>OGHD01001038.1_pt1 | contig 12192 bp, 8 predicted proteins | sample 1571341 | NCBI WGS metagenome assembly OGHD01 (sample SAMEA2582026, study PRJEB24529) | metagenome | biome: Human gut stool | place: China | collected 2011 | reverse complement strand
GGTGGTCGTGGAGAGAAAACGGCAAGTCTTACACTGAACCGGGCAACGGACACTACCAGACAGCCTGGTTCTACCTTTAAGATCGTGTCCACTTATGCACCTGCTTTAAATGAAAAAGGCATGACTCTTGCAACAACATTTGAAGACGAACCTTATGAATATCCGGATGGTTCCCCTGTAAACAACGCAACCCGTTCTTACAACGGAACAACCACGATCCGTACTGCGATCCAAAATTCCATTAACGTTGTAGCCGTCAAGTGTCTGGAAAAAGTAACTCCTGAGCTTGGATTGAAATATCTGGACAACTTTGGTTTTACAACCCTTGCTCATGGAACAGAGGCTGACAAAGATGCCAATGGTAATGTATGGAGCGATGCAAACCTTGCCACTGCGCTTGGCGGCATCACCCGCGGTGTCACAAATGTTGAACTGTGTGCATCCTATGCAGCCATCGCAAATGGCGGAAATTATATCAAGCCAATTTATTACACAAAAATTCTGGATCACAACGGAAACGTCCTGATCGAGAATACTGCTGCCGAACGTTCCGTAATCAAAGAAAGTACTGCTTTTCTTCTCACCAGTGCAATGGAGGATGTTGTAAAACAGGGTACAGGTACAGCCTGCCAGCTTGACAATATGCCTGTTGCCGGAAAAACAGGTACAACCGAAGCCTATAACGACTTGTGGTTTGTGGGTTATACACCATATTATACATGCGCAGTATGGTCCGGTTATGACAACAATGAGAAATTACCTGATTATGCGCGTAACTTCCACAAAGCTTTATGGAAAAAGGTTATGACTCGTATCCATGAGGGACTTCCTTCCAAAGAATTCGAGAAGCCTGCAAGTGTAGAAAAGTTAAGTGTCTGCGAGGAAACCGGACTTCTTCCAAGAGCCGGCTGTCCGGTGATTACTGAATACTTTGACGTAGGTACCATGCCTACTGAATACTGTGACCAGCATTTCTATGACAGTGATGATTATGACTATAATTATGATACAGATTCCTCTGATCAGACTGACAACACCACTGACACTGATAACAGCGAAAGCTCTGATAATGGAGATACCGACAACAGTGGTGACAGTAACAATACTGATGACAACGGTAACAGCGGTGACGATGGTACTGATAATACCGGCGGAAGCGATGACAACGGTGACGGTAACGAGGATGATTCCTCTTATCAGGTCGACTATTATTAAGGCAAAAATACCGGTACAGGAGCACCTCCGAATGATGTTCCTGTACTGCAAAAAATCCACAGTCCTGTCAACTCAGGACTGTGGATTTTTTATATATTTTCAAAATTGATTCTCAGATATTATACTTCTTTAATAACCATACGCGCAGATCCGTAAATACCTGCATCATTTCCGAGAGTTGCAAGAATGATCGGTGTTTTCTTGCATGCTGTAAAAGCATATTTCTCATAGTATTTCTGAATACAGTCGATCAATGGCTGTCCGGCTTTGGAAACACCACCGCCGATAACGATGGCTTCCGGATCTGTCACACATGCAAACATGGCAAGTGTTCCACCAAGCATTTCTCCTACCTGTGCCATAACATCGCAGGCTACTTTGTCGCCCTCTTTAAAAGCATCCAGAACATTCTTTGCTGAAAGTTTTGTAAATTTGCGAAGAACAGTCTGCTCATCTGTAGCAGCCAGAATTCTCTGTGCCACGCGAACGATACCTGTTGCAGACGCATACTGCTCCAGACATCCACAGTTACCACAGTTGCAGGCTTCCTTTTCTTCATGGTCAACTGCTGCATGACCGATTTCTCCACCTGCACCATGAGCACCGCCAACAATCTTTCCATCAACGATGATTCCACCGCCGACACCTGTTCCAAGTGTTACCATGATGACATCCTTAGAGCCCTTTGCTCCACCCTGCCACATTTCGCCTAAAGCGGCAACATTTGCGTCATTTCCGACTTTGATCGTCAATCCGGTAAGGTTGCCTAACTCTTCTGCAACGTTTACCACGCCCCAGCCAAGGTTTACACAGCGATGTACCACGCCCTGGCTGTCAACCGGTCCCGGAACTCCGATTCCGATTCCCTGCACATCATCCTTGCTGATCGCTTCCTGTGCCAGCTTATTGTCCACTGCCTTTGCGACATCGGAAAGAATCGACTCACCATTATTTTCTGTATTGGTCTTAATTTCCCATTTGTCTAACAGTGTTCCGTTTGTGTCAAAAAATCCAATCTTACAGGTTGTACCCCCGATATCAACTCCAAATGCGTATTTCTTCATGATTTTTCTCCCTGATTTCGCTATATTTTCTGCGTCTATGTACCCACCATAGTTTTGCCTGCATTATCTTAATGATAACGTTTCCATTTTTATCTGTCAATTGTATTCTATGGCATATTTTGCTTTATTTTTTACATCCTTTTTAAGTTACCAGATTTATGAAATAGTGCATTATTTTTAAATTTTAGTTTTCAGCGTCAACCGATGTTTCTTCGACTGATGTCTCCTCATCCGGCATCTCTTCTTCCGGTGTCTCTTCTTCCGGCGTTTCCTCCGCCGGATTATCTTCAGGCTGTCCGCTCCCGCTCTCCTGCTGCTGGAGCAGATCATCCGAAATTCTTGCATACGGCAGAAATTCGAGCGGCTCCAGTCCCTCATGCGCCTTGCTCATAAATGACTGCCATATTTTTCCCGGATAAGTGTTCCCCATTAATCCCTGCAATTTTTTTGGCATGTCATAGCCTACCCAGACACTTGTAGTATAATATCTCGTATAGCCGACAAACCATCCGTCTTTCTGATCGTTTGTCGTTCCTGTCTTGCCCGCACATGGCATATCTCCAAGGTCAAGTCCTTTTCCGGTTCCGTTCGTGATGACGCCTTTTAAAACATCTGTCATCATGCGCGCCGCATTTTTCTTATAGATCAAAACCGGCTTCTGCCCCGAATTATATAAAACCGTTCCGTTTCCATCCTCGATCTTCACGATACAGGTTGGCGTGCGGTAATATCCATCATTCTCGATTGCTGCAAAACCGGATGCCATCTCTAACGCAGAGACACCATTCGTGAAACCGCCCAGTGCCGTTGCAAGCCTGTAATCAGACGGACTGATTCTGGAAAAATTCATTGCCTTAAGATAAGACAATCCCTTATCCGGTGTGAGCTGGTCATACAACTTCCACGCGATCGTATTGACGGATTTTTCCACCGCAGTGCGGACCGTAATCTCTCCAAGATATGTGCCGTTAGCATTCCTTGGGCCATCCTCGATTGGCTCATCAACCACGATCGTGTCCGGCGTATAGTTCTGCTCAAAGCTTGGTGTATACACGGTCAGCGGTTTTATCGCACTACCCGGCTGCCGGAAACTCTGATAGGCACGGTTTAAGGTATAACCCGGAAATTCCTGGCTTCGCCCACCCACGATCGCACACACATATCCGTTGTCATTATCGATACAGACCGCAGACGCCTGCAGTTCATAAACACCCTCGTCATTTACCCCGGTATAGCCGGAAAGCGTGTCATTCACCGACTGCTGCAATTCGTCCTGCAACGACAGGTCAATGGAGGTATAAATGCGGTATCCGCCGGTATAAAGTTTTTTCTGACATTCACTATAGAGCGCACTGTAAGTGTCCTCATATGCCTGCTGCTCCTCATCTGTCTTAAAATCCTCATGGAAAACAAACCCCTGCTGCTCCATCAGCGCCCTTGTCGCACAGTAGTAGGTGTATGTCTCAACGTAATCATTTTTTGCAAGTGCCTGTGGACGGTTCAATGTGATCTGCTCCGCCACCGCCTGTGCGTAATCCATCTGTGAGATTTTGCCGTCATCGAGCATATTTTTCAAAATACGGTCACGTCTGGAAACGGTATTGTCTTTGTTTGTCACCGGATCATAGAGCGTCGGGTTATTCGGAATTGCACACAAAAAAGCAATCTGGGACAGAGAAAGACTTTCCACATCACGGTCGAAATATCCTCTCGCCGCAGACTGGATCCCGTAATATCCGTTTCCAAAATAAATATTATTTAAATAGAACTCCAAAATCTGATTCTTGGAATACTTGTTTTCGAGTTCCGTTGCGATATACATCTCTTCCACTTTTCTCTGCCATGTCTTTTCCTGTGACAGAAAAATATTCCGGGCCAGCTGCATGGTGATCGTACTTCCACCCTGTTTGACTTCGCCATTTTGTACCATTGCCTTCACTGCACGGAGCAGTGCGCGGTAATCAATTCCATGGTGTCTGAAAAACTTTTTATCCTCGATACTGACAATGGCAGTCACTACATCCACCGGCATCTCCTCAATGGAAACGTAATAGGAATCTTTTTCCCCTTTCAGGGTGGAGATCACGCTGCCGTCCGATGCGTAGACAATGCTGGTCTGATTTGCCTTAAAAGTATTCACATCCGACTGCCTGACAAGCCGCACTGCCTCCTGCCTTAATTCCTCAACCTGTTTTCCATAACCGCCGTAAAAATAATAGGCAGCCGCTCCGAGTACCAGCACCAGAAGTGCAAGCTGTATGCGGAAAAAGTGCCAGAATAGCCGGTGTTTTTTCTTTTTCTTTGTTTTTGACATCATGCACTCCTTTCTGGCTCTGTCATTGTTTTTCTAATAAAATCTGCTTTTTCTAACATTAATCTTTCCAGATTTCTCCATAGATATGCATGATCTGTCGTAACGATTTCATAGCTTCAAAGATATCATTTATCCTTTAAAAATTCAGGTCGATCTCGATTCCTTTCAGATCCTCGTTCACGAGATTCTTCTCTTTGAGAATCTTCTGGATGTTTTTCTGTGCCTCATCCATTTTACTTATATTCTGTTTCTGCATGGAAACATCCTGTTCGAACTGATTGGCATTCTGCTGTCCCTCGATGATCTCTTCCTGATTTTTGCGCTTCTCTTTTGCCTCTTCGATCTGCTTATCCTGTTCTTCCTTCTTGTCTGCCGCTTCCTCTGCCTTCTCTTTCTCTTCCTCGACCTTCTCATCGGCATTGTTTTTGCCTTCCTCAATTAGCATTCCGAGGATCTCTTTATTGGCAGAATCCATAATCTCATCTGCGGCATCCGATGCTTTTTCCATATCTCTGGACTTTAACTGCTCTAACGTGGCATCCGAAATAGACGCAGTGAGCGCATTGACCTCAAACTGTTTGCGGTCTGCCTCCACGCTGACCTGCCCTTTCATGCTGTTTAAGTTCAGAACTTTCTTCTGGTACTCCGTGAGCGGTGCATTCTGCAGTTCCTTCAATCTGGAGAGCTCTTCGTCTGAAAACTGGTCATAGGAAGAACCGTTCATATTATTCTGGTACTTTTCCAAAAGCTCTAAATCTTTCTGTTCCTGCGATCCGTCTGCCACACCATACTCTTCCTGCAAAGATTTTTTGGTATTCTCGATATCTTTCATTTTGGCACGAATCTCATTCATCTCGGATACTTTGGACTGCTTTAACCCCTCCATATCCGCAATACTGTCAGCAGATTTATTGTCACTTTTCCATGCATCACTGACCACTTTTAATGCCTGTTTTTTCGCATTGTTTCTGCGCGCCTCGATCTGGCTCTGTGTGTCATTTTTACGCAGAAAACCGCCTGCGTTGACGGATTTTACGACATCCTGATGTCCTTTTTTCTCAGCAGCTTTCTGTGCCGCTGCCTGATCCACTCCACTCTGGTTTGCCCTGATTGCAATTGACATAAACTCATTCCCCCCTGTAAAAACGTTTCTATGCAGATTATTATGAAACTCCTCACGAATTTCTTTGAATTGCCCGAAAATTTTTATAAACAATAGAATGCACGCTCCGCGAACACTCTGTTGTCATGAATTAGATATCGGCTTTTTTCATGTTTTCTTTAATGATACGCTTCCATCTCAATCAGGTTGTAATCGAGCTTCATTTTCTTTAGCATTTCCACTTCGCGTTTCTGGCAGGTAAAAAGGAATATCTGGTTTTGTAAGGTCGAAAGTGTCTGCAAGGTCTGTGCCAGACGATCGTCATCATACATGGCAAACGCTTCATCCAATAAGATCGGAAGTGGTTCTTCCTTCGTCACAACATTTCCCACCGCAAGGCGCAGCGCCAGATAAATCTGCTCCAACGTGCCACGGCTTAATAGCCCTGGCCTGACTTCCCTTCCCTCTGTCAGAATCTGCAGTTGCCCCTGCTCATCGAGCCTTACACTGTCATAAGCTCCTGTTGTAAATAAGGACACATATCTGGAAATCTCCGCATTCAGTTCATCCTGCATATCCTCGTAAAAAGATTGGGAAATCCTTGTGATTTCCTGCGCCGCAAGCTCCAATGCCTGAATATCTTCCGCCTTTTGACGCTCTGCCTCACCCTGCACACTCTGCCTTGTGATCTCTTCCTCCAGATTAAAAAGACGGTTTTCCTTTTCCCGGAGAGAATCCTTCCACTCCGTAAGCATCTGGTCTGCCAGACGTTTCTTTTGCTGCATCTGTGCTTCCATCACTTTCTGCTCACGCAGCTCCCTTAATTGCTCCGCCTGCATGGATGCCGCTTGGAGTTTGGTACGGTTTTGATTCTTTTTGTACTGCCGGATTGCAGAAAATAATGCGATTGCAAGAGCTGCAAGTTCACCTGTCCAGAAAATGGTTGGCGTTATGTAAACCTCGAAACCAAATAATATTATTGCGATTAGGATTGCGAAGAAGGATAGGATATAGCCAGTTTTTTCTGGCTGCCAATCTTCCGTACTGCCGGTCTGCTCATGGTACTTGGCATGCATTCCACTCTCATCGTCTGCATAATGCGCTTCATACTTTTCTATGGACTCACGTATCCCTTCACATTCCTGTTCAAGCAGGTTCTTCTCCAATCGAAGCTCCTTAAGACGCACTTCCCTCTCCTCGTCTGTCCTTCTCTGCTCCTGCTGTAATTCCCGTTTTCTGGCATTTAAGGAAGCTGCTGCCTCCGTAACTGTCGCGCCGCTGTCAGAGCCATCCGATGCCTGCGTGAGATACTCTGCAAGGATTTTTACCATCTGGTTTCCGGTAGCAGCGCCCGCCTGCGTGATATCGTAGGTATTGGCATAACTTTCTTTGCTGACACCGCCCAAAAGCATGGTCAGATCACCAAAGCCGACCGACAGTTCCTCCCCATCCAGCTCATTCCTCAGATAATCCGTTTTCTCTTTGGAATAAAAATTGCGTTCCAGATAAAACTTCTGCTGTCCAACCGTAAACTTTAGTGCACCCGCATAAAACGACGGTGCATGCCACGGTTCATACTGACTGTAGGCGTCTGTGACAGAACTCCTGCCCCTTCCTTTTTCCATGCCAAAAAGCATCGCACATAAAAAGCTGTGCAATGTCGATTTGCCCGCCTCATTTTTTCCATATATGACATTCATCCCCGGTTCAAAGGATATGTTTTTGTTCTGTAGCTTTCCAAACTGAAAAATGTCTGCTTCCTTTATCTGCATATCTCATGCCCCAACAATGCGCTAACGCCGTATTCCAATGCCTTCGCAGCAACCGGATCCTGCCTTTTTTTCTGCATGGCTGCAATGTAAGCTCCCAACAGGGAATTTTCATGTTCAGCCAGCAGTTTTTCATAGTCATAATCCGGCCGAAGCTGCTCTGTCACATCCACGATCCGTTCCAGATGCGACAATTTATCAAGATCGAATATCACGTCCGGATCTTTGTATCCCTGTAAACAGATCCGAAAATACTGATACGCCGGACGTTCTGCCAACAGTGTTTTTATCTGTCGCATGACATCATACTCGGTTGTCCCCGGTGTCACCTCCACCGCTTCGTGGCAATACTCACACTTTCGCACCGGATAAAAAGAGACCTCACAATGCGTTTTGCCGATGTCTCCCTTCCAGTATCCGTGCACACCGGTATCATTACAGTCTGTCGGCTCCAGTGCGCCCGCCATGACCGCCCTGCCCTGCACAAGCTGCCCACCTTTGTGGATGTGTCCCGCTGCAATATAATCAAATCCATGCCGCAGAATCTTTTCCACCGAAAAAGGAATATGCCGCTCATCGCCTCCATGTGCGAGCAGAATATTAATTCTGTCCGTATTTGTCGGAAAAACTTCATCGTACAAAGCCTGCCGGATCTCACGATGCCAATAGCTCAGACCATAAACCGTCGTATTCTGCTCCGGGAAATCAAAACACATTACTTCCTCGCGCGGGAAGAAACAGACATTTTCCGACCACTCACATGTCCTGTAAAAAGAATTTTGCTGTATGTAATCGTGGTTTCCTGCCATAAGAAGCACTTTCGTCTGCGGTATGCGTGCAAACAGACCACAGACTTCCTTCAATTCTCTTTTCAATGGCTGTTTGTGAAAAAGATCACCTGAAATCAGCAAAAAATCCGGGGATTCTTCTGCCGCGATCTCGATCATTTCCGCAAAAGAATCCCAGATATCCTGTGCTCTTTTTTCACTCCATGCTTTGCCTGCATCCGGTTTTACACCGAGATGCACGTCTGAAATATGCATAAACTTCATGCTTTGTCCTCATTTTCCGTAATCATTCTAGCAGCTCCTATTGTTCCATCTGTTTTCCCAGGAAACCAGCTGCTGCGATTGCAAGCTTGCTCTCCGTCTCTGTCATTCTGGATTTCTCGTCTTTTTCATATAAAATAACGGCTCCGATCGCATCCCCCTCGCAGATGATCGTGCTGAGCGCCTGCTGCCCGAATTCTCCGGCATCATCTAATGTCACCTTGACAAACTCCGCATCATTTCTGCTTGCGAGAAAATTTTTCCGTTCGCTGATGGCGTCTTCCAGCTGTTTGCTGATCGGCTTGCCCTCATATTCTTTCTTGCCGTTACCGGATGCCGTCACAACATGGTCGCAGTCCGTGATCAATACCAGATGTCCGGTTGTCTGTGCCAGACTTTCCGCATACTCTCCCGCAAACTGGCTCAGCTCCCCGATTGGCGAATACTTTTTCAGAATGATCTCGCCCTCCCGGTCGGTAAATATTTCCAAAGGATCGCCCTCCCGGATCCTTAAGGTTCTCCGAATTTCTTTCGGAACTACAATTCTTCCCAGATCATCTATTCTGCGTACAATCCCTGTGGCTTTCATTTAATATTTTTCCTCCAATGCTGTTATTTCACTTTGGAGTTATTATGTGGAAAAATCAGAGAATTATTCTTTTCTTTCTTTATTAGCCAAAATCAATATTTTTTCATTTTTGGCTAATAGATGCTTTTGTATCATAGTCATCCAGAAAATGATGTTTTACGCCGTCCTTTTTATAGGCGACAACCGTTTCCAGATTCACATTTTCCACACTCTTGAAAATATTGCCTTCCACGTACTGGTTGACTTCTTTTAATTTTTTGATCAGTTCCTTGATCTCCACACGTTTCGAACGATTTTCCTCGTTATTGCAGGTGGTACAGGTGTCTGTAAACTTGCATGCACACTGAATAAAATGAAGTCCATTATAGTCACGCCACGCCTTGATATCGTCCTCACGCACAAGATAAAGCGGACGGATCAGTTCCATTCCCTCAAAATTGGTGCTGTGAAGTTTTGGCATCATCGTCTGGATTTGTGCTCCGTAAAGCATACCCATGAGGATTGTCTCGATCACATCATCATAATGATGTCCGAGTGCGATCTTATTGCATCCAAGCTCCTGTGCAAAATGATATAAATGTCCGCGTCTCATCCGCGCACACAGGTAGCACGGTGATTTTTCAATATTGTATACGGAATCAAAAATATCCGATTCAAAAATTGTGATCGGAATATTGAGTTTTCTGGCGTTTTCCTCGATCACTTTTCGGTTTGCCGGACTGTATCCCGGATCCATGACCAGAAACTTCACCTCAAAATCGAATTTGTTGTGAATTTTTAATTCCTGAAAAAGCTTTGCCATAAGCATGGAATCTTTTCCACCGGAAATACAGACCGCAATGCGGTCACCCGGTTTGACAAGCTCATACTGATTTATTGCTTTTGTAAATTTGCACCAGATGCTTTTACGGAACTTTTTACGGATGGAAAGTTCCACATCCTTGCAGATGTCTACCTCTTCCTCCTGCTTCATCGCATCCAGAAGCCATGCAATATATCCGCCTTCCAGACTTACCGCATCCATTCCTTTCTCTTCCAGTCCTTCGGCAACTTCCACGCTGAAACGTCCACGGCTGCAGCAGATCACTAATTTTTTTGAAAAATCAATGTTCTCATTTCCTTCGATGGAATCTGCCGGTGTCGCTACCGCTCCCGGAATCGCTCCGTGGGCGACCTCGTTCTCGTCCCGGATATCAATGATCTGATAAGTGTTTTTATCAAGTTTTTTTAATTCTTCTATTGTAATGCCCATGCTATGACCTTTCTCTATGATTTTCTTACAATTATCAAGTTTTCTTTCGGTAAAATATTACCTTCTTTGTGGGGTTCCGTCAATCATTTGTGGATAAAAAAACTGCTGCACCGCACGATTTTTCATCGTCACGACACAGCAGTCTGTGTTTAGTTTATTCTGTTATTCCATCTTCTACAACAAGGCTGTCCTCTATTGATTCAGCCTCTTTTGATGATATTCATTATCCGGTGTCCAGCAGTTAACACGTCCTATAAATGATGCTGGTCTAACCGGTTTTGGCATCAACACACCTTAAAAGTGCCTTGAAAGAATAGCATATAAGGAGATGATACTCCATGTGAGCCATCATCTCCTCATAAGCACTTAACTTCGAAAAAGATTTTCAACACAACATATATTCTCTATAATGCTTGCTAGGAAATGCTAAGATTCGAATGGTTGGTTCTGTCAATCTACAATCTGATGGCAGTATCTTATCGTTTACATGGGAAATGTAACTTTATGCTGCTTCAAAACCATATATATCTTTAATTGTTTCAAAAATCTGGTATGTTTTCATTTTTTTACATACACGAAATAATCTTTATTTTATCACCGAAGAACTTTTTTATATTACTTTACAGAAAAATTTTTCCTCGTTCTCTTAAATATGTGATGTTTATTTTTTATAAGTATCCAGTCTATTAAGCAGTTCAAGATTCCTTTTTTCAATATCACTAAATACACTATCATCAAATTCCTCTGCTTTTACAGATGGAATATACCATAATTGTCCCATAAAATAGTTTTTCAAATTTTCATCTTTAAAAATATATCCATGACGCGCATATATCTCATTTTTAGCAAGATGTATTATCAGAGAAGGAACGCCTGAAAAACTGTCCTCATTATAGTATTCTGTGTCAGTATAGTACAATGGGTTTATGTACATAGATATATCTCGTACTTCTCTATCATTTTCTAAAAAATCTAACACTTCTTCATAATAAGAACACCTATTTAAATAAATAGCTCTTTTTTCAATTTCATCTAAAATCTGATCTTCTGACCAATCAACACTGTATTGTAATAATTGTTCCTTTTGTTCGCCATCATATTCTGTACTATTTTGATTCGCTTCTTCTTTTGATAATATATATGTTCTATCTATTCCAAATCCACTTGTGTTAGATTCCCCCATCACAAAATCTTGTACACTGATTTTAATCACATTTGTTTCAAACTGAATATATAATATTCCACTATTTCCCCATCCATCATCTGAAAAAGCATAATAACACTCCCCATCTTCAATGCGACATATAATATCTATCTCTGCAAACCGACCGCTAATTTCCTGTTGCGAATACAAATATCCGTTTAGTTCATTATCTGATGTGATTTCTACCGAAAATTCTGTACCTCCCTCATATATAATACTTTCATGAGATTTTCCTTCCTCTGACCATGTACCTATATAATTTTCATAATCACTTTGTATACTTGTCGTTTCTTCCTCTGAGAATGCTATATCTTTACTTTCAATATTTGTTTGCTTTATATATCCGCAACCTGAAAACCATATCAATCCCAATAATATAATTACTATCTTTAATTTTTCCATTATCAATAAATTCCTTTTGTATATAGTCTATCATTATGAATAAAAACTTTTTGTAAAATTACCACACCTTTGAACATCTAAATAACATATGTAGACGTTCTTTTTCTATTTCTTTCAAAGGTCAATCTACTCATACGGATAAAGCTCATCTGCGCAAATTATAGAATAATTATCTTCTAGAGCCTGTGAAAAAATCTCTGTAAATTAGGTCTTCTATGATAAAATATTAAAA
>OGHD01001034.1_pt1 | contig 12217 bp, 8 predicted proteins | sample 1571341 | NCBI WGS metagenome assembly OGHD01 (sample SAMEA2582026, study PRJEB24529) | metagenome | biome: Human gut stool | place: China | collected 2011 | reverse complement strand
CCGAACTCAGAAGTGAAACGCCGTAGCGCCGATGGTAGTGTGGGGTCTCCCCATGCGAGAGTAGGGAACTGCCAGGCATCAAATTATGCGAAAGGCCATCCTGACGGATGGCCTTTTTGCATTGGCGCAGAAAAAAATGCCGGATGCGACGCTGGCGCGTCTTATCCAGCCTACTCTTGCTTATCCGTTCTGCTTTTGCATCCACTCCACCACAAAATCAGCCAGCCCCTCAACATCATTAATATCCAGTAATGCGACATCAAGATTAAGCGGCACATCACTGGCTACAGCAATAACATGCCTGTCTATCACTAATTCTTCAGGTCGATGTCCGGCTCCATCGCGAAACAGCACAATCTTTGCGATCTCTTCATGCTTAAACCCTTCGACCAGAATCAAATCCAGCTTTGAGGTATCCATTCGACTTGCGAGAAACTGTAGATCCAGCTCTTCTTCGTCTGGTGTTTCCGTCATCAAGGCCCATCGTTGCTGGCTGGCAACGATGGTTTGTGCCGCGCCAGCCTTGCGCAGCTCATAGCTATCTTTGCCTGGCTTATCAACATCCATATCATGGTGCGTATGCTTAATCAGCCCTGGACGGATCCCTCTGGCGCATAATGCCGGGATCAGTTTTTTCAAAAGCGTAGTTTTTCCGGTACCACTCCACGCGGCAAAGGCGAGTAACGGTATCATCGTTTTTCCTGCCATCGGGCAAGCTCCTCTGGCGTATTCACGTTAACAAATGCATCTTTATGATCGCTGAAATCAACCGCATGACCGCCAGCCAGACGCATAAATACCATTACCCGGCGTTCTCCTGCTTGCAGATATTCCAGTAATAAAGGCTCAATAGCGCGGTTTACCAGAGCAATAGTCGGGTGATCGCGTTCACCGTCATGGACCCACACGACAGGCGCATCTTTGCGCTGATGATTAAGCCTGGCTGCTAAATCAGGGGGAATGTAAGGCGTATCGCACGGGCAAAACAAAAACCACTCACCAGCTTCCTGCTGCATTACTGAAAGCATTCCTGCCAGAGGGCCTGGGTAATCCGCCAGTGAATCTTCAATCACTTTCAGACCGCTTGCCTGATAGATTTCCTGATGACGATTAGCATTAACCACGACGTGAGAGAGCTGCGTCATAAGCGCGTCAGCGACATGTTGCCATAATGGTTTGCCGTTTAATTCAAGCAATCCTTTATCTACGCCGCCCATTCGTCTGGCTTTACCGCCTGCCAGCACAACGCCTGTTATCGTCGTCATCAGATTCACCGATATCGCCTCTTTTATTGTGGGATTGACCCTGCTAACGTGTCTGTCTCAAGAGTAAGGAGCATCACTATGAAATGTAAACGTCTGAATGAAGTTATTGAACTCCTCCAGCCAGCCTGGCAAAAAGAGCCAGACCTTAACCTGCTGCAATTTTTGCAGAAACTGGCGAAAGAGTCAGGTTTTGACGGCGAACTGGCGGATTTGACGGATGACATTCTGATCTATCACCTGAAAATGCGTGATTCCGCGAAAGATGCGGTGATCCCGGGTTTGCAGAAAGATTATGAAGAAGACTTCAAAACGGCGCTGTTACGCGCTCGCGGCGTAATTAAAGAGTAAAAGCTTGTAAGCGGCGCCACCAAAATCATCGTGAAATGATATCCTTCGTCATTCGTAATGTTTTCCGGATGATGGGATGAATAACAGCGCTTTTACTTTCCAGACACTACACCCGGATACCATCATGGACGCTCTGTTTGAGCATGGGATCCGGGTGGATTCCGGTCTTACCCCGCTTAACAGCTATGAAAACCGTGTCTATCAATTTCAGGACGAAGATCGTCGACGTTTTGTCGTCAAATTTTATCGCCCTGAACGTTGGACAGCCGATCAAATCCTCGAAGAACATCAATTTGCGTTGCAGCTGGTAAATGATGAAGTTCCGGTCGCAGCACCTGTGGCCTTTAACGGTCAGACTTTATTGAATCATCAGGGATTTTATTTCGCTGTTTTTCCAAGCGTCGGTGGTCGCCAGTTCGAAGCTGATAATATCGATCAGATGGAAGCGGTTGGGCGTTATTTAGGGCGTATGCACCAGACGGGGCGCAAACAGCTTTTTATCCATCGCCCGACCATCGGTTTGAACGAATATCTCATTGAGCCACGCAAGCTGTTTGAGGACGCTACACTGATACCTTCCGGGTTGAAAGCGGCATTCCTGAAAGCGACAGATGAGCTGATTGCCGCCGTTACAGCACACTGGCGGGAAGATTTCACCGTTCTGCGGCTACATGGAGACTGCCACGCCGGGAATATTCTCTGGCGCGATGGTCCAATGTTTGTTGATCTGGATGATGCACGTAATGGTCCAGCCGTTCAGGATTTGTGGATGTTGCTCAATGGCGATAAAGCCGAGCAGCGGATGCAACTGGAAACTATTATTGAAGCTTATGAAGAATTTAGCGAGTTCGACCCCGCTGAAATCGGACTGATTGAACCTTTACGCGCCATGCGTTTGGTTTATTATCTTGCCTGGCTAATGCGGCGTTGGGCTGATCCCGCGTTCCCGAAAAATTTCCCGTGGTTAACCGGGGAAGATTACTGGCTGCGACAGACGGCGACTTTTATAGAACAGGCAAAAGTTCTACAAGAACCCCCTTTGCAATTAACACCTATGTATTAATCGGAGAGAGTAGATCATGAAAAAGATTTGGCTGGCGCTGGCTGGTTTAGTTTTAGCGTTTAGCGCATCGGCGGCGCAGTATGAAGATGGTAAACAGTACACTACCCTGGAAAAACCGGTAGCTGGCGCGCCGCAAGTGCTGGAGTTTTTCTCTTTCTTCTGCCCGCACTGCTATCAGTTTGAAGAAGTTCTGCATATTTCTGATAATGTGAAGAAAAAACTGCCGGAAGGCGTGAAGATGACTAAATACCACGTCAACTTCATGGGTGGTGACCTGGGCAAAGATCTGACTCAGGCATGGGCTGTGGCGATGGCGCTGGGCGTGGGAATCGGTTTTGTCGGAAGTTTCTTTACGATCCGCAGACATTTAAAGGTGTAAGAAACATTGGCGGCTGCTGTGGCGGCAGCGGAAATTTGCGGTAAAAAGGATGATATCCTGAAAACACTGGATGAGATAGCCGTTACCCGGTCTTTTGCCGTGAAATATTTCAAAACACCGGAGGAAGCATTAGGCAAAACCCTTGAAAACGGATATCGTAAAAGCATTACGATCGTGTCCGTCCTGGAAGATTCGCCCAACAACTCCATGATGCAAGCCGATGTTTATGAACTGGACAAATTCGACCGTGACCGGGAAAACCGGATCACGGACGAAAAACAATGGGCCTTGCTAAACACTAAAATCTATCTATTATTAGCACCCAACATTAATATAAAAGCTTTTGAGAAGAAGATCAATTCTTATATAGTCGAACATGAATATAATAAATCAATTTTGTTAAAGTTGGTTCCCCTGACAGATGTCCGTCATACATTCGGAAGTGAATTGACATTTAATCTTTCCTACATCCGGACATTCACGGTAACCGGCCTCTTATTGTTACTCTGCGTTTTCTTTAATTTCACCAATCTGCTGTTGAATCGTATCTACTTACGGAACAAAGAAATGAAATTGAGAAATGCGATCGGCGCTGATAAAAAGAACTTGGTTATCCAGTTGTTGCTGGAATTGACATTGCTTGTCGGGATCAGTTTTCTATTGGCTTCCTGCCTGTTGGAATTAACCGCTGGCGGTTTCTCACACCTCTTCGAAACGACATTACAACGAAAGTTATTATTTAGCCATCTTTGTATCATAGCAGGTATTAGCTGGTTGATACTCACGATTGTCAGCCTACCGTTATTCCTGCATTTTGTACGCGCTTCTTCTCTATTAATATCCGGAGGAATCTCTCCTACCCGGAAAAGCGGTTACCGCAAAATCAGCATGATACTCCAACTATGTATTTGCATATTCTTCCTGATGAGCACATTTATCATGTTCAGGCAAATATCTTTCATGAAACATAAAAACTTAGGATTCCAGAAAGAGGGTCTGATACAGATGGAAATGACATTCAACGACCGGGAAGGAATCAGTCGCGAGATTTCTTCATTGGCAGTCCTAAAAGGATTCACACAAGCCGGAATATTTACCATCACCCATGAACCTTATACACAAAACGAAGTCGAATGGGAAGGGAAACCACTGGATTTCAATCCAAACTTCCAAGTCCTGCAAGTAGGCAGCAACTTCTCGGAAGTTTTTAACATACCGATGCTGAAAGGCCGTTTCATCAATGACGGCGATCTGGCAGACAATGGAGATTGGCGAGCCTCTTGGACAAAAGCCGTCATCAATGAAGAAGCTGCTCGCATCATGGGCATCGATAACCCGATCGGCAAGAAAATCAGTATTTGGAATTATACGATCATGCAAGACGGAAGCAGAGGACGTGCCGAAATGGAGATCGTCGGGATCATCCAAAACTTCCAAGCGGCCAGTTTGCGCAACCCGATCCTGCCACAAGTGATCGTAATCGACCAAAGCAAATGGAACAGTTATTTTTATTATGCCCGTACCGAACCAGGAAAAGAAAAAGCCACGATCAAAGCAATCCGGAATATATTCAAAAAACACTCTAAGTCAGGCGATCCCACTACCTGCAATGTACAGACCATAAGCCAGATACTTGATCGGCTCAGCACTTCCGAAGATGCCAGCCTGCAGCTCTTTACTTTGCTAGCCCTGTTCTGTACGCTAATCTCCATCTTCGGGCTTTATTCCATTTCATCCAGCAATATGGAACAACGAAGGAAAGAAATTGCCATACGGAAAGTGATGGGAGCCTCTGCCGGCACGATTGTCAAAATGTTTTTTATGGAATATCTGACAATTGCATTGATAGCCAACCTTCTGGCATTGCCACTCGCGTGGTTGTTCATGCAAAGTTGGTTGCAGCAATATGCCTATCGGAGCCATATCTCTGCCTGGATGTATATCGTAATCGTATTTGCCACCATCACTCTGATCATCGGAACCGTCCTCTATCAGACGATACAGGCTGCCCGGACCAATCCTGCGGAAGTGATCAAATCGGAATAATAACAAACTAAATCATTGAACCATGCTATACCATTACATCAAAATAGCTTTCCGTAATCTCTTGAAATATAAATTGCAGTCATTCATCTGTATCGTCGGGCTCGCAATCGGATTTACAAGTTTCGCGTTATCGTCGCTCTGGATACGATATGAACTGACCTACGATACGTTTAGGAAAGACGCAGACCGGATCTATTACGTCCGGATGGAATCGGAAACCGATGACCAAGGATTATCAAGCGTTACACCTTACCCGCTGGCCCGATATTTGAAAGAGACATTCCCGGAGATAGAGGAAAGTTGCAACACGAGTGCCTGGAAAACCGATTTCCTCTACAACGAGAAGAAATACGAATCTTTCGACATGGTCATGGATTCAGCTGCCGAACATATGTTCGAAATAGAACTGATCTCCGGTAGCCGGGATTTTATGATCCCGAAAAGTAACAAGATCGCGATCACGGACAAGCTTGCCAAAGAGGTCTTCGGCACAAAGGACCCATTAGGTGAAAAACTGAAAATTTGGTCTGACGATATGGAAATATGTGCCATAGTCAAAAGTCAGGACCAGCACTCGAATTTCCCGTTCGGAATACTGAAGCCGTCCCGACAAACGGAGGAATGGAACGTAGCCTATTGTCAGACTTTTATAAAGGTCCGTCCGGAAACGGATATGAGAGCTTTTAAAAAGAAACTTTACGAACATAAAATAAAGAAAGACAGAGACTCGCTGAGTCATTTCGTTCTGACGTCAATCACCGCCATGCGGTATGACCACCCCGAAGAAGAGCCAACTATCAAGTTCGAACATATCTTGCTATTCGCTCTTGCCGGAGGATTGGTAATCCTGTGCGCACTATTCAACTATCTGACCCTATTCGTAAACCGTATACGAATACGCAGTAAAGAGATCGGGCTTCGGAAAGTGTGCGGCTCGTCTGACGGCAATCTGTTTGTCCTGTTCGCTTCCGAATACCTGCTTACGCTTTCCATCTCTCTTTTAGCCGGAATAGCCTTGATCGAAATCATACTGCCTGTATTCCAAGAATTATCGAATGTAAAAACGGATTCGTTCAGTCTCTATCTGGAAACATTCGTCTATTTCGGATTCATCACCTTACTGGCTTTCCTGTTCTCTTTATTCCCTATCTACTATTTCAGGAAGCGTTCGCTACAAAAGGCCCTTAAAGGTTCGTCTGACGGGAAAGGAAAGAACCTCTTCCCCAAAGCAAGCCTTACCTTGCAATTGATAATCAGCATCGGATTCATATTCTGTTCGTCGATACTGATCAAGCAAATCCATCACTTGCACACCACCGATATCGGACTAAACCGGAAAGACCGGGGCGATGTCCGTATATATCCCCAAACAGACGGTTTGAAAGAAGAAATTGCCAAACTCTCCTCCATCGCCGAAGTATATCCGGATGAAAACGATCCACTATTTCCAAGCCATTCACGTTCCTACAGGTCCTTTACCGATTGGGAAGGCAAGCCGGCCTCTGTGGAAGGTCTTACGATCCAAATAATCCCATGCAACAATCGCTATTTTGAATTTTATGGTCTGCAATTGCTAAAAGGCAAGTTGCCGGAAGGAGATACCGAACGGCACATACTCCTAAACGAAGCAGCTGTAAAGGAATTGAAGATCGACAACCCGATTGGCAAAACACTTAGCCGCAAAGATCAGAAAGGATTTATCATCGACGGCATTTTCAAAGACTTTTATATCGCACCTCCTACCGTTCCGGTAAAGCCGGTTATGCTCGAGTTCAGTCCGGGAAAAAAGAATATACAGAATGATTATTCAACGACTGCCATATTCCGGCATCAGCCGGGAAGCCGCGAACTGTGCAAACAACAGGTTGAACAGTTGGCAAAGAAAATGCAGCCGAACGCCGTCGACATACATGTTACTTTTATGGAAGAAGAGTATGAAAAGTTTCTGAAATCGGAAAAGGCGCTACTCAAGATGCTTGACTTCGTGACTATAGTCTGTATTTTGATCTCATTGTTCGGCGTATTCTCTCAAGTAACTCTGGACTGCGAACAGAAGAAGAAAGAAATCGCTGTCCGTAAAGTAAACGGAGCAGAGGCCTCCGATATCATGAGAATGTTTTTTGCCGGTAATCTCCGCCTGCTATGCATCGCTTCGGTTATAGCATTTCCGGCCAGTTACCTGATCATGAAATCATGGATTGAAAACTATGTGTTGCAAGCAGCAATCAGTTGGTGGCTTTATCCGGTCATCTGGGGTGTACTGGTCCTGCTGCTGATTCTTTGTACCGGTTGGCGCATACAGAAGGCAGCGAACCAGAACCCGGCAGAAGTGATCAAGTCGGAATAAGAATGTCTTTGAACAATATTTTATAACAAACAATCAGATTATGTTATCACACTATGTCAAAGTTTCTTTTCGGGAACTACTGAAATACCGAACTCAATCAATTGTCAGCATCATTGGTTTGGCCGTAGGATTTACTGCCTTCATTTTAGGAGGTCACTGGCTATGGTGGGAGACACATTTCGATAATTTCCATCCGGAAGCAGACCGCCTTTACTGCCTGACGACAGAAGGACTTGTCAAGCGTGCCAACGGAACACAATCAGATTTAGACCAGTTACATATTAACGACCGGGAAGAATTATTCAAGCTGCTCCCCGAAATCGAAGCCTCTTGTTCATTCAACCACCTCAGCTTTACATTGAAACAGGACAACGAAGCAATCAACCTGCATGGAATGGAAAGCGAACAGTCCTTCTTCGACCTTTTCCGGACAGATTTTATCGAAGGGACTCACCAAGGGGTCATTCCCGACGGCAGTTCTGTCATTTTAACGGAACGGACAGCCCACAAATTGTTCGGGACAACAAACTGTATTGGCAAGGAAGTCGTATTGGATAATAATCTTCGTCCCTCTGTAGTCGGTATTATCCGTAACTATCCGGATAATACTGATCTGCTGTTCGACTTTCTGTTGATCAGAACCCCTCACCCCAATCATGTCAAACGCATGACGACCTACGTGCGGCTCCAAAAGAATGCGAACGTGGCAAATGTACGGAACAAACTGGCGCACTATAAAAGCCATGCCGAAAACAAATGGGATCGCGAACAGGTAAAAAACTGGAAAATAAACCTGCTGACAGCCTCCGAAGTGCATCTTCGGTGCCATCCTGAATTGACAGACCGCATCCGTAACATTCATATCCTGGCTTTGGCCGGGACAATGGCTTTCCTTAGCGCTCTGATCAACCTACTTGTCCTTTTTATCGGTCAACAGCAACGGAAACAACAAAAAAACCGGACTTATCTTTGTATAGGAGCCTCAACCACAAGTATGATTACAAAAAGTTTCATCGAACTGGCACTTCCTTTGATCATCGCCTTCCTGATTTCTTTCTGTCTGATCGAGAGCATCTATCCTTACTATGAAAGCTATACGACCTGGCACCGGTATGGTATCTATGAGAACGTCAGTCGCCACCTTTCACGAACTTCACTTTTAGGCAATACGCTGTCACTCGCTGGAATCTGTATGTTAGTATTCCTTCTTATCTGTTATTATCCGATACGAAATCTTTTAGAGCATAAAATACAGAAACCGGCTCTTTTCAAACAGGGCCTGATCATCGTTCAGATATTTATCGGTTCACTATTCTTTATCACCTCCATCGGATTGTTCCGACAGTTGCATTTTATCCTTTCAAAAGATAAAGGGATCGATTATGAACGGGTCATACAGGTAGATTTAGGATATGACACCTCCTTTCAGACGGATTTAAGTGTTTTGAAACCGGAAATGACCAACCATCCGTATGTAGAAGAAGTCACATACACCTGCGGGAACGCTCCAGTCTTTACGGAACAAGGGGATTGGTACGGTTCCTTTTACTCGTATTTCTGTTTCGATCCGAATGAAGCCGAACCCAATAGTTACAACTCGGTAATCGTTGCCGACAAGGACTTCTTTTCGTTCTTCAAACTGCAACTGAAAGCAGGTAGCTGGCCGACGGACGCAACCCCATATAGCTATATGGTAAATGCAACTTGCCTGCAAACATTAGGCTACACGGATCTGCTTGAACGGCCTATATACATAAAAGGGCAAGCAAGCCAAGCCCGAGTTTGCGGTGTCATCAAAGACTATCTCTACGCTCCGATGCAATATCCTATATTACCGCTGTTCTTCACCACATACGAAAATCCGATGGTAAAAGACTTCGAGCGTCCTTACCTTATTTATGTCCGCTATGCAAAAGGACATAAAAAAGAAGTGCTGGAACATCTTCACGAGATAACATCACATATTCAGAATGACAATGTCAACCGGAGTAAAATGTTTACGGAGCTGTCCGATCTAATAGATCGGTTCAACCGGCCGGAAAAAGTGATCTTTACCATCTTCAGCATCCTTTCGCTGGTTTGCATCCTTATCTCCACATTCGGCATTTACTCTCTGGTGAGCCTCGCCACCGAACAGCGGCGGAAAGAGATTGCCATCCGCAAAGTAAACGGAGCTACCTTTTATCACATTCTTCAACTGTTCTTCCGAGAGTATTTCATATTAGTGACATTAGGCAATGTTTTTGCTCTTCCAGTCGGCTACTTGGTTATAAAACGTTGGCTCGAGACATACGCCAACCATACCACATTGCCGGCAGGATTGTTCCTGTTGGTTTTCCTTATCACCTGTGGGATCGTGCTGCTCTCTATATTCCGTCAGGTCAAAAGGGCAGCCGCCACCAATCCGGCAGAGGTAATCAAAACGGAATAATAAAAACAAAAACATAATAACGACAAAAACATCACATCATGTTCAAACACTACTTGAAAATGGCTATCCGCCAAATTCTTAAAAACAAGATCCAGTATTTGCTTTCCATCATCGGAATCGCAGTCGGACTTCTTTGTTTCAGTATAACCTCTTATTATATCAGAAGATTCAACAACCAGTTTATTGCTTGGGCAAACAGCGATCGGATGGCGAATATATATGTCAAATCGGCCCAATACGGTTATGAGGACCCTTATATTCCAGGAGAGGTGGTGCAAGAACTGATGGGGAATCCGATCACCGGAATTGGGCAAATCGCTTATTCATACGGATACGGCCAAGCCAATATTTCCATATCCAAAGAGAACCAGAAAGAAATCCCGTACCAGTGCAGCATCCAGAATGTCACAAAAGATTTTCCGACCATATTCAGCATTCAAACGTTGGAAGGCCAGACACCGACACTCAAACCGGGAGAAGTATTCATCAGCGAATCATCCGCGAAAAAAATATTCGGAGCAGAAAACTCTATCGGAAAAACACTCTATTTCAGTCGTGCAGACAGCGACACGTCTGCCATCCACTATTCCACAATCAGCGCCGTTATCAGGGATTTTCCGGATGGGACACGGGAAAAGAGTGACTTTTATTTCCTGGAAACAGCCGGCATCCAACCAAAACGTAAATACCGAGATCTGGTGGTCCTGCTGGATAAAGGTGTTTCAAGCAAAGAAATAAACCAAAGGTTACGCCAACAAATACCGGCTTTTGGAAAAAACAACGATCACTATCTGACAGCACGCACTTTCAAGGAAGAGATGTACAAACCGGATAATCTCAGTGCGACATTCTTCATCCCGTTGATCGGCCTCCTGATATTGATTGCCGCGATGATAAACTTCCTGAAGTTCTGCATTCAGTCGTTCTATAACCGGACACGAGAACTCAGTTTACGGAAATGCTTAGGTTCAGACGCAAAAGGATTGTTCAGATTACTCTTCAGCGAGATTGCGGTTCTTTTCATCCTGTCGGCATTGGCAAGTCTCGTCCTGACCGAATGGATAGTGCCTGTTTATTATCAGTATATGGCCTCGAAAGAAACGATCAACGAGAATCTGTTTATCCATACGCCTACCTTGATCCAGCAGGAAATGGAGTATCTCTGTTTCTTGTTTGTTCTCTGCGCCTTGATTGTGTCATTGGTCATCTTCCGCATCAAACATATCACATTGACAGAAGGAATAAAAGGCGTGAAACGACAGAAACATAGTATAAGGAACTTCATGTTAGGAGTCCAACTGTTCATCTGTTTCCTCTTTATTGCCGGAGCTATCGGACTAAGAAATATTTACCACCTCGCAGAAGAAAAAAGGAACAACACGCTGACGGAAGAAGAATGTACCCGTATCTGGAAGATAGAACTTTGGGAACCGCAAGTACAAGGACACGAAGAAGAGATCGTCTCCCGTATCCGTACGCTTGCTGGGGTTGAAGACGTGCTTTTAGAGACTCCCGGCAAATATCTGGATTATAAGAACAAACAGGGAGAGACACTGCACGGGATACATTTCCTCACCAGTAAAAACTACCCGTCTTTCATGAAACTGCCGATAGAGGGAAGAATGCCACAGGCGGCTAACGAAATAGTGGTTTCACGGTCGCTTATCTGGGAATTGGAGAAAGACGGGGAAAAGAATCCGACATCCGTACAATTGGGAGACCAGACTTTCCAGATTACCGGCATATATGAGCAACTACCGTTCGAACCGGTATATACCCAAGATCAAATGGCTAAAGCCAATCAATCTCAATATCACCGTTTCTCCTTCATCTCCGTTCCTAAGGAACCGAACTATAGGGTCGCTTACATCAAATGCATAGCCGGACAGGAACAGAACGTACGGAAAGAAATACTCAAAATCGTACATAACTGGTTGCCGGCATCCATTCCTTTCCTGCTGACCACCAAACAAGAGGAGCGATTCCGGCTCAATGGAGGGGAGATGCTGATAAGCGACCTGTTCAGCCTATTGTCCGTTATCAGCATAGTCATTACAGTCCTGGGTATCTATTCCGCCATTACACTCGACACGGTCAGCCGGCAAAAAGAAGTCGCCATACGGAAAATCAACGGAGCCGGCCCTAAGGTCATTGCACTATTGTTCGGTAAACTATATATCCGTTTACTTGCCATTTCAGCCATCCCTGCGCTGGCAATCGTCTATATGCTCCTGCGAATATTGACGCAAGAAAAGATAACGATTGATCCCGGCTGGTTAAACAATCCATTGATGTGGCTGGCAATCCTCCTTCTGACCACCACTATCGTATTCGTAAC
>OGHD01001031.1_pt1 | contig 12235 bp, 9 predicted proteins | sample 1571341 | NCBI WGS metagenome assembly OGHD01 (sample SAMEA2582026, study PRJEB24529) | metagenome | biome: Human gut stool | place: China | collected 2011 | reverse complement strand
TTAATGATGCAGATATGAAAGCGAAGGGTATTGCTGTAAATGTTGACCATAAAGATAAACACAGCAGCACTAATTTCTTTGCAAACTATAGAGATTTGGACATTTACAATGGTATTCGCTGGTTTAAATTGGCAAATCCCGGAACAGAAACTGTAAAGGATGCTAACGGTAATAGTGTTACACAGACCATTCCCGGTGTAACTCATCTTCCGAGTGCTCCGGACGGAGGTAAAAACTATGCTGCTGCAGGTACTTGGAAAGCAGGCTATGGCTGGTTTGCAACCTTGAATCATGAGCAATACATGAATGATAATTGGACTTTGTTTGCTAACTTTGGCTACAGCAGACAAAAACTGAATCAAAACGTATCTCCTAACATGAGCTCCTATTGGATTAAAGATGATGCAGGTAATTATGACTTCCTGCAGACTAATAGTGCAACTCCGCAACGCTCTTACTATGCTCAATTAGGCACCAAGAATAAATTCGAAACCGGTGCGCTGAAACATGAGGTAATGTTGTCTGCTGATAAGGCGTGGAGAAACCGTAATGGTTCTACAACTGTACCCGGTACCACTTTGGTTGGCGGCTCTAATATTTTTACAGGAACTTCCTTCCAGAATGTTGATGCAAGATATATTGGTTATACTACAAGACCTAATAACAAAACTTCTATCTGGGGCGTTTCCTTGCTGGATAGCATCAGCTTCGGTAAATGGGACGCTATGATTGGCATTCACAAACATGCTGCTACGGCAAAATCATGGAATGCAAGCAGCAAATCCTGGGGTAAAGAAATTAAGTCCGATGCAACCTGCCCGACTTATTCCTTGAGCTATGCACCTGATGAGCATGTAATGTTCTATGGCAACCATGCAGAAAACTTTGATATTGGCGCAAGTGCCGGTACTAGCTACCAGAATTCCGGTGAAGTATTACCGCCGACTAAGGTTAAACAAAATGAGGTTGGCGTAAAATATCAGAATAAAGGTGCTATGTATACCTTGGCATACTTTGATATTGACCAGGCCAATAATGTGAGCAAGGATGTAGCAGGCTACGCTAAACCTTTCCTTGTACAAGATGGTAAAGTTAACCACAAAGGTCTTGAATTATCTGTTAACGGTAAATTAGCAGATAAATGGTATGGTATGGTTGGCCTTGCTTATCTGGATGCTAAATATAAGAACATGGGTAAAGGCAATGAGTACAAAAATGGTGTACGCGAATCCGGTCAGGGCGCATGGAGTGCATCTGCAGCTTTGGAATATAAAGCAGACGATAGCTTTAGCGTAATCGGCCGTGCAACCTATACCGGCACCACTCCGTTCTACACTGTAAAATATAATTCCAGCACTGTTACTAAAGACAGCAAGCATTTGGAAGCACCGGCTTATATGGTTTATGATTTAGGTGTAACCTATAATACTAAACTGAACAGCGTTCCTGTAAAATTCAGTGCAATGTGCTACAATCTGTTTGATAAGGATTATTGGACTGTTGCTCGCGGTGATCAGGTTTATCTGTCTACTCCGAGAACCTTCTTCTTGTCTGCTGAATTTAGTCTGTAATAAAATAAAATTTAAAGAGGGCGGTTTTTCTGCCCTCTTTTATTCTATATAAATAAGATGTATAATGGTATGCGAATATGAGAAAAATATTGAGCTTTTTTCTGCTGCTGATTCTTTTATTGTGTGTCGGCTGTGCCAAGCAGGAAGAATCACAAAATCACATAGATAATAAAAACAAAAATATTGTTACCCTGGCTGCCTACAGGCATCTTGCTCCCGGTAATAAGGATGCCTATTATTGCAGTAAGATACTCGTAGTATGGGAACCGCTGATAACAAGGGACGAAGCAGGCTTACCTGCACCTTGCCTGGCTGAAAGCTGGGAAATGCAGGATGATGGCAAAGTATGGATATTTCGTTTAAGAAGAAATGTATATTTTCAAAATGGAACACAGTTTAATGCTGATTCTGTAATTGCTAATTTCGACAGAATGAAAAAGGGCTTGAAGCGTTCTAATTTTTACAGCTTATCATTAGCCCTATATTATCCGTCTTTAATCAGCTATGAAAAACTGGACGAATATACTGTCAGATTGGTATTTAAAGAACCGAATATTAACCAATTATATAAAATGACGGATTTCGGCAGTCCGATGTTTGCCCCTGAATGCTTTGATGCCAATGGTGATTTTAAGGACATAGCTATAGGTACAGGTCCGTATAAAATTACCAAGAACGTCATGAATAAGTATGTCGTTTTAAGGCGTAATGATAATTATTGGGGTGAAAAAGGCAAGATAAAAAATTTTGTCGTGCGCAATATTCCCAATACGGATACACGCTATGCAGCACTTAAATCCGGTGAAATTGACGGAGTACTAGATTTAAATGCAATACCGCCGTTTTTAGCTGACGAAATCAAGCAAGATAAGCGCTTTGCTGTGGCAAGCAATAAATCGACAATGATACGCTATCTGGCTTTAAATAACGGTCGTTTTCCATTTAACGATGTGCGCATGCGTCAGGCCGTAAGCCTGGCTATTGACCGCAAAAATCTTGTCGATGCATTATATATGGGGTATGCAGAGCCGACAATGAATGTGTTAAATTATACAAGTCCCGGTTATAGAGAATTTCCCTTGGAGCATAATTTAGCAAAAGCTAAGCAGCTGGCACATGAAGTATTAGGGGATAAGCGCTGTGATGTTACCTATTGCATAAACGGTGCGGAGCCGTTGCAGAAGGGTGAGGCTGAGCTGATTGCTTATTGGCTGGGTAAAATAGGATTGAATGTCCATATTCAGTCTTTGGAGTATGCTACAAGAGCGAAAATGCTGCGCAAGGGCGATTATGATATCGCACGTCTGCAAAAGGGACTGGCAAATGGAGATCCCTACGAGGTACTTAACAGTTTTCTGATGCTGACAGGTTCTATTTATATAAACAGTCACACAAGCTACCAGAATAAAGAACTGCAGGGATTGATGCAAGAGGTAAAACATACAGTTGATGAAAAAGAGCGTCAACGGATTTTTGATCGGGTGCAGGAAATAGCTGTGGAAGAGGAACCGTTAGTGGCGCTTTTCAACGATATGAACATCGTTGCCTACAATAAGCGGTTAAAAAATTATAAACCTTTAATCTATGGTGTAGATTTGAGTAAGGTAGAATTGGCGGAAGAAAATGATTAGATACTGCTATAAAAGAATTTTATTGGCTGTGCCGGTAATGATTGGCATCAGCTTGCTAGCGTTCATTTTAGGACTGTTATCACCCGGAGACCCGGCTGAATTTGCCTTGAATCAGGATGGTCTGGATGCACCTACGGATGCGCAGATAGCAATGATGCGTGAAGAGCTTGGCTTGAACAGACCTATATATGTGCAGTATTTCAGCTGGTTTGTGCAGGTGCTGCATGGTAATTTCGGCAGCAGCTACATTAGCGGCAAGGATATTTTGCATGAGCTTTTGCTGCGTCTGCCGGTGACGGTGGAGCTGGCGCTGCTAGCTTTGGCCATTGCTGCGGTTGTTGGCATTGCATTGGGCACTTTATGCGCTGTTTACAAAAACAGCTGGCTGGATGATGCGGTACATTTTTTGACTAATATACTTTTAGCTTTACCCGGCTTTTGGTTGGCGTTGCTGATGATTTTATTGTTCAGCGAAACGCTGCGTTTGCTGCCGACAAGCGGCAGTGAAAGCCTGCGTTACTTTATTATGCCGGCGTTGGCGGTTTCCTTCTCTACCTCAGCAACAGTGTGCCGCTATATGCGCAGCTCGCTGTTGACGGAATTTGCTTCGCAGTATTTTCTCGTAGCGCGTGTACGCGGAATCAGCAAAATAAAGCTGCTTTTTTGCTATGCGTTTCCTAATGGTATGCTGCCTGTAATTGCTTTGCTGGGTAATTATCTGGCAGGCATTTTGGGCGGTTCGGTTATTGCGGAAAGTATTTTTGCTTTGCCGGGCATCAGCAGCATGGCCTTGGAAGCGATTCGCTTCCGCGATTACCCTGTATTGCAGGCCTATGTGCTTTTTACAGGCTGGCTGTTGGTATTGATAACCTTAGCGGTTGATTTACTGATGTTTTATCTGAATCCGAAGCTGAGAGGAGGCGCTGAAGCACATGACTAAAAAAATACAGCTTAATTTCGCTATTTTTGTACTTGCGTTTATCATTCTCGGCAGTATTTTGGCTCCGCTTCTGGCAACGCATAATCCCTTTGAGCCGGATATGGCTAACCGTCTGCAAAGTCCCTGCTGGCAGCATTTCTTCGGCACGGATGCTTTAGGCCGTGATATGTTCAGCCGTATTCTTTACGGCGGACGGGCATCAATGCTGCTCACCTTGATTTCGTCGGTTTTGGCGTTGATTTTAGGTGTTGGTGTTGGTCTGTTGTGCGGTTTTTACGGTGGTAAATTAGACATGTTCTTTACCGTTTTGAGCAATATTTTCCAAGGTATACCGGGAAGCTGTTTTATGATAGCCTTGGCTGGTATTCTCGGTCCGAGTATTTATAGCCTTGTACTGGCATTGGTTGTGACATCCTGGGCCGGTTTTTCGCGTATTGTGCGTGCAGAAGTTCTGCAGCTGATGGGAGAGCCTTTCATTGAAGGCCTGCGCTGCCTTGGCTGCAGTGACTGGCAAATTATTTTTCGTCATTTGCTGCCCAATATTGCCAATAAGCTGCTTGTTTTGGTAACTATTCGTCTTGGCAGAGGTATACTGGCGATTGCCGGTTTGAGCTTTTTGGGCTTAGGCGTGCAGCCGCCGACACCTGACTGGAGCGTAATGATTAACGATGCCATTATGTATTACCGTAGCTCGCCTCACCTGATTATTATTCCCGGTCTGTTTGTATTTTTGCTGATTTATTCTCTGAATATCATCGGAGAGCATCTGCGTGACAGCTTAGATACACAGCTTAATGAGGTGCGCAAATGGTAAAAAGTCTGGTGTTAGAAAATATATCTGTAGGCTTTAAGCTGCCGCAAGGCGTATTTTATGCTGTAGATGATGTAAGCCTGAACTTGCACGGAGGGAATTTTACTGCGATTATCGGTGAAAGCGGTTGCGGTAAATCTGTATTGGGGCAGGCAATCTTAAACATATTGCCATCAGGAGTCGTTAAAAAGGGTAGAGTGCTTTATAATGGCGAGCAGGTGAAGAAAATATTATCTGCTTTTGGTATTATTCCGCAAAATCCCAGTGAGTCGCTGAATCCTGTGCGCAAAATAGGCAAGCAGATGCAGGATATTTTGGCTGTTCATAATATTACAGATGGTGACAATAGTTATAAAAAGCAGTGCTTGCGGTTGTTCGGACTGCAGGAGGCAGAGCGTGTTCTGGCTGCATATCCGCATGAGCTTTCCGGTGGTATGCTGCAGCGAGTTCTGTGTGCTATGGCTGTGAGCAGTAAGCCTGAATGGATTTTGGCTGATGAACCGACAAAGGGGTTGGATGAACAGGTCGGCGCTGTTGTACGCAAAAATTTGCTGACGATTAAGCAGGATTTGCGTTTAAGTATGCTGATTATTACGCATGATATTGCTTTGGCACAAGAGGTGTGTGACGATGTGCTGGTGATGTATGCAGGACAGGTTTTGGAGCATAATGCGGATATTTGGCATAAACCGCTGCATCCGTATACCAAAGGATTCTTGCAGGCTTTACCAAAGAATGGTCTCCAGGTCATTCCGGGAAAGGCACCGGTGCCGGGGGAAAGCTTTACCGGCTGTAAATTTGCAGCACGCTGTCCCTATTGTACAACGCGTTGCAAGGAAGAAATGCCTGCTATGCAGCAGGTTGGTAATGCGGAAGTGAGGTGCTTCTTGTATGCTGAAGGCTGAAAATATTTCTAAAAGCTTTGTTGACCGTAGCAACGGAAAAAATTTTGAGCTTCTGCATAATGTTTCACTGGAGCTCAAGCCTGGTGAAGCGGTGGCGCTGATGGGTGGCAGCGGCAGCGGCAAAAGCACGCTGGCACGGATTTTGCTGCGCCTGCTGCCATGTGATACCGGTAAAATTTATTTTCAGGGACAAGATATTACGAATGCTACTGGCAAAGATTTAAGTTCTTTCAGACGCAATGTGCAGTTTATTTCACAGCGTCCGGAAAGCTTTCTTGATCCGCGTCAGACCTTAGGCTCTAGTCTGCAGGAAGCATTTACTGTTTTTAATCTGCCTTATGATGAAGAAAAAATCAAAGAGATGCTGGATTTGGTAAAGCTCAATGCAGAGCTTCTGCAGCGCTATCCGCATCAGGTGAGCGGCGGCGAAATTCAGCGTATCTGCCTGGTAAGAGCACTGTTGTTAGAGCCGAAGCTGCTTGTTTTGGATGAACCGACATCGATGCTGGATATCTCCGTGCAGGCTCAGATTTTGCATTTGCTACGTGATATACGCAAGGAAAAGCAGCTGGATTATTTGTTTATTACGCATGATAAACAGCTTGCGGAATGGCTTTGCGACAGAGTTTTACATATAGAGCAGGGGAAGTTAAAGTAATTCATCTAATCTAGATTATACAAATCATGATTAGATGAATGTGTTCTGGAAACACATAACACCGGAGGCTTCAAGGTTTTACCTTGAATTTTTTCGTTTTTTCTTGCCGGAAAAAACGTGAGTAGGATGTTTTTACTAAATTGTGTTTGAGCAATGTTAATTTCTTGCTTGCTGAAAATAAGTAAGTCATATATTGGAGTTGATGAGTATGAACCAATATTATCAGGATAAGATGCTTTTTGGCATGAACCCTTCAAGTTATCTGCATCGTTATGCTGTCAATGGCAAGGTGTCGGGAAATCTTGCCTGCATCAGCGAAATCAAAAATGCCGCCGTTGTCTTATACAGTCCGCGCGGCTGCGGCTTTCATTATCGTTGTCATGTGCGTAGCGGCCAAAGCCCGGTTTATGAGCTGGAATGTGCGGATTTGCGCAACAATGATGTAATTTTCGGCGGTGAGAAAAAGCTTACGGCTTTACTGCAAAAGGTGGAGCGTGAGCAAAAGCCGGAGATTATTTTTCTGTTGCCTTCCGTAGTATCGGATATTATTAATGATGATTTGGCAGGCCTGGCCTGCAGCCTGCAGCCGCAGTTTAAAGCGAAGCTCGTGCCGATTACGTCGCAGGTTTTTTCGCATATGGACAAGAGCAATGGCCGCAAGGTTTTGCGTGAAAAGGCTTGCCAAAAGCAGAAGCAAAAGTTTTCTTCTAGTGCTGTCTATCAGGGCTGCGGTTATGTAGAGGTGATGGACGCTTTAGTTGAGCAGGTGATGGAGTCTCAAAGAGTACAGCCGCGGAGCGTAAATATCGAAACCTTTGCCTGGGGCTATAACGGTGAGGATAAGTTGCAAGGCATGAGTGAGATGCTGCAGAAAATGGGGATTACCGTCAATGCCTATCTGCCTGCCGCTGATTTGCAGACAATCAAAAAGGCTCCGCGGGCAGCGCTGAATATAGTACGTCGCAAAAAATGGGCGCTGGCAATGGAGCAGCGCTTTGGTACGCCGTTTCTGCATGTTGCCGATATGCAGGAGTGGCATGGTATTGAAGGAATCAGTGATTTGTACAGACAGATTGGCAAAATGCTTGGTTGCGAGAATGCTGTTGAACGCGTGCTGCAGGAAGAATATGAACGGGTTGCCGCCCGTTATCAGGAGCTGCGTGCAGACTTTGCCAAGTATAAGTTTTGCCTGATTGCGCATGGTATTGCCTATTTGCCGGATGCACTGCGCGTTTATCAGCAGGATTATGGTCTGCCGATTACGAAAATATGTATTATCATGAATCCTTCCTACCAGGCAGAAACAGGTCTGGATGATGCAATGATGCAGAGATTTAAGGACAGGATAGAGCTTGCTAAGGCTGAGTATGGCTGTGATGCGGAAATTTTACTAGAGCCTTCGGAGGATGCCTTGCGTGAGGCTGCGCAGAGCTGTGATTTTGTTATCTGCAACGGTCATCCGCGCTATGCTGCTTTGGATGTTCCCGTGCTTTATAATTTGTTTGACCGCTCGGTGTGGTCTTATCAGGGCTTTGTGGATATTATGGAAGAGGTTTGGCAGATGCTGCAACAACCGCAGCGAACAGGCAGCAATCTTTTGCTGAGCAAACTGGCCTATGACCCGGTATTTTATCCGATGCGCGAAGCTGATAAAGACAGTAAAGCATCACGCGAACTGTATAGCAGAGTATGGAGGCAGAGAAAATAATGAAACCATTAAGTAGCTGTGCTTTATTTGGTGCTGTGCGTGCTCTTGCCGGTATTAAGGATGCCTTAATCCTGCAGCATTCCGTTGTCGGCTGTCAGTGGGGCAGCCTGACTTTCCGATATGCCGGCAAGCCTTATTATGTACGTCAGGCCTCTGATGTTATTTATGATGAGGATGTTGTTAATGGCGGTGAGAAGGTTTTGCGTAAAGCCTTGCAGGAGACAGAGCGTATTTTTGCGCATTGCGGTGCGGTATTTGTAGTCAGCGGCTGCGTGCCGAATATGATTGGCGATGATGTGGACGGTATTTTGGCTACTACCGAAGGTTCGCAGAAATTATTGCATGTAAAAGCGCCGGGATATGCAGGGAATATTGACAGCGGTGTCGAAACAGCTTATTTAGCGTTGTTGCCCTTGCTCCAACATGCGGAGAAAAAAGAAGCTGCCACGATAAATATTTTTGGCATAATGAACGATGATCCTTATGCGGATAATGATTTAGCCGAGCTGAAGAAATTTTTGGGTTCCAAGGTTAGAGTTAACTGCGCACTGCAGGATTGCAGCTTGCGCGATATTGCAGCAATGCCGCAGGCAGAGCTGAATATCTGCTTTGGCTATGGTGAGCTGTTGGCACAAAAGATGCAGGAAAAATTTGGCGTGCCGTATATCAAATGCGCTTATCCCTATGGTGTGGCAGGCATGCAGAAGTTTTTGCGTCAATTAGGCGCAGCGTTGAAGGTTGATTTTGCTGAAGAATTGTCTGAGCTGGAGGCTGCGGCTGAAAAGCTCGTTTATCGCAGTGCCGATTATCTGGTGAATTTGTATCAGATGCCGGTGGCTTTGGCTACGGACAAGGCACATTTAGCGGGCTTACAGAGCTTTTTTGCCGAAGAACTTGGCATGCACGTTGTTATTGCAGAGGACACTGCGGAATTTAGCTTGGATAAAATGGCAGAGGCTGCAGCAAAGCACAAGCCTGTATTGTTTTGCGGTTCTTCATTTTTAAAGAATTTGGCTGAAAAATATCAGGTGCCGTTAGTGCGCTGTGCTTATCCTGCCTTTGACCGGCTGTGCTTTACCGATAATACGCTGGTCGGAGCGCGTGGTGCTGCCTTGCTCATTGAGCAGATTGTTAACAGTGCCTTGCAGCAGCAATATAAAACAGATGGCCGATATGCCGGCTTGAGTGAAAGTATTGGTGAGGTAAATCATGAGTGAGCTTGAAACACATCCCTGTTTTACAGCTAAATGTAGCGATTACGCCCGTATTCATCTGCCTGTGGCACCTAAATGCAATATGCAGTGTAATTATTGTCTGCGCAAATACAGTTGTGTAAATGAAAGCCGTCCCGGCGTCGTGGCAAGGGTTATGGTACCGGAGGATGCAGTCGATTGGTATCTGCAGATGAAGGACAAGGTGCCGAAGCTGACGGTAGCAGGCATTGCCGGCCCCGGCGATGCGCTGGCCAATTGGGCAACGGTCAGCAGAACGCTGAGCATGATTCGTGAGGTTGATAAGGATGTTTTCTTCTGCCTTTCGACTAATGGCCTTTATCTGCCGAAGTATGCCAAGGAGATAGCAGCTTTAGGTGTTGATTATGTTACGGTGACGGTGAATGCGATTACCAGCAACACCGGCGCGCATATTTACAGCTTCATCAATGATGACGGCAAAAAATATGTCGGCGAAGAGGCTGCTGCGCTGCTGCTAGAAAGACAGATAGAAGGATTGCAGCTGCTTGGCGAATATGGCGTGAAGGTGAAGATAAATACGGTAGCAATCTCCGGCGTGAATATCCAGGAAATTCCGGCGATTGCCAGACGTATGGCTTTGCTGGGAGCGAAGCTGCAGAATATTTTACCGATGCTGCCAGTGGAGGGAACTGGCTTTGCACATCTTGCGGAGCCTGCAGCTGAAGAAATTATGCAGCTGCGTAATGTTTGCAGGCAGTGGATGCCGCAGATGCAGCATTGCAACCGCTGTCGTGCGGATGCTGTAGGCGCGTTGACTAATCCCTGTGTTTTAGAAGAAAGCTGAAATTGAAAATCCGTGTAAACAGAAGCTTGACGTTGGTTTGCACGGATTTTTTGCTTAATATGATATTTAATTTGACGGCGTTTCCTGTACTTGTTACAATTAAATTTATAATATCTAATCTGTATGGGAGAAGCTAATGGATTATACTGCTATTATTTTGACAATAGGTATTATTTTTGCAGCGTCGTTTTTTTCTACTGTTTCCGGCTTTGGCTTTGCTTTGGTGGCCATGCCTGTGCTTACTTTGGTGATGTCGGTTAAAGCGGCGGTTATTTTTGTGTTGCTGTTGAATTTGGTTCTGCGGGCAATTACTATGTACAGGGTGCGTGAAGGCTATGATAAAGCAACGGTTATCCTGACGACCTTGGGAAGTGTTGTTGGTATGCTTCCCGGAAGCTGGGTGCTGAAGGTGCTGCCTGCGGCACAGTTGGAGGTGTTTTTGGGAGCGGTGCTTGTGGTCGCCACGGTTTTGCTTAGCCTGCAGTTTACGCTGCCGATTAAAAATAAACCCTGCGGACGTTTTGCTGCAGGAATTTTGAGCGGTTTTTTCGGCGCATCTACCAGTGTCAGCGGACCGCCGCTGGTTTTGTATTTTATTAACGAAAAGTTGCCGAAGGATGTTATGCGGGCTAACATGATCTGGTTCTTTGGATTAAGTGGCTTTTTGACGGTGTTGGTGAATTATTTTTACGGTAATGTCAGCGGTACCATTGATTGGAGTTTGTTGCTGTACACTATACCGGTGATGCTTTTGGCTATCTGGTTGGGAGAAAAATTTTTCTATCGCCTGAATCAGCATCTGTTCCGTAAGCTGGCATTGGCGGTGGTGCTTGTAGGAGCGCTGATGCTGCTGTGGAGTGGGTGGCAGAATTTATAAGTAAACTTTAAAATATTGCTGTCTTATAAATCAGCAGTAAAATTTTGTGTTAATGCTTTAAAAATAGCACTATTACTGTAACCTAGTTTACAATAATAGTGCGATAAGATAAAAAATAAATAAAATTTAGCTTTTTCCTTGACGTTTGCGGAGCAGGAGGAGTAAAATAATCTCAATCGCTGATTATGGCGATAAATTTTGAAGCATAAGGAAATGCTGAAGTTGTTGCAGGTGAAAATGATGGAATCTAAAATGATGAACACTGCAATTGAATATGGTTTTTATTACGCACCGGTATTTAACTATTATTTTAGCACCGGTTATTTTGCATGGGAAAAATCATATAGCAGTAATCATCGTATTGGAGACTATAAATAGTATTTGCGAGCGCAGTGCTTGCAATTAAGATTTGACTTTTACAGCAGGCTCTTTTACGGGAGCCTGCTTTTTTTGTAGCATGGTAGCTTATAGCAGTATGGTAAATTAAATGACAAGGGCGTCAGAACAAAGGGGAGACAATTTATGGTAATAGTATTCAAGCCGGGAGCGCCGGAGGAAAATAAAGCGAAAATGCGCAGCAATTTGGAAAGCAAGGGCTTCCAAATTAACGAAATTAATGGTGTCAACATGACCATTTTCGGTATCATCGGCGATACGAGCACACTTGATATCAATATGCTGCGTATTGATGATGCGGTAGACAAGGTAATGCGTGTGCAGGAGCCGTTCAAGCGAGCTAACCGCATGTTCCATCCGCAGGATTCCGTGATTAATGTCGGCGGTGTTGAAATCGGTGGACGCAAGATTCAGGTTATCGCAGGTCCGTGCTCCGTAGAAACGCAGGAGCAGGTTACGGACATTGCCAAGTCCATTAAGCTTGGCGGCGCCTCAATGCTTCGCGGTGGCGCCTTCAAGCCCCGCACATCGCCGTATTCCTTCCAAGGCTTGAAGGAGGTTGGCCTGGAATATTTAAAAGGTGCAAAAAAAGAAACAGGCCTGCCGATTGTAACAGAAATCATGTCACCGTATATGATTGAGCGTTTTGTAGAAGATGTAGATTTGATTCAGGTCGGCGCCCGCAACATGCAGAACTTTGA
>OGHD01001026.1_pt1 | contig 12283 bp, 9 predicted proteins | sample 1571341 | NCBI WGS metagenome assembly OGHD01 (sample SAMEA2582026, study PRJEB24529) | metagenome | biome: Human gut stool | place: China | collected 2011 | reverse complement strand
GTATATGGGATTTTCCGATAATACTAATATGACATTCCTGCTTGCCACGCTGTGCGATACAGCATCTATATATGGACCATGTGCGGCGGCATTCGGCATGGAACCGTGGCATGAGAGCCTTTGGGATGCCTATCATCTTCTGCGTGGAGAAAAAAGCAGTATAGAGGGCTATGCACTGTGGGAAAAAGAAGGAAAAAAAGACGAGGAACATCCGCTTGAACCATACAATGTGACAGAAGAGAAAAAACTTATGGTATGTCTGCCTGAAAAACAGAAAAATAATGTGCAGTACAAACCATTGGTGCAGCCGGCAGAGGAATTACAGGAAGAAATCACCATGCAGGGAAGACTGCTTGGCGGCTGCATGGATTGTCTGGTCAACCTGCTTGGAACAGAATTTGATAAAGTACAGGAATTTACAGAGAAGTATCAGGATGACGGAATCATCTGGTTTTTAGAGTCCTGTGATCTGAATGTGATGTCTATCCGCAGGGCGGTCTGGCAGATGAAACATGCCGGATGGTTTTCGCATGTAAAAGGTTTTTTGATTGGAAGACCGGCGGTGTTCGGACAGGAAATGATGGGATTAGACCAGTACCATGCGGTTACAGACCTGCTTGCCGGGTATCAGGTACCGGTCATTATGGATGCGGATATCGGACATATCCCACCGATGATGCCGCTTGTCTGCGGAAGTTATGCGGACATCAGTGTCAGTGGAAATGCGTTGAAAGTAAATATGCAGTGGAAATAGATTTCCCCCAAATTATAAAATGACATTCACATTGCTGCCGATTCCGGTGTTGAGCAGTGTGTTTAAATCAGCAGTTACCGGTGTAACAGATGCGATATTAAGTGCATTCACAGCGGTAGAACCGGTATCAGCAGAATCGGTTTTGCCGGTGGTGCTGTCGGAAACAGACGGGGATGTCTGTTTATTTGCATTGCGCTTTGCCAGTGCATCATTGTATTCGATCTGTGTCAGAATATTGCTTCTGTTTTCAAGACGTCTGGCATAGGAATTGACACGCTGCATGTACTCTGAATCTGAAGAAAACAGAGACTCAAATTTTGAAATATCCGCGGAACCAAAAAGAGAACTGCGCGATTCGAGCGTGCCGTTGCCTTTTACGGTAATACCGATCTTGTCAAGCTGGCTTTCATACTCTGCAGTCAGATTCTTCAGATTTTTCTGGGTGTTTTTGACGGTACGGTCGTCTGATGCACCGGATGAGTTTATCATATTATTGTAGGTGCTGATGAACGCTGAAACACTGTTTTTGATATTTATTTCATTATCGTCATCATATGTAAATGAGCCAAGGGAACGTATCGCACGGCGCAGCGCATGCGAATCGGCACCCGTGAGGGTGGAATTGGTCAGATTACTGCGTGATGTGGTGGTACGTGCATCCGCATTTGATGCATAAAAACGGCGCATATAATAGGATGTACCAAGTGTGGTTCCGGCTCCGACATAAGCGGTATTGGCCATAAGAAAGACCTCCTTAAAAATCATCTGTTATATGTTTCGGTCGAAAAGCGTAGATAATTAACCATGGCATTGAAAATTTATTTGCGTTATACTACTATAGAAACAGCAGAAATATTACGACAGGAGGGAGAAGATTATGGAGATAATAGTTTGGTTGGCATTGATCATTTTCTTTGTGGTATTGGAGATCGCTACCGTTGGTCTGACATCAATCTGGCTGGCAGGAGGAAGTCTTGCAGGACTGATTTGTGCGGCATTTGGAATGGGAATCACGGGACAGATCATCGTGTTTGCAGCAGTGTCATTTGTACTGCTTTATTTTACAAGACCCTGGGCTCTGAAATATTTAAAACCGCATCTGGTTAAGACAACTTATGAGGAAGCAGTTGGAAAAAATGTCTGTGTCACAGAGCAGATTGATAATGTCAGGGGAACCGGAACCGCGGTTATGAATGGTCTGGAATGGACAGCCCGCTCGGTGGATGATGAAAAGACCTTCGAGCCGGGGATGATTGTGATGGTAAAGGAAATCAAGGGTGTCACTCTTTATGTGACGGAGAGCAGTGATATGCCTCAGATGAATGGAGATAAATAGAAATGAAACTTGGAATGGTATTTGAAGGCGGGGCAAACCGCACGGTTTTTTCCTGTGGAGTAATGGATAAATTTCTGGAAGAAAATATCATGCCGGATTATTACATCGGTGTTTCCGCTGGAATGGCATATGGATTGTCGTATCTTTCCGGGCAGAAAGGACGTAATCTGGAACTGATGGAAAAATATATGGCGGATAAGCGCTATATGGGTATGCGCCATCTGCTAAACCGCAAAGAACATGCGTATTACAATACGAAGTTTGTGTTTGAAGAAGTACCGAATGAGCTTCTTCCGCTTGATTATGATGCTCTGGCACGTTTTCCGGGAGAGATTGAAGCGGCAGTCACAAATATTCACACAGGAAAAGCAGAATACATGGAAGTCCCGCGTGGGAAAGAGATGAAGGATCTGCTGATCGCAACCTGTTCACTGCCGATTCTTTTTCAGCCGGTAAAGATCGGCAGACATTATTATCTGGACGGCGGACTTGCAGATTCGGTTCCTTATGAACATTCTATGGAAATGGGCTGTGAAAAACTGGTTGTTGTTCTGACAAGGGAACGCGGCTATGTAAAGACACAGGAAAAGGCGGCAGGCGTTATGAACCGTCTTTATCAGCGATATCCGAAGATCGTGGAGGATATGAAACTTCGCGCGGAGCGCTACAATGTTTCCATGGAAAAACTGATGCAGTTAGAGAAAGAGGAAAAAGTATTTGTGATCGCACCGGAGTCGACCTATGGAGTTGGCAGGACGGAGACGGATACCATAAAATTGCGCAGGCTTTATGATGAAGGTTATCGTATTGCCACAGAACAGACAGACGCCCTTCGCGCCTATTTGAATAAATAATGCAAAGGAGAAAAAAGATGAACATTGTATTTCTGGATGCAAAAACTATCGGGGAAGACATTGATCTCTCCGGGTACGACAAACTTGGAACAGTTATAAAATATGGATTTTCCACAACGGAAGAGGCAAGAGAGCGCACCAAAGATGCCGATGTGGTGATCGTAAATAAAGTACAGATCAATGAGACATCGATCGGTGAGGCAGAGCACTTAAAACTGGTCTGCGTGACTGCAACCGGAACGAACAATCTGGACAAAGCATATCTGGATGCACATGGCATTGCCTGGAGAAATGTTGCCGGATATTCCACGGAGACGGTGGCACAGCACACATTTGCCCTGTTATTCTATCTCTGGGAAAAATTAAGATACTATGATGACTATGTCAAATCAGAAAAATACGTTGGAGATATCACATTTACCCATTTTGATAATGTATTCCATGATCTGAATGGTAAGACATGGGGAATTATTGGGCTTGGAGCGATCGGACGAAGAGTTGCGGACATTGCCAAAATGTTTGGCTGCCATGTGATCTACTATTCTACAACAGGGAAAAATAACCAGCCGGGTTATGAGCGTGTGGAGTTTGATGAGCTGCTTGCAAAATCAGACATCGTGTCCGTACATGCGCCGCTGACAGAGCAGACAGAAGGGCTGATGAATGCAGAGGCATTTTCTAAAATGAAACCGTCTGCCATCTTTTTAAACCTCGGCAGAGGACCGATCGTTGTGGAAAGAGATCTTGCAGATGCGTTGGAAAATAAAACGATCGCAGGAGCCGGACTTGACGTACTTACCGTAGAACCGATGAGTGCAGAAAATCCATTGAAACGCATCAAGGACAGCGACCGTCTGATCATTACCCCTCATATTGCGTGGGCAAGCCTTGAGGCGCGCACCAGACTGATGAAAATCATTGAGGGACAGATCCGTGACTTCTTTGGCGGAAGTGATAAATAAACACTAGAAGGTACACTTTGCAAACAGCCTATTAGCCTGTTATCAGAAGTAATATACAAAAACAAAATACAGAAATAAAAATACCGCGCAGATTTGCGCGGTATTTTTATTTGAGGTGAGCTGCCTTTTGTCACATGGATCTTCATAGAAAATTGTAGAGTCGTTACTTCAGGCAATCAGCTCGGAATCGTAGCACTTAACCCGCTGTGAAACGAAAGATTTCCATATTCCTGCAAAAAATCCTGTATAGCAGCGTCCTGCCTTGCTGAATCAGCACCTGCATGAAGTGCAGCATACAGCGAATGGATCCGGGACAGGTACAGCTCTTTGGATTTATCATACAGTTCAAAGAAACTCTCATTGGAAGTAATGGAAGAATCCCATGGATTTTTCCACAGTGCATGTCTTAAATTAAATGAATCCGTGCGGAAAAACAAGGTATCACTCGGGATCAGTGGTGAAAACAGCGGATATCCGAGACAGATCCGCTCCGTCAGCCGGACAATGGCCTTTTTCTTTCCGGAATCATCGTGCATCAGCCAGAGACCAAGCTGCATGGAAAAAATAGCAAGGTACATGGTATATTTGCGGAATTTGACATCCGGAAAGGCATAGCGGTAGGCATAATAGAGCATACTTGCAATAACATGTTTCTGGCGGTGTGTCAGCCGGATCGTGTCCTCGGTATGGAAATTGCAGGGCTGGCGGTGCAGTTTTAAATCGAGCAGTGCGGTATCGATATCTGTTTCCAGATAGGCATGTCTTGAAAAATAGGCTTTTTCCTTTTTATCCTTATAGTGTGTCATGGCATAAATATACGGATGACATATTGTATCCAAGGTATAGTGCCCGAGAAAACCAATCAGGTAGGCTTCTGCAATGTTAAGATCCGTGCGGGAGGAAAACTGGTTACGGCTTTCAATCAGACCCTGGAAAAAGGCACTGGTCTCGCGGACATGGGCAAGAGCACCGATATTGTGACCTTCTAACACATAGGAAGGAAGATAATAAAAGAAAATATCCGGTCCCTGAAGTCCGAGACCGTAGGCAGCGCGATTATAATAAAGATTCTTTTTTAAAGAATTATTTTTCAGGTTATGATAAACCTCTCTTCCGAATATATAATGGGTAACATATCCAGGCATGATCAAAAATCTCCTTTCCATGAAATGAACCATCGTTATTATAACCAGTTTGGAAAGAACTGTTAAGCATGGCAGTTAAGATTTAAGAAAAAAGTAATAATCGCTGATTGACAAAGTTTATTGGAATGATATAATACAACATAGTTATCAATACTACATGATGACACATGAATGCTATGCAAATATTGTCTGATGTAGTCGGAAAATAGACAAAAAAGCAAATTTGTATATTAGATGGCTACATTGAAAAGTCATTGCATATTTAAAAAAGAGTGCAATTTTTTTATACTTGCTTCTAGTAAAAGAATGTGAAAAAAATAACGGAGGTCGGAGTTATGGCAAATTTAGCACTGACAGTAGAGAGAAAAGCATTCAGCGTCGCAATCGATGCTGCACTGAAAAGTCTGAACAAGGATCGTGAGAAAGGATTGTTACAGATCGTAGATCTTACAGAGAAATTTATGGGAGATAACTTCCGTAAAGAAGCTTATGATGGTGTAAGAAAAATGATCCAGAATCCGGATCACAAATGGATGCGCTATGTCAATCGTCTGTTGGATGAGACAGATCCGCATGTTGCCAAGATGACAGCACTGAATCTTGGATATCAGGCAGCGTTTGCAGGAACCAAGAAGATTCGTAAAATGAGAGAAATTGAGAACTGCAATATTCCGTGGCTCATTCTTATGGACCCAACCAGTGCATGCAACCTCCATTGTACAGGACGCTGGGAGGGGGGGCAGGGTATTAAGTTAACTCTGACATTTGATGAGTTAGACAACATTGTTACACAGGGTAAGGAACTGGGCGTATATTTTTATATGATGACCGGTGGAGAACCACTGGTGCGCAAGGCTGATATCATCCGTCTGTGTGAGAAACACAATGACTGCGCATTCCATTGCTACACAAACGGAACACTTGTAGATGAGAAGCTTTGCGAGGATATGAAGCGTGTAGGAAATCTTTCCCTTTCCATTTCCCTTGAGGGATTTGAAGATGCCAACGATTTCCGACGTGGAGAAGGTGTATACAATAAAGTCCTTCACGCAATGGATCTGTTACATGAGAACGGACTGATCTTTGGAAACAGTGTATGTTATACAAGCAAGAATATGGATGCGGTTACCAGTGATGAGTTCTTTGATCTTCTGATCGAGCATGGAAGCCGTTTCGCATGGTATTTTCATCTGATGCCGGTAGGAATGAAGGCTTCACCGGAACTGATGCCGACCAAGGAGCAGAGAGAATATATTTACCACAGACTGCGTGAAGTTCGTGGATTTGAAGGTGGAAAAGAAATCTTCGTTATGGATTTCCAGAACGACGGTGAATACGTTGGAGGATGTATCGCCGGAGGACGTAACTACTGTCATATTAACCCGAAGGGTGATGTAGAGCCATGTGTATTTATTCACTACTCTGGAGCAAACATCCGCGAGAAATCCCTGCTTGAGTGTCTGAAGCAGCCGTTGTTTATGGCTTACCGTGATAACCAGCCATTCAACGAAAACATGCTTCGTCCATGTCCGATGCTTGAGAATCCGGAGATTTTACAGAAGATGGTTCATGAGACTGGAGCTCATTCTACAGATGTAGAACAGGAGGAGCCGGTTGAGCACCTGTGTGGAAAGTGCGTAGATTACGCAAAGGATTGGCAAGAAACAGCAGATAAACTCTGGGCTGCACATCCATATAAGCAGAAGGGATACACAAACTTTAAAAAGAAATAATTCGATTACTGTTCGCAGGGTAACCTGTGAACAGTAACATAATTCACACAAAATTAAGATTTCAGACAGGATTCCCGGTTTACATGCCGGGAATTTTGTTGTATTGTAATGGCATGAAACCAAAATTTAAAATCAAACTTCAATACGATAAAAAAAATCTGCATCTGGAACTGGATGACCGGTGTCCGTGGCTCTGGACACTGATTCTGTTTATCGGAGGTTCCTGTCTCACCACTTTTTCGATACAGTATATGCTGCTTGATCCTGAAAACTTTACGAGGACAACGTACGAGAAGCTCTTTTTAAATGTGCTTTGCTGTCTGATTGTCTATTTTGTTGTGCAGATTTTTACGAACAACAGTGGGCTGACCTGCATCATTGCCCATGTGTCGCTGCTTTCGTTTGGATTTGTAGACTATTTTGTATATCTGTTCCGCGGAAATGAATTTACGTTTTCCGATATCAGATCCATTGGAACCGGTCTGAGTGTGGCGGGAAATTATAAATTGCAATTGAACGATCGTGGAGTATATGTGATCTTTCTGGCAGCATTGTTTATTGCTTTTGTCCGCAAATGGCATGTCCGGTTTACCGGAAAAATTCAGATGCGGGTAATTTCTGTGATGGCGATTGCCTTAAGTTGTGTGATCATTGCAGCAAATGCTTATGATGTAAACACAGAGACGTGGGAACAGAAGGGAACTTATCGCAATGGATATCTGTTGAATTACGTACTGGGGATTCGTGACAGTTTTATTTCTGCTCCGGAAGGATATTCCAAAGATAAGATCAAAGAACTGGAGAAAACCTATCAATCCGATAAAAAGGATTACAGCACAACAAATGAAAAAGCAAAAAATCCGACGATCATTGCCATTATGAATGAATCGTTTTCCGATCTGAGTGTGTTGGGGGATCTGCAGACCAACATGCCGCTCACACCGTTTATCGATTCTTTGAAAGAGAATACAACGAAGGGATATGCACTTTCGTCGGTATTTGGCGCGAAGACTCCTAATTCGGAGTGGGAATTTATGTCCGGAAATTCCATGGCATTTCTTCCGATGGGATCCGTTGTTTATCAGCAGTATATCAGTGATACTCCGACAACGATTGTGTCAAATCTGAAAGATGACGGGTATACGTGCATTGCCATGCATCCATATTATGAAACCGGATGGAGCCGGAATCTGGTGTATCCGCATATCGGGTTTGACGAAATGCACTTTATTGATTATTTTGACCAGACAAAGATCCTGCGGGAATATATTACCGACCAGGAACTGTATGATAAGATTATCAAGCGTTATGAAAACCGTAAAAATAATGAAAAACTGTTCTTTATGGGAATTACCATGCAGAACCACGGTGGTTATACGGAAACCTATGACAATTTTCCGGAGAATTATTATAAAGTTGGACGTTCTTATACGGATGCCAACCAGTATCTGTCCCTGGTACACGAGAGTGATGAGGCAGTAAAAAACCTGATCAGTTATTTTTCAAAGGTAGATGATCCGGTAGAAATCATTTTCTTTGGAGATCATCAGCCAAGCTTAAACAGTAATTTTTATCCGATTCTGAATGGAAAAGGACTCACAGGGCTGACGGAAGATGAGCTGGAAAAACTGTACACAGTTCCGTTTTTTATCTGGACCAATTATGATACACCGGAAGAAACGGTAGACATTACCAGTCTTGATTATCTGTCTACCATGGCACTGGAACGGGCTGGAATTGAGCTTCCGGCATACAATAAGTTTCTGGCAGATATGCAGGAGGTTGTTCCAGCCATCAATTCCAGAGGTTATTATTCCAAAAGTAAAGGTTGCTATCTGCATATCGATGAGGCCGAGGGAGAAGAAAAAGAATGGATTGAAAAGTATCATATGCTGCAATATAATTCGATGTTTGACAAAAAGAACCGCAGCAGCTTTTTCTTCCCATATAATCTAAAAAGCAAGTAGAACAATCAGGCAAGGGGAATTAAGATGAAACTGAGTGAGTTATTAGCGTATGACAATATTGTAATACAGTGCCATGACAATCCGGATGCAGATACCATTGCATGTGGATTTGGGGTCTATCTGTATTTGAAATCCAAAGGAAAAGAACCACGTCTGATTTACGGAGGGCAGAATGTGATCCGGAAACCGGACTTTCCATTGTATATATGCACAATCTGCAGCCAAACCTCGAACAATATCACCATTTAAGAATGCGTGAAGTTGCTTACGGATGCCTGTAAACTTTACCAATAATTCTTTTTTATAGTTCCCTCCTTACAGAAAAAGAGCTTCCACGCAGTTCTACTACAGAACATGCGTGGAAGCTCTTTTTCTATTTATCTTCTGTACTTATTGCTGAAATTCAAAATACTTCTTCGTATTATTATGGTAAATATATTTTTTCTGTCAATTCCACTATCCTTGATTGCTCTTCCAACTGCACGCTCATTTACATAAGCATTTGCTGTATCAATTAGGGAATATCCCATTTTTAATGCCTCTAATGTACTTGTGTAGGCATCCTCTGGTGATAACATAAAAGTTCCTAGTCCAAGCATTGGACATTCATTGATAACCTAAATCTCATCCTACACTTTAGTTATCTCCATTGTGTGCTTGAATAGATTTAGTTCTCGGTGCCCATTTTGTCTTTTCGGTGCTCGCAAGCCCCATAAAATAAAAAATGCAACAATGAATTTTTACGATCATTGCTGCAAAAAAATCGATGTTCCCTGCGGGAATCGAACCCTCAACTAGTGCTTAGGAGCTCGAATCCACCTTGGAAACATATATAATTCTAAGTTAATCCAAGTCAAGGAAAGCCTTGATTTTTCTAACTATTCTGTAATTCCATGTCAAAATAAGAAAACTTAAAATCGTCTGAGAAAAATGGTTTTCGCTGTCAAACCGCTGACATTGTCACCCTGATGGTTCAGCCATTCCGTTCCAGCGGATTCATATATATGGCTACCATTCCAACTACAGCATAGCCGTAATGATAACACTGTTTTCTTATTAGATTACATATATTATAGCGTGTAAGAGGTCGGATGTCGATGTTTTTTTGACCATAATTTACTTATATTTACTCCGGAATTTCTCGATTGAAAAAGGTGGAAGCTACTACTCCCACCTTTACACTTATACTTATCTCATCCAATCGACTACTGAAATTTTATTTTCTACTCATATAAAATATATCAATGGCTTTACTTGCAAACTCTGCTGTTCCTGCTCCTCCAACATCATCAATATTTTCCGTAAGTTCTCCTCCACCGACATACATTCTTCCAAGACCGCATAAAATTTTATCAGAACATGTATAAAAATGACCTGTAAGTGACATTGATTCAGAACCGTCTTGAGTACACTGTCAAAGTTGATGACAACACATCTGAGAACCTGCAGTCCGCTGAATCCCGTATCCGTGATACTGATATGGCAGATGAGATGACAAGATTCTCGAAAGAGAGCATCTTGCAGCAGGCAGCTACTTCCATGCTTGCTCAGGCAGAGGATGAATAAATTCTTCTTTTTCCCTTTGCAAACCCCCCATTTTCCTGTATGATAGAGATAGATTAACAATAAGGAGGCATACAGTTATGTTGCAGATTAAAAATCCGGTTTTGCCGGGATTTAATGCAGATCCATCCATTATCCGTGTGGATGATACATATTACATTGCGAACTCTACGTTTGAGTGGTTTCCGGGAGTTCGTCTGCACGAGTCAAAAGATTTAGTACATTGGAATCTTCTTCCATCCGCATTGTCCACGACGACATTGCTTGATATGAAAGGAAATCCGTCATCGGGAGGTATCTGGGCGCCGGATCTTTCCTATGCAGATGGAAAATTCTGGCTGATTTATACGGATGTAAAAGTAACCGAAGGACCGTTCAAAGATATGATCAATTATCTGACGACGGCAGAAGATATCCGCGGACCATGGTCGGATCCGATCCGTGTCAATGGTGTGGGATTTGACGCATCGTTGTTCCATGATGATGACGGACGCAAATACCTTGTTCAGCAGACATGGGATCATCGCGAATACCACCATGCTTTTGACGGTATTACAGTGACAGAATTTGACACAGAGACAATGAAATTAAAACCGGAGACAGCACGTACGATCTACGCCGGAACGGACGTTAAACTGGTTGAGGGACCACATTTGTATAAGATCAACGGATATTATTATCTGTTTGCTGCACAGGGTGGAACCGTTTGGACACATCAGGAAGTAGTAGCTCGTTCAAAGACGTTAGATGCGTTGAGTTTTGAGACAGAGCCTGGCGATCCGTTTATTACAAACTTTGATACGCCGGAACTTGAGATCCAGAAGCAGGGACATGGTGCTCTCGTAGAGACTCCCGGCGGTGAGTGGTATTATGCAAGTTTGTGTGGAAGACCATGGAACCACGAAAATGAAAGTTCGATCGACCCACGCGGCTGGTGTCCGCTTGGCCGTGAGACGGCAATTCAGAAAGTATACTGGGATGAAGAAGGCTGGCCTCGTATCGAGGGCGGACATGGCGGAAAAGTGCTTGTGGATGCGCCGAAAGATGCAATCTTGACAGAAGCACCGGCAGATCATTCGATGCATGATGAATTTGACACACCAAAACTTCATGATGAGTGGAATACCCTCCGCGTACCATTTACCGAGGAAATGGGTACGACAGGGGATGGCAGGCTGACATTGGTCGGAAAAGGATCCCTCAGCAATAAGCATGAGCTTTCGTTGGTGGCAAAACGCTGGCAGGCATTTAACTTTGATGCCGAAGTGAAAGTGAAATTTGATCCGTTCAACTATCAGCAGATGGCTGGATTGACAAATTTTTACAATGATAAGCACTGGTCATTCGCTTTCGTTACGTGGAATGAGAAAAATGGCCGCGTGATCGAAGTGGCAGAGTGCAATCGTGGCGGATATCGTTCGTTCCTTCGCGACGATGCGATTCCGGTACCGGATGATGTTGAATTTGTATGGCTTCGCACAAAAGTAAGAAAGCAGTCTTACAGCTACGAGTATTCCTTTGACGGAAAGAACTATACAGAGATTCCGGGCACACTGGATGCCGCTGTATTGTCCGATGATTACGTACTCCAGTCATACGGTGGATTCTTCACCGGAGCATTTGTCGGCATGGCATGCGTGGACTACTCCGGATACGATCAGACAGCAGAATTCCGCAGTTTTGACTATAAAGAACTGGATTAATCAATAGCAAGAGCCTTTTTTAAACCAGGCTCAATCAGATGGCTGGCGATGCCGCAGAGGATTCCGGGAAAAAGGACGAAAAGTCCGGGAACCAGGAAGACGATGAGGCAGGCGCCGGCCATTGTAAATAATAAGATGAAAGTTTCTTTGATGTGACCTGCCATCAGGCGCACGGAGAGCAGAAGAACTGCCGGAAATGAAGCGCGCAGGTGTGAGATCACGGCAAAGATATAATTGGCGAGAACCCAGAGGACGAGACTGCTATT
>OGHD01001024.1_pt1 | contig 12302 bp, 10 predicted proteins | sample 1571341 | NCBI WGS metagenome assembly OGHD01 (sample SAMEA2582026, study PRJEB24529) | metagenome | biome: Human gut stool | place: China | collected 2011 | reverse complement strand
GCTATAACAATCTCGTGGTAGATTTCAGAAACATCCCTGACATGAAGGAGATTGTGCCAAATGTCATCATGGATTGTACCCATAGCGTTCAGCGCCCGAGTGCAGGTGACGGCAAGACGGTAGGCGACCGTAAGTTCGTTCCAGCAATGGCAAAGGCGGCTAAAGCTTTCGGAGCTACCGGCTACTTCTTTGAAGTACATCCTGACCCAGACCATCGAAACGGAAACCCGCTACCGCACCGAAACGAGGACGGACAGCGAGGGAAACACCTATACCGTGGAAGTTCCCTACACCTATTACATCTGCAATGTGAAGCTGGAAAACTTTGACCTGTCCCACCTGCCCATCTACATTCTCACCGAGGAACAGATGGGCTTTTATGCTGCCTATATGCAGACTTTGGGCAACCGGCCAGACCTGTTTCCCAACGGCAGCTATCCCCACGCCTCCACCCCGAAAGAGCCGACCTACTATGAAATCCCCCCGGAGGCGCTAAAGGACGAAGCCTTTGCCGCCATGATCGCGGAGGCGGAAAAGTATGTGGGCTATCCCTATGTGTGGGGCGGCAGCTCCCCAAGCACCAGCTTTGATTGTTCCGGCTTCATTAGCTGGGTTATCAATCATTCCGGCTGGAATGTGGGACGCCAGACGGCGCAGGGGCTTTACAACATCTGCACCCCCGTTTCCCCGGAGCAGGCCAAGCCCGGCGACCTTGTATTTTTCGTCGGCACTTATGACACTGCCGGGATGTCCCATGTGGGGCTGTATGTGGGAAATTCGGTCATGCTGCACTGCGGCGACCCCATTTCCTACACGAACCTCAATTCAAGCTACTGGCAGCAGCATTTTTATTGTTACGGGCGTTTGCCTTAAACGCCAGAAAGGAGTAAATCACTATGGCAATGAACAAATTGGAACGCATTGAAAAGGATATTGAGAAAACCAAGGGCAAGATCGCGGAGCTGCAAAAGCAGCTTCGGGAGCTGGAAGCGGCCAAGACCGAACAGGAAAACTTGCAGATCGTCCAGCTTGTGCGCGGCCTCAACATGACCCCGCAGGAGTTCGCCGCCTTTGTGCGCGGCGGCGCGTTGCAGGCGGCCCCGGCCCCGATCCCGGACTTTGAACAGGAGGACAGCGCCCATGAAGAAATCTAAACTGTTCCGCACCTTGACGCTGGCTGTGGCCGCTGCGCTCTGCATGGCGACCATGACCGTTACTGCCTATGCCGGGGGCGCTGACCCTGACCCGGTGCCGCTGCCGGAAACCACCGAAGCCCCCGCAGAAGTGCCGGAGGAAACCGAAGAACCCACCACCGGCGGCATGGAGCCGGAGGGCGTACCTGTCACCCCGCAGGGTAACGCCGCGCTGGTGGATGATTTTTTCGGGGATAAGCAGCTTATCACCGTTACCACCAAGGCCGGGAATTATTTTTACATCCTGATCGACCGGGCCAACGAGGACAAGGAAACGGCAGTGCATTTCCTCAACCAAGTGGACGACGCCGACCTGCAAGCCTTGTTGGAGGACGGGAAAAAAGAGCCGGAGGTCTGCAACTGTACGGCCAAATGTCAAGCCGGGGCCGTCAATACGGCTTGCCCGGTCTGTAAAAACAACCTGACCGCCTGCAACGGGCCGGAACCGAAGCCCCAGCCGGAGGAAGAAAAGCCGCAGGAGGAAAAGCCAAGCGGCATGGGCGGCCTTGTGGTGTTCTTTGTGGTGGTGCTGCTGGGCGGCGGCGCAGCCCTCTACTTCCTGAAATTCAAAAAGGAAAAAGCCGACACCACAGGCAATGACGATCTGACCGAGTATGATTTTGGCGAGGACGAGGACGACGAGGACGAAGCCCCGGAGCCGGACGAGGATATGACAAGTGAAGATGGAAATAAGGAGGACGAAGTATGAGCTATCAGTTAGTAATTGCAGAGAAACCAAGCGTCGCCCGCAGCATTGCGGGCGTGATCGGCGCGGACAAAAAACAGGACGGCTATATGGAGGGGAACGGCTATCTGGTGAGCTGGTGTATCGGCCACCTTGTTTCCCTTGCCGACGCCGGGACTTATGACGAGCGTTTCAAAAAATGGCGCTATGACGACCTGCCGATTCTGCCGCAGGAATGGCAGTACATCATTCCCGACGATAAGAGAAAGCAGTTTGCCACCCTGCGTTCTTTGATGGAGCGCCCCGATGTCACCGGCCTTGTGTGCGCCACCGACGCCGGGCGCGAGGGGGAATTGATTTTCCGCTTTGTCTACCAGATGGCGGGCTGCAAGAAACCGTTTCAGCGCCTTTGGATTTCCAGCATGGAGGACGCGGCCATCAAGGACGGCTTTGCCCATCTGAAACCGGGAACTGACTATGACAACTTGTATCAGTCGGCCCTTTGCCGGGCGCAGGCGGATTGGCTGGTGGGGATCAACGCGACAAGACTTTTCTCCATCCTCTACCACAAGACCCTGACCGTGGGCCGTGTCCAGACGCCGACCCTGAAAATGCTGGTTGACCGGGAGGCCAAGATCAGCAGCTTTCAGAAAGAGAAATACCACATCGTCCAGATTGCGGCGGGCGGCATGGAGGCGGCCAGTGAACGCATGAGAAACGCAGACGACGCCAAGGCCCTGAAAGCCGCCTGTGAAACGGCGCAGGCCGTTTGTGTGTCGGTAACACGGGAGAAAAAGACGGAGCAGCCGCCCCGCCTCTATGACCTCACCACCTTGCAGCGGGAAGCAAACCGCCTGTTTGGATTTACCGCCAAGCAGACCCTTGACTATGCCCAGCAGCTTTACGAAAAGAAACTGCTGACCTATCCCCGCACCGACAGCCAGTATTTGACCGATGATATGCTGCCAACGGCGGAAAGCCTTGTGTCCGGCCTGTGGCCGTTGCTGCCCTTTGCGGCGGGGCTTGACCTGTCCCCGCAGTTTGGCCGGGTGCTGAACAGCAAAAAGGTGAGCGACCACCACGCCATTGTCCCGACGATGGAATTTGTGCAGAGAGGCTTTGACGGGCTGGCCGAGGGGGAAAAGAAACTGTTGTCCCTTGTGTGCTGCAAGCTGCTGTGCGCCGTGGCCGCGCCCCATGTGTACGAAGCTGTCACCGCTACATTCACCTGTGCCGGGAACACCTTTACCGCCAAGGGAAAAACCATCCTGACCCCCGGCTGGAAAGAGCTTGACCGCCGCTTTAAGGCGTCGTTCAAAACAGACGCCGACGACACCGCCCCGGAGCCTGCGCGGGAACTGCCGGAGATCACCGAGGGACAGACCTTTGACAAGGTAACTGCCGCCGTCACCGAGCATTTCACCGCACCGCCAAAATCCTACACGGAAGATACCCTGCTTTCTGCTATGGAGCGCGCCGGTGCGGACGATCTGCCGGAGGACGCCGAGCGGCAGGGATTGGGAACCCCGGCCACCCGCGCCTCCATCTTAGAAAAGCTGGTGCAGATGGGCTTTGTGGAGCGCAGGGGAAAACAGCTACTTCCCACCAAGGACGGCCACAACCTTGCCTGTGTGCTGCCGGAAGTGCTGACCTCTCCCCAGCTTACGGCACAGTGGGAAACGGAGCTGACGGCCATTGCCAAGGGGCAGGCCGACCCGGAGGGCTTCATGGCTGGCATTGCAGAAATGACAAGGGGCCTGATCGTGGGCTACTCCCAGATCAGCGAGGACGCGCAGAAGTTGTTTCAGACCGAGCGTGTGGTTATCGGCAAATGTCCGCGCTGCGGGGAAAGCGTCTACGAGGGCAAAAAGAACTACTACTGCGGAAACCGAAGCTGCCAGTTTGTCATGTGGAAGAATGACCGATTTTTTGAGGAACGAGGCAAGGCGTTCACCCCGAAGATCGCCGCCGCGCTCCTTAAAGACGGAAAAGCAAAGGTAAAGGGCCTGCGCTCCATGAAAACCGGCAAAACCTATGACGGGACGGTGCTTTTGGCCGATACCGGCGGCAAGTATGTGAACTACCGCGTGGAACAGAGGGGCAAAAACTAAAAACAGCAAGCATAGGGAGTGTAGCCACACTCCCGGCAAAATTCCTGACCCGGCGCACCTGCCGGGCCGGGGATTTTCTCTTTGGGGAAGCCCCAAACCCTTATATTATGTGAAAGGAGCGATTCAATGAGCGAAGTGTTTTCCGTACTTCTTCATAACCGACAGCGTTATGAGCAAGGCAAAGAGGGCCTATGGTTTTCTCTGCCGACCACAACCGAAAAACTGCAAGCAGCCCTGCGGGAAATCGGAATCAGCACCGACAATCCACAGGACTTTTTTCTATATGGGTATAGAAGCCCACAGAAGCGACCTATTAAGCTGCCCCGTGATATGGTGCTGTCCGCAGGCATGGATGAATTAAACTTCCTTGCTGCAAGATTGGAAAAGCTGGACGCCGCCGAACTTACGGAGCTGAACGCCGCCCTGACAAGCCCGCAGAGTGATTTTCACAATATCGGCCAGATTATCGACTATCCCGAAAATGTGGACTTTTATGTGCATTTGCCGGATGTCACCAGCACAGGACAGTTGGGCGACTACTATCTAAACCGTTCCGGCATGGTGGATATGCCGGAGGAATGGAAAGCAGGGATTCTCCTGCCCCGTTTTGGCCTGCATATTGCCAACACAGAGCATGGTGTTTTTACCGATTATGGCTATCTGGTAAAAAGCGGCGACGAATGGCAGCGCGTCCATGAGGACCAGCCAGTGCCGGAACAATACCGGGTGATGGCCTATCCTGCGCCGGAAATTCTGCGGGAGGAAAGCAAGGTACAGCCGGAGGCGGCAGCGCCTACAAAGGCCCCGCAGCCTGTCACCCCCATTCTCTTAAACGGCCAGAACAGCGCCGAGCGCATGAAAGAGATCACCGACCGGCTGGAAACCGGCATACAGGAGCTTTTCGAGAGTGAACGCTACAAAGCCTATCTCACCACCATGTCCAAGTTCCACAGTTACAGCTTCAACAACACCCTCCTGATCGCCATGCAGGGCGGACAGCTTGTGGCGGGCTACAACAAGTGGCGGGACGATTTTCACCGCAATGTAAAGAAAGGCGAAAAGGCCATCAAGATACTGGCCCCGGCCCCGTTCAAGGCGAAAAAGGAAGTGCAAAAGCTGGACGCACAGGGCAGGCCGGTGATGGGAAAAGACGGAAAGCCTGTTACCGAAGTACAGGAAATACAGGTTCCGGCCTTTAAGATCGTTTCTGTCTTTGATGTGAGCCAGACCGAGGGGGAACCGCTGCCCTCTATCGGCGTGGAAGAACTGACCGGCAGCGTGGAACGCTACGGGGAATTTTTCAAGGCGCTGGAACAGACCTCCCCGGTTCCCATTGGTTTTGAGGACATTCCGGGCGGTTCCCACGGCTATTACCACCTGACGGAAAAGCGGATCGCCATTCAGGAGGGCATGAGCGAATTACAGACCCTAAAGACAGCCATCCATGAGATCGCCCATTCCAAGCTCCACGCCATCGACCCGGAAGCCCCGGCCATTGAGCAGGCCGACCGCCCCGACAGCCGCACCCGCGAAGTGCAGGCTGAAAGCGTGGCCTATGCCGTATGCCAGCATTACGGGCTGGACACCTCCGACTATTCCTTTGGCTATGTGGCCGGTTGGAGTTCCGGCAAGGACTTGAAAGAGCTGAAAGCCTCCCTTGAAACCATCCGGGCCACCGCCCATGAACTGATTACCACCATTGACGGCCACCTTGCCCAGCTTCAGAAAGAACGGCAGGCCCAGCAGGAGCAGCCGCAGGCCGCGCCGCTGGAACAGGCCGCCGAGCAGCCAGACCCGGACAGCGTATTTTCCAAGCTGCCCCCGGAGCAACAGCAGGAAATGACCGCCAGCGTAAAAGCTATGCTGCAAACCCTGATTGACGCGGATTTGAAATCCACCGGCGAAGTGTCGCAGGGAACCAAGGAGGCGGCGCAGGTGCAGGGCTTTACCATTGCCGGGGATGGAACGCTGGAACAGGCCAAAGCCCCGCAGGAGGCCGCCTACCGTCTGGAAAGCGGCGATTACCTGTATATCCAGACATCGGAAACCGGCTATGATTACACGCTGTACGGCCCCGACTACAAAGAACTGGACGGAGGCCAGCTTGACAATCCCGGCCTGTCCCTTGTGGAAGCCGGAAAAGAAATCCTTGCGATCCATGAGCGACCGGCTGGGACAATGGAACCCCTGACCGGCGACGGGCTGGATGATTTTCTGGAAGCAACCGAACAGGCCAACGCCATTCCCCAGCCGCAGGCGTGGAATGGGATCGACGGCCTTTTGAATGGAAAGCCGTTCATGCCGGAGGCGTCCCCGGCTGACCGAGCCGCCGCTCTGATTGAACTGGCAGAGAAAAACGCCCCGCGTTTGGGCAGCGAGGAACGGCAGTTGATCGTGGCCTATGCCGAGGCCGTGGGCGATACCGACAAAGTAATCGGGCTTATCAACCGCCTGTGCGAACAGGGCTATGAGCTGCAAAAGGGCCAGATGGATTCCTTTGTGAAAAGCGAGATCGGAAGTGAGATTGCCGTTGCCAACGCCCAGCGGCAGATCGCGCAGAATCCGGCAGCGGAGCCGGTTGTCACGATCCTTTGGAGCGAAAGTCCCCATCTGAAAGACGGACAGCAAATGCCGCTGCATGAGGCCGAGGCCGTTTTCAAGGAGCTGGACAGTGCCAGACGCCATGAACGGGAGCAGCCGGGCTATACGGGCCATTGGTACGACAAGACCAAGTTCCGCATTGACTTTACCATGCAGGGCCAGCCGGACAGCTACGAGGGACGGCAGGACTTTGGCGACGGGGACGGTTCCCTGATCCAACATATCCGGGGCTACCACGAATACTATGCACAGGATGAAAGCTGGAAAAACCATGTGCTGCACCATGAGGGGCCGGAGGCATGGGAGGCGGACAAGGCCCAGCGGGATATGCTGCTGCATGAGTTCGTCCCATATATGGAACTGCATTGCAATCTGGCCGCTATGGAGCAGGAGGCCCGGCGTCCCCTGCGATCCGGGGAAACCCTGACGCCGGAACAGACCGCTTATTTCAACGCGGTTCTGGACTATGTAAAAGAGTGCCGCCCGCTTCTCAATCAGGGCCAGTACCATTTGCCGGAGCCGCCGCAGCTTGCCGATTTCGACCAGAACTTGCAGGACTACAAAAAACAGATCGAGGCAGAGCTGGAACAGGAGGCCGCCGCTGCCGGGCTGACGGTGGAGGAATATGTTGCCTCTGACTATGAGGCCCCGGCGCAGCCCAACTTTTCCATCTACCAAGTGCCGCCCGGCCCGGAGGGGCGCGACTTCCGCTATCGTTCCTATGAGGACTTGCAGGCGGACGGGCTTTCGGTGGACAGGAAGAATTATCAGCTTGTCTACACCGCGCCGCTGGACAAGGACATCACACTGGACGAGATTTACCGCCGCTTCAACATAGAACATCCCTCCGATTACAAGGGACATTCCCTCTCTACGGGGGATATTGTGGTGTTCCGGCAGGATGGAAAACAGACCGCCTACTATGTGGACGAGGGGGCCGACTACCGGCAGGTGCCGGAGTTTTTCGCCCAGCCGGAAAAGCAGCTCACGCCGGACGAGTGCATGACCGGCGAACAAATCCAGACGCCAAGGGGCCGTTTCTATCTGACCGACAGGAGCCGGGAACAGATGGAGGCCGCCGGGTATGGATTCCACCACCAGTCGGAGGACGGCAGGTATCTTATTATGGCAAACGGCACAAGGGCCTTTGCCATCCCCGCCCAGCAGGAAAGCCATATCAAGACGGCGGAAATGTCCACCGAGCAGAACTACAACATGATCGACGGCATGATGAACAACGCCCCGTCTATGGAGGAACTGGAAGCAAGGGCAAAAGTCGGGGAACAGATTTCCCTTTTGGATGTGGCCGAGGCAGCCAAGGCGGAGGCCAAAAAGCCCAAGCAGACCCAAAAGACAACGCAGAAACAAAAGAAGCCGTCCATCCGGGCGCAGCTTGCCGCCGCCAAGGAGGAACAGAAAAAGAAACCCCCGGCGCGGGAAAAATCAAAAGAAATGGAGGTATGAGGAATGTATTTCACCGTGGAAGAAGAAAACCTGATCTGTCTGTACCACAACGCCGACCGCCGCAAGACGGCGGCAAATCTCCGGGCAGCTTTGCCGGACATGGACAAGGAAATGGCAGCGCTGGCCTGCCAGACCGCCGATAAGTTGGACACCATGAGTGACGCCGACTTTGCGGCGCAGCGGTTCCACTTCACAGACGAATAAGCAAAACGCCGGGTGCGGGGGCTGTCAAAGCCTCTGCGTCCGGCGCTTCTTTTTTTGTCCATTTTCCCGCATTTAGAACCCCGTTTTGAGGGGAACAGGATAACTTTATCCACCTGCCTGCCGACCATGCGGAAAAACCCTTGATTTCCGTGGACTTTTACCGCCCTAAATGCGTAGACAGGAGGTATCTTTTCCGCTGGCGTTCCGCCTCTTTCTTCCGGCGTACCTGCACCGCACAATCCGGGCAGTATTTGGCCCGGTTGGAGTTGGGCGTAAACGCCGCCCCGCAGACGGCGCAGCGTTTGATCTCGTCCCGGCCTTTGGTGATCTCGGCGCACAGGGCCGCGTCCAGCGGCAGGACGGCCACCTTGAACCACCGGCACAGCAGCGAATAGGAAATACTCTGCACACAGACACATTCCTCCCCATCGTCCAGCAGGAGGCAGTTCCCGTTACAGTAGTTGCAGCACTCATGGGTGAGCCTGCGGGCCTTGCGGTATTGGGGGTAACTCATTCTCGGTATGTTCATCGTTCCTGCGTATGCTCCTTTCCCGGCGCTGTCCGCAAAATGCTGTCTACATTCTGTTTGACAATGCCGTATTCTTTCAACTTCTGTTTCGCTTCGCTGTACTGTGCGGACAGCCGTTCCCGTTCTGCGTCCAGCTTTTTATACTCGGTTTTGAGGGCGTACAGGTTGGGGAGCTTTGTGACCCCGGCCTCTTTGAGCGCCTTTGCCGCCGCCTCATACAAGATCAGTTGGCTTTCATGCTGCCGCCGGAACGCGGCCTTGTCTTTGGCGTTTCGCAGTTCCAGCGCCACAGGCCGGAGCTGCTTGTAGGCGGAGAGGTTTTTTATCAGCAGCGCCATATCCCCAAGGCGGCGTTCTGCGTCTTTCAAGGCGGAGGCCGCCGCGTCGTTTGCCGCGCTGATCTCGGCCAGCCTGCTTTCCAAGCCCTCGTAGCTGTCGATCTGGTGTTCTGTGATGAAGTTTAAGGAATTGGCGGCCTGCTTCAAGTTGTGCAGCTTCGCCCACCGCGCATAGCCCGCCGACTGCTGGGCCTTGATACTGTCCTCCAAGGCGATCCGCAGGGAGATTTCCCCGGTGCTTCTTCTGCGCGGCCCCCGGTCTATGGCAATGCCCTTGATTCGCTGGGTGATCCGTTCCTCGGTGTAATCCTCCCCCAAGGTCTTGCAGCGGGTGAAGCGTTCCTGTCCGGGAGCGCGGAATGAAATAAACTTGCCCTGTTTGACTTCATAGCCCTGCGCCTCCATGAGCCGCAGAAAACTATCAAAGTCTTTGGCCTGCGGAATGGCCGCGTCGATAGCAATTTTCAGTTTTGCTTTCCAGCTCTTGCCCTTTTTCTGTGCGTCCCACTCGGCGTAGGTCTTGCCCTTGTCCTTGCCGGGCTTTACCACAGACAGGCCGTGTTCCTTGCACAGCCGGTCGCTGGTGCGCCGGATAAAGGCATAGCTCTGGCGGTTGGAAATGTACTTGCGCTGGTTCGCCATATCCACGGCACAGAAAATGATGTGGTTATGCAGATGGCCCTTGTCAATGTGGGTGGTAATCACATAGGGGTATTTGCCTTGCAACACTTCATCGGCAAGCTGCCGCCCGATCTCATGGGCCTGCTCCGCCGTGGTTTCCCCCGGTTCAAAGGCTTGTATCAGGTGGTGGGCCAGATTGTTGCCCTTTTGGTACGCCTGATCTAACAGCATTTGAAATTCAATATCCGCTGTTTCATAGGAACAGCCATAGGAAGAAACGAACAGCTTTTCATCGGTCTTGTCCGGGTTCTCGATGTAGTCCAGCGCCTTTTTCAGCGTTGACTTGATAGGATGGATCTTTGTAACTGCCATATCTGTGCCAGCGCCCCCTTGATGTCCTCCAAGTCCTGCGCGTACACAGTCCCGGTACTGTTGATACGCCTTGCAATCTGGTTGATGTTGACGCCGATTTTTTGCAGCTCTGCGGTCTGCGCCCGGACGGGGCCGGTGTCGATATGGACGATATAGCCGTCAATCAGCATTTTCCGGGCGTAGGCAGAAAAGTTCTTTGTGCCAAGCTGGGCCATCTTCTGTTGGATCAGCGCCCGTTCCTCCGGCGTCACCGGGACGCGCAGCACAAACTTCCGTTTTCGGTTTGCCACTTTCTCACCTCCATTCATTCAGGGGTTTGGGGACTTCCCCAAGATACAAACGGGAAGCCGTTTGCCGGGAGTGTGGCTACACTCCCTATGCTTGCTGTCTTTGTTCTTCTTCCCCTAAAAAGCGTTCTGACCCCAAGGAAATACCCGCAAAATCCCGGTTTTTCCGAAAACCGTACAAAAAAAGAGAGGGCGCAGCTTGCGTCCTCCCAAAAACAAAACAGAGGGTTGTCATGCACCCTCCGTTTCGTCATTCTTCTGTTGAATTTGAATGGCCCCGTCAATCGCGCCCTCGATGACCGGCAGAAATTCTTCCGGGCAGAGTTTCAGCTTGTGGCTGACCCGCTGCCGCTGTGCGCTTTCCTCCCGCATAATCTCCGGGTTAAAATACCGTTCCACGGGAAGCCCGCAGATTTTGATAAGCTGTATGATAACCGGCAGGCTGGGAATCGTGCCGTCATTTTCGATGTTGGCAAGATAGCGCCAGTCGATATTGACCTGTTCTGCCAGCGTCTTACGCGATAACTGCTTGACTTTCCGCGCCTCTTTTACATCAGCGCCGAAAGTTTCAAAGCCGGGACAATCTTTGATATTTGCCATATAGCACCACCCATCTACATTGTATATTTCATATTTTCTCAATGGAATGTTGCTATATGCAGGAAGATTAAACTTTATAATTCATATTTTGTGCCTTGTACGGAAAAGCGGGCTATCCTATAATAAAGAAAAAGCACTTTTTTGAAAAAATCCGTCCGCTGTAACATTTCGCGGACATTTGGGGTTTACAATGGCCTTATCAAATATGGAGACTAACTATTAAAAGTCAAGCCCCAAAATGAAAAAATCCGCCAATCGACCGCTGCCCCTGACAAACAGCATTCAAATGCTGGAATCAGAGCAGCGAGGGCGACGGAGAGAACAGCAAAGCAAGCCCAGCCAGCCCTCGCACAAACAGGATAGCATTTGAATGCTTCGGTTCGTCAAGGGTTCGCTGCGCCAGCTAAGTTTCTGTTGGAATTAGCTCAGGCTCAGGAGAAAATCATGCAGCTGCAAGATATGCTTTCCCGGATTTCTGTAAGGCATAAATCAACCGAACGAGTTTCTTCATGGCGTGGGACAGGGCAACATTGTAGTGTTTTCCTTCGGCACGTTTTTTGGCAAGGTATTCAGCAAAGACAGGATTCCAGTAGCAGACGTACTTGGTTGCGTTGTAAAGGGCATGTCGCAGGTAGCGGGAGCCACGTTTTTCCATGTGAGCATAGCAGTTCGTGAGTTTTCCGGACTGGTATGTAGATGGAGAGCAGCCAGCGTAAGCAAGAATTTTGTCAGGAGAACTGAAATTGGAGAAATCCCCGATTTCTGCAAGGATCACAGCAGCGGAGTTTACTCCCATGCCGGGAATCGAGAGAATTGGTGGATTGAGCTCATCTATGATTTTCTGAATAGAATCTTCGATTTCGTTGATCTCGGAGGCAAGTTCTTGAATGAGTTTAATGGTATGCTTCAATTCCAGAGATTTGGCAGGCATGACAGAGCCAATAGAAGTTCTGGCTGCCTCTCGAATCTGGATGGCTTTCTCTTTTCCGTAGCGTCCTTTGGACGCTGTTGTAAGAAGGTTTGTCAGCTTGGTAAGATGGACTTCTGAAATTTGCTTTGCACCGGGATATTCGCCGAGAAGTGCGTAGATTGAAGTGCCATGGATAGACGAAACAAGCTGTTCCAATTCGGGAAATAGAATCGTAGCCAATCTGGACACCGATTGCTTTAGTTTAGCGCGTTCCTGAACTTTATCAAATCGGTATCTTGTTAGTGACTTTAGATCTTCGTTATGGTATGCTATATCCGTGTAGGACTTGAGGTCTACATCGGACAATAGCATAGTTGCAATCGTTCT
>OGHD01001018.1_pt1 | contig 12362 bp, 8 predicted proteins | sample 1571341 | NCBI WGS metagenome assembly OGHD01 (sample SAMEA2582026, study PRJEB24529) | metagenome | biome: Human gut stool | place: China | collected 2011 | reverse complement strand
ACACCCTGAACATCACCGGCCACGAGCTGGACGAGATCCTGAACAAGAAGTCCGGTCTGCTGGGCATCTCCGGTGTTTCCAGCGATAAGCGCGACGTGGAAGAGGCTGCCGCGGCCGGCAACAAGCGCGCACAGCTGGCTTCCGATATGCTGAACTACCAGATCAAAAAGACCATCGGCAGCTACATTGCAGCTATGGGCGGCGTGGACGCCATCGTCTTTACCGGCGGCATCGGCGAGCACGATGCCATTGCCCGTGCAAAGATCTGCCACCACATGGATTGGCTGGGCATCCGCATCGACACCGAGAAGAACAAGCACCCTGTTGGCGATGTGTGCGAGATCACCGCTTGGGGCGCAAAGGTGCGCACGCTGGTCATTGCTACCGACGAGGAGCTGATGATCGCCCGCGACACCAAGGAAGTCATCGAGAAGTAAGCTTTTCCCAAAGGGCTTTGCAGGGGCTGCTGCACAGAATGTGCGGCAGCCCCTTTTTGCTTGTGTGAAAAAGTGGTTCAGAAACACCCGCAGGTGTTTCTGAACCGCAAATCATAAATTATCTGCCGCTGCACATAACCTGTGCGGCGCGCCGCTTTTCTATCTTCCGGCGGTGATTTTACCCAAATATATGCTGTCGGTTTGTGCCATGTGTACAAATAAAAGGGCGAACGGTTGTTTTTTGGTTGACAAATCTCAAAAATAACGGTACAATAGGAAAGTCCTCAATCCGAGGGCGTTTATCTATTCAAGCCCCTGGTAAGCTTACTGATCAGCGCGATGGTCCCAAAACCAAAGGTATGGTTACAATCCTTCCGTGGGCAAGAACTAACTAAAGAGGAGATACTACTATGTTTGAAGACAAGACTCTGGTCTGCAAGGACTGCGGTAAGGAATTTGTTTGGACTGCCGGCGAGCAGGAGTTCTACGCTTCTCGCGGCTTTGAGAACCAGCCCCAGCGCTGCAAGCCCTGCCGTGACGCCCGCAAGAACGGCGGCGCACGCAGCAACAGCGGTGAGCGTCAGATGTTCGATGCTGTCTGCGCAGCTTGCGGCAAGGCTTGCAAGGTTCCCTTCCAGCCCCGTGAGGACCGTCCGGTCTACTGCTCCGACTGCTTTGCTCGCATGAAGCAGAACTAAGCGCTGATTTTCATTTAAATCGGTAACAAATCCCCCCGCTGCCAGTCGGCAGCGGGGGGATTTTTGCGTTTCTCTTCAGGTATTCTTACGCTGATTTGCGCCCGAGAGCAGCAGCACCGCGCGGCATAGCCGCAGCTTGAGCAGCAACAGCTTTACCTGGTCGTTCCGGCTCTGCATGGCGTGCAGCGGGGTGTTGCGCACCGCCGTGCGCACCCGGGGCTTTTGCAGGGCGCTGCGCAGCCAAGCAGTCTGCTCGGAAAGGGAAAGCGGGCTGCATCCAAGATTCTTGATTCCCATCATCAGGTCGCGGATCGTGCAGTAGCTCGCCTTTGCGCGGTGCATGGGGCTGTCCTGTAAGCCCCACGCGGCAACGGTGTCCCACACTGCATCGCTGAGATAAAAGTTATCCTCCAGACGCTCCGGGTGGTAGCGGTTGGACAAGCTGCCCCGCCGGGCAGCGGTGTAGTGGTACAGCGGCTTTTCCAGCACCACCAGACAGCCGGGATTTTGACGATAAAAGGCTACAAAGAACAGCCCGTCCTCACCCAGCTGATGGCAGGAGAAACGCAGCCGATGCTGCTCCAGAAACGCCCGGCGGAACAGCTTATTGGTGACCAGATACGAGGACGCCGTCTCGTCGAAATGTTCCTTGAAGGGCGCGCCCCGGTACACGCCGGAGAGGGTGCTGCCGCTGGTCTGCGTGTGCAGCAGCCGGTCATTTTCATCATAGCTGTCCAGATACAGCCCAAACTCCACGCAGTCCGCATCAGCATTCCGGGCGGCATGATACAGCACTTCTGCCGCATCCGGCTCTACCCAGTCATCCGGGTCCAGAAAGAAAATATATTCTCCCTGGGCAGCATCCAGACCCGCATTGCGGGCAGCGGCTACACCGCCGTTGGGCTGGTCAATAAAGCGAAACCGCGCATCCTCGGCAGCAGCCTGTGCGCACAGCGCGGCGCTGCCGTCCTTGGAGCCATCGTTGATGAGGATGGCCTCAAAGTCGGTCAGGGTCTGCGCCCGCAGTGAGCGCAGCGCCCGGGGCAGCAGGCGCTCCATATTATAAACAGGCACTATAAACGAGATACAGGGCATTGTTTTCACTCCTTGCCGTCACACTTCCTTCATCAGAATATGGATGCGGTCTCGCATCTCCTGCCGACTGTCCGGCATCCACACCTTGGGTTCCGGGGGCTTTTTGCGCTCCATGGCGTAGGCAAGCGTCACCAGACGCAGCGCCATCGTGCTCCAGAAATAAAAGGCGGTATTATCGGTCAGGTAGGTCACCGTCATATAGCCTAGCTCGGACAGATACAGCAACGTGGTCTCTTGGTCTGCATAGCGCTGCCAGAACAGCGGAGTCAGAACATACTGGATGCTGGACCAGAGCAGAAAACCCGGAAAGCCTACCTCTACAAAGACCTTCAGGATGTCGTTGTGGAAGGGGTAAGGCTGGTTGATGAGCCCGTCATTATACCACTGGGCGATGATGGTGTCCACATATTCAAAACCGCGGCCGATATAGGTGATAGAAAATTCATAGTAGGGGTTCGCCATGCTCCACAGATAGTCCCGTCCCATCATGTCAATGCCAAAACTGTTCAGCAACCTTGAAATAACACCGTAGCGCACACAGTAGAGGAATGCCAGAAAAAACAGGATGCAGCAGACGCCCACTGCCGGGTAAAACCAGCCGGGGACTTTGCGCTTGCGGAGAAGCAGAGCGATCAGGACGAACAAAACCACCGCCGGGATGGCGATGCGCTTCATACCGACCAGAAAAAACCAGCAGCAGAGCAGCAGATACAGCCAGCGCTTGCGCTTTTCCTGCCGGGTAGTACGAGGAGCAAAAACGGCGTAGTACAAGATCATCTGCCCGAACACAAAGGTCAGGTCGTGAATCTCCAGTTGCAGCGCATAGCCATCCGCATCACCGAAGGTGATCAAACAGGTAACGAGAGACTGGATGCTGGCTGCAAAACCGTAGCCAGGAATGCTCAGCAGCATGATGGCCGTGTTGGCAATGCAGATGCTGATGGTAAACAGCTCGATGGCTTTTTCCCGGAACAGATAGACCAGCGCCACGGCAGTGAGGATGGCAATACTCTGGAACACGATCTTGGAGCAGCTTCGGATCATGGAAGACACTGCGGCAAAGCTTTCGATCCAGATGACCATCGACCAGAAAAACAGCGCCGCCATCAGGGACATATAAAGCAGGGTAGGCTTCCATAACTCCCGGAGACGCTTTTCGTCCGGGTAAAACAGGGTGTACAGCATTGCCAGCCCGATCACCCCCAGAGAGATGGCTTTGGGAAGGCCGCCCACTGCGCTGTTGATTGGTTTCCACTCTCCCAGCCCGGCACCGGCCAAAAAGACCACGCAACCGATGGTCAGCAGTTTTTGCCACAGCGGGCTGTCCTTATAAAATAAAGAGGCCGGAGTTTTCCGGCTGTAATCCTTTTTGGTCAAAATCTGATCCAATGTGCGCATGAAAAGGGCTCTCCTTTTATTGTGGGTGTTCCCGCAGCCGCCGGGGGGTTACGCCTGCCCTCCTAGTTGCAGGTACTGCTGCTGCAAGCGGGCGGCGGCGATGTTGATATCGTAGCCCGCCTGTCGGATCAGTTCTGCACCGGCAGAGCGGTCACAGGGCTGGTGGAGCATCCGCTGCAAGCCTGCTGCCCAGTCTGCATTGCTGGCGGAAAGCGGGATCTGGATGGCATGGTCAGAAAGCAGTACCTCCTCCGGCACTGCGTCCGAAAATACGCACCCCAGCCCGGCGGCTTGCGCCTCGATCCCCACCACCGGCAGACCCTCGAAGCGGGAGGGCATGACGAAGAGATCCATCATCTGGTACCAGTCGGCCACATTGCTTTGCAACCCGGCAAACAGGATATGGTCTGTGATGCCCAGTTCCTGCGCCTGTGCACGGACAGCCTGCTCCAGCCTGCCGGTACCAATGAGCACCAGCATCGCCCGGGGCTCCAGCTGCAAAAAGGCGGCAAAGATCTCCAATAGACGCTCGTGGTTCTTGCGGACATCAAAGCGGCCTACATGACCCAGCACCACCCGGTCCTCCAGCACGTAGCGCGCCCGCATTTCGGCGCGGACGGCGGGGGAGAAGCGGAAGCTCTCCGGCTCGATGGCGTTGGGAATGATCTGTCCCCGGCGCTCCCAGTCCGCTTTGCCAAAGTAGTAGATGCCCGCATCCCGGCCGCAGGCCCACAGGTGGGTGGCGGCGCCGGGCAGCAGCTGCTTACAGAACATCTTCAGCGGCCACTTGTAGTCCCGGACGATCCAGATATTATGGGCGTGGGCAATGCGCACTTGCAGCCCGGCCTTCTCCGCACCCTTCAGGGCATAAAGCCCCATCGCCTCGTTGTGGGCGTGCAGGATGCGGATGCGGGGGTCTGCGGCCACGGTCTGCTGCACAAAGCGCAGATACGCCGGGTAGTGCAGCGGGTTTAATCCCGGACTCTGGTAGATGTGCCCGCCCAGACGGCGGATCTCGTCGTCGTAATCGCCGGGCTTTTGCTTGTTGACGATAAAATCAAACTGGACCTTTTCGCGGTCGATATGCCGGTAGTAGTTCATCAGCATGGTTTCGATTCCGCCGCGGTCCATATTGCTGACCGAATGCAGCACTCGTATCATGGGTACTCCTTATATTATAACAACTGAAATCTTCTGCCGTAGCGGCACCACAGCCCAAAGTCCTGCTGCCGCAGCGCCCGGGCACCCCAGCGGGCACGGCGGGGCAGTGCGCCCTCTTGCGGCAGCGCCTTTGCGTACAAAGCACAGCACAGCCGGAAAACAGCCTGCTGCGTTTCCGGCGGCAGACCGGATACAGTGGCATAGCAGAAAGCCGAAAGCTGCAGCGTCAGGGTGCAGCGGTACAGCGCATCGTGGGGCAAGCCCAGCGCAGCATCCTGCGCCAGCAGCTGCTCTATGATCCAATAGCTTTGCACGGCGGCAGGGCGGTGCTGGCTGGTGGCAGTAAGCCCCTTGGGGTTTTTGCGCCAAAGATAGACCACCTCCGGCACGGAGGCCACGGTCTTTGCCTGACGAAACACCAGAAAATGGATGATGGCATCCTCAAAGCAGGTATAGTAGGCCGGAAAGCGCATCTGTGCAAACAGCTCCCGCCGGTAGATCTTGCCCCATGGCATCCCGGGCAGCTCGAACCGCTCTGGCGCGGCGGCACCGGTGTAGACTGCCGCCGGGTAGCGCTGTATCGAGCCATGGGTGCCGTCGGTGTACAGGTATTGCCAGCCACCCTGCACCACATCGGCGTCAAGGCGCTGTGCGGCCTCCAGCAGGGTGCGGATGGCACCGGGCAATAACAGATCATCGCTGTCCACGAACATCAGCCAGCGCCCCACGGCGTGGCGCAGTCCCTCGTTGCGGGCGGCGGCGGCGCTGCGGGGTGCGCTGCAATTGCACAGCAACACCCCGGGCAGTGCCCGGTAGCGTTCCAGCACGGCGGCTGTGCCGTCGGTGGAATCGCTGTCCACCACGATCAGCTGCACGGTGCAACTGGTCTCCTGCTGCAAAATGCTGTCCAGACAGGGGCCGATGGTAGCTTCGCCGTTGTACACCGGCACAATGACCGAAAGGGTCACCGCCGGGTCCTGCTGCGGCAGCAGCGGGCAGGTCTCTTCTGTTGCGGGTTTCGGGCACAGGGCTGCCAGCGCGGCGCGGTCGGCCTGTGTGCTGTCCGGCAGCGGGGCACCGCCCCGGTGCAGCAGATGGTACAGCCCAAGGTCTGCATGGCCGCAGGCTGCGCCGCACACGGCGGCAGCGCCTGCCAGCAGACGGCTGCGGGTGCGGCAGTGGATCAGCTGGTAAGCGCGTTGGTTCTGGATCATGCTTCACCACGCTCCATTCCGGCAAGGACAGCGCCGCCCTCCTCTGCGATCAGGGACATCTTTTTCTGTGCGCAGCGCACAAGGTCGCGCACATGGTAGAGCTCCTCCTCCGAGGTGGTGGCCCATGCGGCGGTGAACAGGATGGGGTACTCCGGGTTGAGCTTATTGTACTCGTCCACCTGACTTTGCAGGATGCGGATCATGACCTCTGCCTTCCGGGTGCTGCATTCATCAAAGAAGGCAAGGAACTTGCCCGCACCGTTGTAGCCCACCGTGCCGTCGGTATCGCCCATCAGCTGCAAAAGACCGGAAAAATCCTTCAGGATGCCGTCACCCACATGGTAGCCGAAGCGGCGGCTCATCTCGGTCAGGTTGTCCAGCTGCAAAGCAAAGCAGGTATAGTCCTCCGGCAGAATGCGGTCGGCCATGCCGGAGATATACACGTTGAGCTTTTCGCGGTTGGGCAGACCGGTCTTTTTGTCCACATACAGCAGATAATCCACCGCATCCGAGATGCGGCCCAGCAGAATTGCGCCGCAGCAGCCGATGACAAAGAACAGCACCAGCGCAAGCATCAGGTACAGCTTGACATTGATGGCGGCAGCCACCTGCACCGAGCTGATCATCTTCAGATAATCCGCGCTGATGTACAGGTTCAGCTCCTTGCTGCTGGTATTGATGATCTCGTAGTAGCTTTTCAGCTGCGCCTCGTAGTCGTTGATCATGCTTTCCATTGCAGCATGCTGTTCGCTTGTACCGCCAAAATCCACGTTGCGGAAGCTTTGCAGGATCTCCTCCTGAAACTGCCGGTCGATCTGGCTGGATGCGACCTGCTGTTCCAGCGATACCAGTTTCAGCACCAGACCGTCGTAGGTGGTCTGTGCCTTATCGCCAGCACCTTCCAGCTCGATGTTATTCAGGATATAGTCCGAGGACACCACCTCGCCCCGGTCAGTAAAGTAGTTTTGCAGCAGATCGGCGTTCTTGTACACATACTGGTCGGTCAGGCTCCACAGACTGTCCCGCTGCTCGGTGGTGATCTGTTCGTTCTGCTTTGCAGTTTCGATGGTGTTGGCCAGATATTCCTGCAGCACCGTGCCGTCCCGCACCTGCGGGCCGTTGAGCACATAGGCGTACAGCGCCGGGATGGTGTATTTTTTGAAGTCGGAATAGATATCGCACAGGTCTGCATAGGTGTAGCCGGTGCGGGAGGAGCGGAAATTCGGGTAGTGCTCCCGCTTGCTCAGCAGATAGTCCTGCATCTCGTTGGTATCGTTTTCCAGAATGCGGATGCACTCGTAGTAATCGTAGCCATTGTCCAGCAGACCGGACGAGGGGTTGAGCGAGAGTTTCTGCTCCACATATTTTTCCGTATAATAGGTGCAGTAGCTCTGGATGATGGCATCCAGCATATTGCGGGCATAACCCGCGCCCTGCTCTCCATCCACCACAAGGCTCACCTTGTAGGTATCCGGGAAATAGGTCACCTCTTCGCCCTTTTGCAGCAGTGCCTCGTTGATGGTCTCCTGATCTTCCGAGATCACCGGGGTCACCGAGATGTTGGAACGGATGGTGCTCAGCCGCCCGGAAGCACCCAGTGCATCCATGGCCTGCGAGATGACGGTGGAGGAGTAAATCTCGTTGACGTCCAGTTCGCTGCCGTCCGGGGTGTAGCCGTCCGAGATGCCGTCGTTGGTATAGCGGATGATGACCGATGCAGTGTACTTCTGCCGACCGTCTGCATACAGGTAGATGGCGGCCGCACCTGCCAGCGACACCAGAAAGATCAGCAGGCTGAAACGCTTCAGATAGCGCAGGATCTCAAACTTTTTCATCTGCGGTGCCTTGCCTTTCTGCGTTTACGTTCGTGGAGCAGCCATGCGCTGCCCAGCATCACGGCAACGGACTCCATCAGGGTCTTTTTCAGGCTCAGGCGCTGCAGGAAGGAGGCCGAGCCGTAGGTAAAGGTGATATAGTTCTGGGATTTGTACTTGATATACGCCTTGTCCAGTACAAACAGCTGCTCCGAGATCTCGTTGATGGCGGTCTCCAGCTTGTTCACCATGGCCTGCGCCTCGGCCAGACGCGGCTGGCCGGCATCCAGCTCCCGGATCTTCTGGATCACATAATTCGTGCTCACGATCTCGGACTGGTAGTCGGTGGCATCGGCCAGAGAAGCGTCTGCCGCCCGCGCCAGCGCATCCATGGCGGTCTTGGTGCGGGACATATAGTACTCGCTTGCTTCATCCACGGTGGGGATCATCATGATGGAGGTCATGGATTTTTCGTAGATGGAAATGCCCTTTTTGTCGGCGTCATAGTAAGCCTGCTGGGTGCGCATGTCAATATCGTCGATCTTGTTCTTGTATTCCAGAATGCTGGTCAGCATGGCCGGGTCGCGGGCAACGCCGCCCTCAATGACAAAGGCCATGGCGTTGGGCAGGTCGTAATCCACCAGATTGTTAATCATTTTGCCCAGTGTGGTAAAGTTGTTGGTGGAAGGGTCGGGGTTTGTATCGTCCGTAAAGCTTTTGTTTTCCCCCAGACGGGCGTTCAGATAGCGGTTCAGCGCAGCGGCGCGCACCTCCAGCTCGTTCAGTCGCAGGTAAGGCTCGCACGCGGTGGTCACTTCCAGCTTTTCCTTGAGGATGCTCTGGTTATCGCAGTAGTTGCTCAGAAAGATCTCCCGGTAGGATTCGCACACGCTCTGCAAAAGATCTGTGGGCTTGCGGTTGCCCAGGTTCAGCTTGCGGGTGTTGATGGAGAGATAGTAGTTGGTGCTGATATACTCGCTGCCGTTGGCGCTGCCGGTGCCGTCCGGGCTCAGGTAAAGGCACTGGGCCAGCTGGGAGGCAGTCAGGCTGTCCTGCAAGCCCACCCGCCGGATGGCGCGCTCCATCACCTCGTCCGAAACGATCTCGTAGGCGTTGAAGCGGGTCTTGTTGGGGTTCATGCCCAGCGAAGCCTCGGAGTAATTGAAGGAGATGCTGGCAGTGGCGCTGTCCGCACTTTTGAAATAGTGAACCAGCCCGAACAGACAGCACAAGGTCAGCAGGCAGAGAAACAGGCGGTATTTATTTGTCCAGATATGACGCAGCGCCTGTTTGATTTTTTCTTTGATGTCGTCCATGGCATTCTACCCTTTTGCAGCGGCCTGCACGCGCAGCGCAGGCTGCTTAGTCGATGTCAATGACCGAAAGCTCCGGCACATTGTTGATGCGGGGCGCCCGGCTGGAATCGCCCAGTCCCCGGCTTACAATGAGGGTGGCGTTGTTGGCAAGCGTATAGCTGCCTCCGGCATAGTCGGGCAGAAAGCCCTCCTCGGCGGTATAAAGCGGACCGATCTTCGGCAGACGCACGATGCCGCCGTGGGTGTGCCCGGCAAGACCCAGCTCAAAGGAATAATTTTCCAGATGCTCGGGAAAGTAGGTGGGAACGTGTGCCAGACAGATGCGCAGGTCGTAGTCTGTCTGCGGCTCCACGCTGTCCATAAAGGTGCTGGCACCGTAGTTGGAAAAATCCGCCGGGCTGCCCTCCACGCCCAGAATGCTGATAACGTTGTCGTGGACGGTATAGCGCGCCTCTTCATTGCGCAGGACGGTCACCCCGGCAGCGGTGAACTTTTCCACCAGTTCCCGGTCGTTGTCCAGAAAATACAGCTCGTCCTCGTGGTTGCCCAGCACTCCGCATACCGGGGCAATCTCGCTCAACTGACGGAACAGGGAAAGCATATTATCATAGTCGGTGCCTTCGCCGTAGGTCACAAAGTCGCCGCCCAGCAAAATCAGATCCGGGGCAAGGCTGCGGACATCCTGCACCAGCTCACAGTTATCTGCTCCGTATTCCCGCAGATGCAGATCGGTCAGAAAAACGACCCGGCAGCTCTGGGTCAGCTTGCGGGAATGGATCTGATAGAACTCTGCCGTATAGTGGGTGCGGTTATAGCAGATATTCTGCCACAGCGCCCCGCCCAGCAGGGCGAGCAGGGCAACAAGAACCAGCAGCGTCAGCAGCACCTGCTTCCAGAGGGGCGTTGCCCTCTGTGCGCCGCCACTGTGTGTATGTCTGCTGTTTTGCGCTGCGCCTTTTCCGTGTTTTGCTTTGATAAAGGCCACATCCTTTCTGCCGGGGAACGTTGCATAGAGAAGGGCGCAGCACAAGGCCGCAGCCCATCTCTCCAAAAACGGATACAAAAACTGATATACAAATAAATTATAACATATTTAGTAGGAAAAGCAAAGAGTGCGTCTCTGCCATGGGCGGATTTCACATTTGGGAGTTCCCATCAAAAAAGGGATGCCGCGCACGCAGCATCCCTTTTGCATATTTGCAGATCAATCGTCGTCGCTGTCCAGCTTGAGCACGGCGGTAAAGGCCTCGCTGGGCAGGGAAACGCTGCCCAGCTGACGCATCTTCTTTTTGCCTTCCTTCTGCTTTTCCAGCAGCTTCTTTTTGCGGGAGATGTCGCCGCCGTAGCATTTGGCAAGCACGTCCTTGCGCATGGCTTTGACCGTCTCACGGGCAATGATCTTGCCACCCACAGCGGCCTGGATCGGAATCTCGAATAAATGCTTCGGGATCTCATCCTTCAGCTTTTCGCACATCTTTCTGCCGCGCTCGTAGGCAGAATCCGCATGCACGATGAAGGACAGGGCATCCACCTCTTCCTTGTTGATGAGGATATCCAGCTTCACCAGTTCAGAACGCTCATAGCCCTTGATCTCATAATCGAAGGACGCATAACCTCTGGAACGGGATTTTAACGCGTCAAAGAAATCGTAAATGATCTCATTTAACGGAAGTTCATATTTTAATAAGGCTCTGGTAGTCTCAATGTATTCCATTCCCAGATATACGCCGCGGCGCTCCTGGCACAGTGTCATAATGGCACCTACATATTCGGTAGTTACCATGATCTCTGCGCTGACGATCGGCTCTTCCATGTACTCGATCTCAGTCGGGTCCGGCAGGTTAGACGGGTTGGTCAGCTCGATCATCTCGCCGTTTTTCTTGTGAACACGGTACACAACGCCTGGTGCAGTGGTAACCAGATCCAGGTTGTACTCACGTTCCAGACGCTCCTGAATGATTTCCAGATGCAGAAGACCCAGGAATCCGCAGCGGAAGCCAAAACCGAGGGCAATGGAGGTCTCCGGCTCAAAGAAGAGGGAGGCATCATTTAACTGCAGCTTTTCCAGAGCATCCCGCAGATCGTTGTACTTTGCTCCATCTGCCGGGTACAGGCCGCAGTAAACCATGGAGGTTACCTTCTTGTAGCCCGGAAGCGGCTCTGCGCACGGACGGTTCGCGTCAGTGATGGTATCACCCACGCGGGTATCTTTCACGTTCTTGATGCTGGCTGTGATATAGCCAACCATGCCGGCCCTAAGCTCATCACAGGGGATAAACTGGCCTGCGCCGAAATATCCGACCTCAACGACATCGTAGGAAGCTCCCGTCGCCATCATCTGGATCGGGGTGCCTTTCTTCACGGTTCCCTCTTTCACACGGCAGAATACGATAACGCCTTTGTATGCATCATAAATGGAGTCAAAGATCAGGGCTTTTAATGGTGCATCTACATCGCCATGAGGTGCCGGGATCTTTGTTACGATCTGTTCCAGGACTTCTTCTACATTAAGTCCTGTTTTGGCAGAAATCCTTGGTGCGTCATGGGCTTCAAGGCCGATGACATCTTCGATTTCATTTACCACACGATCCGGTTCTGCACTTGGCAGGTCGATTTTGTTGATGACCGGAAGGACATCCAGGTCATGGTCAAGGGCAAGATATACATTTGCCAGTGTCTGGGCTTCGATTCCCTGAGCTGCATCTACTACCAGGATTGCACCGTCGCAGGCTGCAAGGCTTCGGGATACTTCGTAATTGAAGTCTACATGGCCGGGGGTGTCAATCAGGTTGAAGATGTATTCTTCGCCGTCTTTGGCTTTGTATACGATTCGTACTGCCTGAGATTTAATGGTGATTCCACGTTCTCTTTCAAGTTCCATGTTGTCCAGTACCTGTGACTGCATTTCACGTTCTGTCAGAGTGCCGGTCATTTCGATGATTCGGTCGGCAAGAGTGGATTTGCCGTGGTCTATGTGTGCAATAATACAGAAATTTCTGATTTTGCTCTGATCTATAATTGCCATCCGTTCATTCCTCTCTCTGTATCACTTTGTTTGGCAGCAAAATGTTTGCTGCGATATCTTATTTTTTATTTAAAATCATCTTTTATAATAAATAACACCTGATCTAAATGAATATACCATTTTTTCAGGTACGCCGCAAGTCCTGAAATAGAAAAAGCCTTGACTAAAAGCCTTGCCATTAGCCTGTCAGCACCTGATCCAGAA
>OGHD01001015.1_pt1 | contig 12388 bp, 8 predicted proteins | sample 1571341 | NCBI WGS metagenome assembly OGHD01 (sample SAMEA2582026, study PRJEB24529) | metagenome | biome: Human gut stool | place: China | collected 2011 | reverse complement strand
ACCCACAGCTTAGAAGGCTGTTGCTCTAATCCAACTGAGCTACGGAACCAACACTTTTCAAATCGCAAAATTGTCTAACCAGCGCCATTGGGCAATCTATTAGCCATTTTCTTATTTGCGGCTGCAAAGGTACATATATTTTTTGAATACGCCAAACTTTTTCTCACTTTTTTCTTTTTTTATGCTTAAATATCGCAAAAAATAACTACCTTTGCATCCGTTAGGAGCAAGAAACAGCATTCTGACCCCGAAAGAGAAGAGATTTTTATAACGCATATTCAAACATAAAACATACGCAAATGAAAAAGTTAATCTTTTCAGTAGCCCTGCTCTCAGCAGCACTCTCTGCCAGCGCAGAAGACCATCCGCTCTGGATGCGCTACCCAGCCATCTCACCCGATGGCACAACCATCGCCTTCGCTTATAAAGGCGACCTCTACAGTGTTTCTGTCAACGGCGGTGAAGCACGGCAGCTCACAACCCATGCAGCCTTCGATTCACATCCCGTATGGAGCCCTGACAGCAAGAAAATTGCCTTCCAGTCTAACCGCGAAGGAAGTCTCGACATCTTCGTAATCGATGCAAAAGGCGGTGCTCCTACCCGACTCACTACCAACAGCGGCAGCGAAACACCTATCGCCTTTGCAGACAACGACCATGTGCTCTACTCAGCCAGTCTGCAGCCTACAGCCCAGAGCATCATCTTCGGCGACAACACATTTCCACAAGTATATAAGGTAAGCACCAAGGGCGGAAGACCGGAACTCTTCTCTACCCTCACCATGGAGAATATCAGCATCGCCAAGAACGGCGACATTCTCTACCACGACAAAAAGGGATACGAAGACCCTTGGCGCAAACACCAGAAATCGCCTATCGCTCGCGACATCTGGCTGAAGAGCAACGGAAAGTTTGCCAAGCAGACTACCTTTGCCGGCGAAGACCGCTCGCCAGTATGGACATCAGACGAGAAATCATTCTTCTATCTGAGCGAGCAGGACGGCACATTCAATATCTACCGCCGCAGCCTCAACAGTTCAAGCGACAAGCAGATTACCCACCACAAAGGCAATCCGGTAAGATTCCTCACTGCATCCAGCACCGACCTGCTCTGCTACGGATATGATGGCGAAATCTACACCGTGAAAGAAGGTGGAGAGCCTCAGAAGGTGAACATCACCATTACAACAGATAATGACGCTCCAAGCCTCGTACGTCAGATTAAAAGCTGGGGAGCTACAGAGATTTCCGTTTCGCCAGACGCCAAGGAAGTGGCTTTCGTGATGCATGGCGACGTATACGTAACTTCTGTAGAATACACCACTACCAAGCGCATTACCGACACACCACAGCAGGAGCGCAACCTGAGTTTCTCGCCAGACGGCAGAGCTCTGGTCTATGCAGCCGAGCGCAACGGCGTATGGCAGATTTACCAGTCTAAGATCAAGAACGAGAAAGAAAAGAACTTCACCTACGCTACCGATATCGAGGAAGAGCAGCTGGTGAAAACAGGCATTACATCGCAGTATCCTCAATACTCTCCTGACGGCAAGGAAGTGGCTTTCTTCGAAGACCGCGCTGCACTCCGCATCGTCAATCTGAAATCGAAGAAAATCCGCACTGTGCTCGATGGCAAATACGTCTACTCTTACAGCGATGGAGACATCGCTTTCGAATGGTCACCAGACAGCAAATGGCTCCTTTCAACCTATATCGGCAACGGTGGCTGGAACAACCAGGATATTGCGCTGGTAAAGGCTGACGGCAAAGAGGTTCACAACCTGACCAATTCCGGCTACAGCGACAGCAACGGCAAATGGGTGCTCGACGGCAAGGCAATGCTCTTCCAGAGCGACAGAGCCGGTTACCGCAGTCATGGAAGCTGGGGAGCTGAAGACGACGCCTACATCATGTTCTTCGACCTGGACGCCTACAACCGCTTCAACATGAGCAAGGAAGAAATAGAACTGGCTGACGCCAACAAGGACGAAAAGGAAAAGAAGGAAGACGAGAAGAAGGAAGAGGCAAAAAAGAAGGCTGACGAAAAGCAGAAGAAGACCGGAAAGATAGAGGTGGAAAAAGTGAAGCCACTGGAGCTGGACATCGAAAACTGCCGCGACAGAATCGTACGCCTCACCGCAAACTCTTCGCACATGGGTGATGCTGTTCTCTCTAAAGACGGCGACAAGCTCTACTACCAGGCAGCCTTCGAGGATGATTACGACCTCTGGCAGCACGACCTGAAGGACGGCTCTACCAAGCTCGTAATGAAGGGCGTAGGCCAGGGCAACCTGCAGACCGACAAGGATGTGAAGAACCTCTTTATCTGCAACGGAAGTAGCATCAAGAAGGTGGATCTGAGCGGATTCAGCACCAAGGACATCAGCTTTGAGGCTAACTTCAACTATAAGCCAGCCGAGGAGCGCCAGTATCTCTTCGACCACATATGGCGACAGGTGAAAGACAAGTTCTACGACCCTAAGATTCATGGTGTTGACTGGGAAGGTTACCGCAAGACCTATGAGAAGTTCCTGCCTTACATCAACAACAATTTCGACTTCCAGGAGATGTTGAGCGAAATGCTTGGCGAGCTGAACGCTTCGCATACAGGAGCCCGCTACTACGCTTCGAACAGCGCGCTTACCACCGCCAACCTGGGAGTATTCTTCGACCCTCAGTACCAGGGCGACGGCCTGAAGATTCAGGAGATTATCAAGCGTGGTCCTTTCGATGTGAAGAATACAGGCGTTACAGCCGGCAGCATCATCGAGAGCATCGACGGCGAGGAGATTAAAGCCGGAATGGACTACTTCCCATTGCTCGACGGAAAGGTTGGCAAGAATGTACGACTCGGCATCAGAAACGCCAAGGGCAAGAAGATGGAGGTTACGGTGAAGGCTATCTCTCAGGGCAAACTCAACAACCTGCTCTACAAGCGATGGGTAGACCGCAACCGCGCTTTCGTTGACAGCATTTCGGGCGGACGCATCGCTTATGTACACGTTAAGGCGATGAATTCGGAGAGTTTCCGCACCGTTTACAGCGAACTGCTGAGCGACAAGAACCGAAACAGAGACGCTGTAATCGTAGACGAGCGCCATAATGGTGGCGGCTGGTTGCACGATGATCTCTGCACCCTGCTCAACGGCAAGCAGTATCAGGAGTTTGTACCTCACGGTAAGGTCGTTGGCCGCGATCCGTTCAACAAATGGGTGAAGCCATCTTGTGTCATGATCTGCGAGAATGATTACAGCAACGGTCATGGTTTCCCATGGGTTTACAAGGAACTCGGAATCGGCAAGCTGATTGGTGCTCCTGTAGCAGGAACCATGACAGCCGTATGGTGGGAAACGCTGATGGACAACACGCTGGTATTCGGTATTCCTCAGGTAGGCTGCCGCGACATGCGTGGCGTGTTCGGTGAGAATACCCAGCTGAACCCAGACATCGAGGTTTACAACAGTCCGGAAGATTTCATCAATGGCCATGATACCCAGCTCGAAAGAGCCGTAAAGGAAATGATGAAGAAATAAACAGAACGCCCTGCAAGGGTCCAGAAGCCAAACCGCTTCTGTCCCTTTGCAGGGCGAATTGTTTTTGTATCTGACAACATTATTTATTAAACCTTATTAACCCACATTATCGGCGAAAAACCTTCTGTCATGACATAAAACCCTCTAAATCTTTACTTTTTTTCTTGAAAAGGGCGAAAAAGCAAGTGAAAAAGCCATAAAATAAAAAAAAATGAGTATCTTTGCAGAAGATAAGCTGCACTCGGCAATTTGAAAGCAAGCTTTCATTACGCTCGTTTGCATTATCTTTGCAAAAGATAAAAAACAAGATTATGGGATTATTCGGATTATTCAGCAACAAAAAGAAGGAAACTCTCGATAAGGGACTTGAAAAAACCAAGGAGAGTGTGTTTGGCAAACTGGCGCGCGCCGTTGCCGGAAAGTCTACCGTCGATGATGATGTGCTCGACGATCTCGAAGAGGTACTCATCACTTCAGACGTAGGTGTAGAAACTACGGTCAAGATTATCCGCCGCATCGAAGAACGTGTGGCCCGCGATAAATATGTTTCAACCAGCGAGCTCAACCGCATTCTGCGCGAGGAAATCGCCATTCTCCTCTCCGAGAATCACAGCGATGACCTGGCAGACTGGGAACTTCCTGCCGACCATAAGCCTTACGTTATCCTCGTAGTAGGCGTAAACGGCGTGGGCAAGACAACCACCATCGGCAAGCTGGCTTACCAGTTTAAGAAGGCTGGCAAGAAGGTTGTTCTGGGAGCTGCCGACACCTTCCGTGCCGCTGCCGTAGAGCAGATTTGCATCTGGGGCGAGCGCGTGGGTGTGCCTGTAGTGAAACAGCAGATGGGAAGCGACCCGGCAAGCGTGGCGTTCGACACCCTGCAGAGCGCCAAGGCAAACGGCGCCGACGTGGTGCTCATCGATACGGCAGGACGACTGCACAACAAGGTGAACCTGATGAATGAGCTCAAGAAAATAAAGGAAGTGATGAAGAAGGTAATGCCTGAAGCACCAGACGAGGTAATGCTCGTGCTCGACGGAAGTACCGGACAGAATGCATTCGAGCAGGCTAAGCAGTTCTCTGCCGTTACCAACATCTCCTCGCTCGCCATCACCAAGCTCGACGGAACCGCAAAGGGCGGCGTTGTCATCGGCATCAGCGACCAGCTCAAGGTGCCTGTAAAATACATCGGACTGGGCGAAGGAATGGAAGATCTGCAGCTCTTCAACAAGACAGAATTCGTAGACTCGCTCTTTAAAAATTAGAAAATGAAGAAAAATCAGATAGATATTATTACCCTAGGCTGCTCGAAGAATCTCGTAGACAGCGAGTTGCTGATGAAGCAGTTTGAGGCAAACGGCTACCATTGCGTTCACGATTCAAAGCGCCCTCAGGGCGAGATAGCCGTCATCAATACGTGCGGATTCATCGAGGATGCAAAGCAGGAAAGCATCGACACCATCCTGGAGTTTATCCAGGCAAAGGAAGAAGGCCGACTCAGAAAGCTCTACGTAATGGGCTGCCTCTCGCAGCGCTACCAGAAGGAACTGGAAGAAGAAATGCCCGAAGTGGATAAGTTCTACGGCAAATTCAACTACAAGCAGCTCCTGCAGGAACTCGGCAAGGCGGAAGTTTCATCCTGCAACGGCCAGCGTCATCTCACCACTCCGCGCCATTATGCCTACATCAAGATAGCTGAGGGCTGCAACCGCCACTGTGCCTACTGCGCCATTCCTATCATCACCGGCAAGCACGTTTCCCGTCCGAAGGAAGAGATTCTGCAGGAGGTGCGCGAACTGGTGGCAGAAGGCGTGAAGGAGTTTCAGATTATCGCTCAGGAACTCACCTACTACGGCGTAGATATTGACGGCAAGCATCATATTACCGAACTCATCAGCGAGATGGCTGATATTCCGGGCGTGAAATGGATTCGCCTGCATTACGCTTATCCGAACCAGTTCCCAATGGATCTTCTGGACGTGATGCGCGAGAAGCCAAACGTATGCAAATATCTCGACATTGCCCTCCAGCACATCAGCGACCACATGCTCACCAGCATGCATCGCCACGTAACGAAGCAGGAAACCATCAATCTGCTGAAGGCCATCCGCGAACGCGTGCCAGGCATTCACATCCGCACTACGCTGATGGTTGGTTTTCCAGGCGAGACAGATGAGGATTTCCACGAGCTCCTCGACTTTGTACGCGAACAGAGATTTGAGCGCATGGGCGCCTTTGCCTACTCTGAGGAAGAAGGAACCTACAGCGCCACCCACTACGAAGACAACGTGCCTGCCGAGGTAAAGCAGCGCCGGCTGGACGAACTGATGATTCTGCAGCAAGACATCAGCTCTGAGATTGAGGCTGATAAGGTGGGCAAAACCATGACCGTTATCATCGACCGCAAGGAAGGCGATTACTACATCGGACGAACAGAGTTCTGCTCTCCGGAAGTAGACCCTGAGGTTCTGATCCGTGCCGATGAGAAGCGTCTGCGCGTGGGTTGTTTCTATCAGGTAGAAATTACTGCAAGCGAGGAATTTGACCTCTATGGCAAGGTGGTGAAATAATCATTCTCTCCCCCATAGCCTGGAGTTATAGAAAATTTGACTACATATTAAATAAAATATGAACAATAAGGAATACATCGCTGAACTGGCTCAGCAAACCGGCTATTCGCAGGAAGACACCCAGAAGTTGGTGCGCAAGGCGATAGACGCTATGATTGCCGAGTTTGAGGATGGAGAAGCTGTCTCTATCCCCAATTTTGGCACCTTCGAAGTGAAGAAGCGCATGGAGCGAGTGGTGGTTAATCCTACTACCAAGAAGCGCCAGCTGGTGCCGCCTAAGTTGGTGTTGGGTTTCCGACCGGTTGCTTCGGTCAAGGAAAAACTAAAGAATGGAGGGGATGAGCAATGAGCAAATTCAGTTTAAATACACTCGGAAAACTGCTTGCTGATAAGAGCGGTCTGAGCCAGGTGGAAGCAGAACTCTTCATCCGCAAGATGTTTGATGTGTGCAACCAGGGACTCGATGCCGACAAGCAGGTGAAAATAAAATGGCTGGGCACCTTTAAGGTACAGGCCACGAAAGACCGTGAAAGCATCAATGTGAACACGGGCGAGCGCTTCACCATTGAAGGCAGAGACAAACTCACCTTCACGCCTGACAACATCCTGAAAGAAATCGTGAACAAGCCATTCGCCCAATTTGAAACGGTGGTGGTAAATGACGGCGTAGATTTCGATGAAATAGATGAGAAGTTTGGAGAAGAACAGACAGAAGATGCTCCTGCACAAATAATCGATTTTCTGGACGAAGAAAAAACTGCAACTCCAAATCCGGAGGTTGTCGTAATCGGATCTGAAAAGGAAAAGGAAAAAGAAGCCGAAGACGAACTGGCAAAGCAAATTGCTATTGAACAAGCTAAACTGGAAAGATTAAAACAAGCCCAACTGGAGCAGGAAAGAATACAGAAAGAAAAGCTTGAAAAAGAAAAGCAAGAGCAGGAAAGGCTGGAGCAGGAAAGACTGGAGCAAGAAAGACTTGAGCAGGAAAGACTTGAGCAGAAAAGACTTGAGCAGAAAAGACTTGAGCAGAAAAGACTTGAGCAGGAAAAACTTGAGCAGGAAAGACTGGAGCAAGAGAAGCTTGAATTAGCCCAGCAACAGCAAGCCCTGAAAGCAGTTGTTGAACCCGCAGTACCTGCATCAGATGAATCTGAAGAAGAAGAGGAGGAGGAAGAAGAACCTTCCAATTCTCATCATATTGTTATTCCTCGCTATCTGGTCGTTGCAGTCTGTCTCATCGTAGTAGCTTTGATTGGCGGAATGGGATGGTTTGCCTTCAACTATGGTCAGATGACTGCCCAGCGCGATCATCTAGCCATGCAGCTAAACCAGTATCATCAGGCTCCAGCCAAGAAAGCCCCAGCCAAACCAGCTGCCGCCCCACTCTCTCAGGAACAGAAACTCCGCCAGAAAGCGATGGAAGACAGCATCCGTATGGCTAAAACTGCAGAAGCAGTAAAACTGGCTGAAAATTCGGATGAGGAAAGTGCTAGCGCTGGAAAAGCTAAGCAGACTGAAACAAAAGCTAAGGCTGAAGCAAAAGAAAAGGCTAAAGATAAAGCCGAAGAAAAGGCTACTTCGAAAATAGCATCATCCCAGTATGATAAGGATGCTCGCGTACGCACAGGAGCTTACCGAATCATAGGAGTTGCCCAAACCGTTACGGTTGGCGCCGGTCAGACCCTCGAACAGATCAGCACCCGCTATTTAGGTTCCGGCATGGAATGCTACGTAGAAGCCCTGAATGGTACAAACACCGTAAAAGCCGGACAGAAAATCAAGATTCCGAAACTGGAATTGAAGAAGAAAAAGAAATAAAATACTGAACAAACAAAAAATCGCCCTGTAAGAGCAAATAAAATTTTGCACTTACAGGGCGACATTGTTTTATGTTAACATTACTTGCCCAACACTTCATCAAGCAAAGTGTAGAAAGCAGGATCCTCGCCAACGATAGTCTTGATTATCTTACCGTTAGCATCAATCACAATCTTTGTAGGGAAACCCTGAACAGCGTAATCGCTGAGAACCTTACTGTCCTTTGGATTGTAAACATGAATCCATGGCAACTGATGCTTCTCAACAGCAGCCTTCCACTTAGCCTCTGTATCATTACAATCTACACCAAGAATTTCAAACTTACCCTTGTACTTCTCGTAATACTCCTTCATCTTAGGCATTCCCTTGATGCACCATCCGCACCATGAACCCCAGAAATCGAGAACTACAATCTTACCGCGAAGACTGGAAAGCTTGAAATCATTTCCTTTAATATCCTTCAGCGTGAAGTCAGGAGCCTCAACACCGGCAGCCTGCACCTTCTTAGCCTTCTCCTCAGCCTCAGCACGCTTCTTAGCCATATCAATCATTGGCTGGTAGAAAGCCTTCATTCTGCCGTTCTTCACATTCTCAGAGAGCAAGCCCAGCAGTTTCTCCATCTTGCTGACATCATCAAACTGCTCTATGATAGTAGCACAAGCCTCATAATCAGGATGCTGTTTTACGAAATCGAAAATCTTATCGTCCTTTGCCTTTTGCAGGGCAGGAGCCTTCTGCTCATATTCAGCCATGATGGTCTGCTGGGTCTCACCATTCTTGATTCTCTGGTTCAGGGAAGCTTCGTAATCTCTCAACTCCTTATTAGCATTCTCCAGCAGAACATCTACTTCATGATACTGCTGATAGAACTTAGAACCCGAAATATCAAAGCGGGTCTTTGCATCGCCCTTAACTTCAGCCTTCTCGCCAGGCACACAAGGCAGGTTGAACATAAACTGACCTGCACCACGATAAGCTTCAGGTGAGAGGAAAACGTATCCGGCAGCCTTATCAAGGTTTGCAGAATAGGTAAACTTGCCATTCTTCACCAAAACCGTATCCATCTTAACATTTCTGCCCTTGTAAACAAGTACAGAATCGGAATTGAAATTCTTCAAATCCACCTTCAACTGGAAGTTGCTCTTCTGAGCCATTGCAACGGTTGATGCAAGCATCAGAGCCGCAGATAAAATCGTTGTTTTCATTTTTCTTTTATTATATTTATTCTGATTACACCTTATTATATATAGGGAACGAAGAACGCCTGATTCATCTTCATCCTTATTCTTCATACTCGGTAGTATCCTCAATACCCGCCTCGGCCAAAGCCTCCTTGCGCTCTACGCAGGTTCCGCATTTGCCACAATGCTTCTCTCCGCCCTTATAGCAGCTCCAGGTTTCAGCATAGTCAATGCCCAACTTCTTACCTATCTCAGCAATCTGCCCTTTGGTAATATTCGTATAAGGAGCCACCACACGCACATCAACGAACGTTCCTGCTTCAGCAGCCTCATCTATCGCCTTGATAAACTCCGGACGGCAGTCTGGGTAAATCGTATGATCGCCACCATGGTTAGCGATGAAAACTTTCTTCAGATTATTACTCTCAGCAATGCCGATGGCAATGCTCAACATGATTCCATTACGGAAAGGAACCACCGTACTCTTCATATTATCAGCAGCATAATGACCTTCAGGAATCGCATCGGCACCTTCAAGAAGAGAACTCTTGAAATACTGATGCATGAAACCTAAATCTATCGTAATATGCTTGATTCCCAAACGCTCACAATGCATCTTGGCGAAAGGAATTTCACGCTCGTTATGATTACTTCCATAGTTAAAACTAATGCCGAGTGCAATCTCGTCTTTCTTATCGTAGAGCAGCGTGATGCTATCCATGCCGCCGCTCACAATGATTACTGAATCCTTCATTTTACTTTGAATTTTGAACTGTATGATTACTTTTTACTTCACCCGAACAGGCAGCGGAATGCTTCTTCCACCTTCCTTACGGGATGAATTTCTATCTTATATTTCTTATGGTCGAAACCATGATTGTTGTACTTCGGAATGATGATGTGCTGGAATCCCAGTTTCTCAGCCTCAGCAATACGCTGCTCGATGCGGCTCACCGGACGGACTTCACCGCTCAGACCTACCTCGCCTGCCATACACCAGCCTTGCTCGATAGGTGTGTCAACATTGCTGCTCAATACGGCTGCCAACACACTCAAGTCCATGGCAGGATCGGTTACTCTCAATCCTCCGGCAATATTCAGGAACACGTCCTTCTGCATCAGTTTGAACCCCACACGTTTCTCTAGAACCGCCAGGAGCATGTTCAAACGGCGCTGGTCAAAACCAGTTGCCGAACGTTGCGGAGTTCCATAGGCAGCTGTTGAAACCAAAGCCTGCGTCTCTACCAGGAACGGACGGACACCCTCGATGGCTGCGCTGATGGCAACACCCGAAAGCCCGTCATGATCTTCAGTAAGAAGCAACTCTGAAGGATTGCTCACCTGTCGGAGTCCGCCTTGCATCATCTCGTAGATTCCCAACTCAGAAGTACTTCCGAATCGGTTTTTGATGCTTCTCAAGATGCGGTACATGTAATGCTGGTCGCCCTCAAACTGAATCACCGTATCTACGATGTGCTCCAGAATCTTTGGTCCGGCAAGTGTTCCCTCCTTATTAATATGTCCTATCAGAATAACCGGAATGCCACTCGTCTTGGCAAAACGGAGCAGGGAGGCTGCACACTCGCGAACTTGGGAAACAGAACCTGGCGAACTGTCTACTTCTTCCGTAGCAATAGTTTGGATAGAATCTATAACTATCAGCTGTGGAGCCACTTCCTGAATATGGCTGAAGATTTTCTCCAACTGCGTTTCGCATAGAACCGTAATATGATCAAAGGATCCTTCTGATGAAAGAGAAGCCGTTTTCAGAGTGTCTGCAGAAGAACCCTCTCTGAGCATCGCCTGTCCTTTAGCCAACCGGTCGGCACGGAGCTTGATTTGATGGGCACTCTCCTCTCCGCTCACATACAGGATGCGGCGGTCAGTCATGTTCAGAATGGTCTGCAAGGTGAGCGTACTCTTACCGATTCCCGGTTCACCGCCCAGGAGCGTAATGCTGCCAGGAACCATTCCGCCACCCAGCACACGGTTCAGCTCCTCGTCCCTCATATCGATGCGCGGTTCATCAATCGCAGAAATATCGCGAAGCTTCATCGGCGCAGCATCATGCTCGCTGTGCTGCCCGCCAAACATCGTGGCAGCCCCACCATGACGCATGGTCATTCCGGCATTCTTCGCAGCCTGCGATCCGGAATCAGCAGCAATACGAATTTCCTTAAATGTATTCCATTGTCCGCAGCTAGGACATTTGCCCATCCATTTGGCACTTTCCTGTCCGCAATTGCTGCACACAAAAGCAATCTTATCTTTCGCCATTTTATCTCATTTATATGTAATAACGTTTTAACTGCGCACAAAGGTACTATTTATTATCGAAAAATCCAAAAAAAAAGTAATTTGTTAAGAATATATTTCATTTCTCTCCATTTTGTTTAACAAATCAGGCAGAAGGAAGCGCAAAACACGAATTTTGCAAACCCGATATAGCAAACAGACGATTTCATCTACTAAAAATCATAAAAACCGCTACTATATTTTGCTGATTCAAATATAATTTGTATCTTTGCCTTCGGTTTTTGAAACCAGCAGAAAGGTTTAGAACAATAAATTAGTACATAAACTAAATAAAATTTAGGTAAAATGAAAATTGAAGATTTTAACTTTGCCGGTCACAAGGCAATCGTGCGCGTTGACTTCAACGTGCCATTGGATGAAAATGGTAATGTAACAGACGACACTCGTATCCGCGGTGCCCTTCCTACATTGAAGAAGGTACTTGCAGACGGCGGTGCGCTCATCATGATGAGCCACATGGGTAAGCCAAAGGGCAAGGTTAAACCAGAGCTTTCTCTCTCTCAGATTGTTAAGAACGTATCAGACGCTCTCGGCGTAGACGTTAAGTTCGCTAAGGACTGCGGTAACGCTGATGCTGAGGCAGCTGCCTTGAAGCCAGGTGAGGCTCTCTTGCTCGAGAACCTCCGCTTCTATCCAGAAGAGGAAGGCAAGCCAGTTGGCGTAGAGAAGGGTACTCCAGAATTCGATGCTGCTAAGGCTGAGATGAAGGAGCGTCAGAAGAAGTTCGCTGCCAAGTTGGCTTCTTACGCTGACGTATATGTAATGGACGCATTCGGTACAGCTCACCGCAAGCACGCTTCTACAGCTGTCATCGCAGATTCTTTCGACAAGGATCACAAGATGCTCGGCTTCTTGATGGAGAAGGAAGTTAAGGCTGTTGACGCAGTTCTCGGCAACATCAAGCGCCCATTCACAGCTATCATGGGTGGTTCTAAGGTTTCTACCAAGATCGGTATCATCGAGAACTTGT
>OGHD01001009.1_pt1 | contig 12432 bp, 6 predicted proteins | sample 1571341 | NCBI WGS metagenome assembly OGHD01 (sample SAMEA2582026, study PRJEB24529) | metagenome | biome: Human gut stool | place: China | collected 2011 | reverse complement strand
AGAAGAAAAAGTGATGATTTTATATAAAAAGGCAGTTAAAAAGGGAAAATCGAATACAGAAGCATAATATGTATAAACAGTATAAGGTATACAATTAGTAAAAAAACCTAAAACCAAGGAGTATAAACATGGATGATACACAAATAGAGATGCTGCCGATGCTGGGCGAATTCAGTTCAATTGCCTCGCAGTATGAACACATCATGTTCTACTACGAATCGGGTATACAGCAGATAGTAGCAAAGCTGCAGATATTAAATAATGAATTCAAAAACAATCACGAAAGAAATCCAATCGAGAATATAAAGAGCCGTGTAAAGTCGCTTGACAGCATAATAGACAAAATGAAGCGAAAGGGCATTCCGCTCACCACCAACGCCATGAAGCGTGAGATTAAGGATATAGCCGGCGTCAGGGTCATTTGTCCATTCATATCCGATGTATATCAGGTGGCCAATATGCTTGTGAATCAGGCGGATGTCGAGATTGTCACAATAAAGGACTACATAAAAAAACCGAAGGAGAATGGCTACAGGAGTCTTCATATGATAGTGCTGGTTGATGTGTATTTTTCGGATCACAAGGACAAGGTGCCGATAGAGATACAGTTTCGTACCATTGCCATGAATTTCTGGGCCAGCACAGAGCATCAGCTCCGCTACAAGAAGAGCCGTATATTCACGGAGGAGATGCAGCAGGAGCTCAAATACATCCAGCAGGAGGTCGGCATCACGTTCATCTTCGTCACGCACGATCAGGAAGAGGCGCTGACGATGTCCGACAAGATCGTCGTCATGAATGCGGGTGAAATTCAGCAGATCGGTACGCCGACCGAAATCTACCGCACCCCCGTCAACGAATTCGTCGCCAAGTTCATCGGCGAGACGAACATCATCGACGGCGTCATGCTTGAGGACGACCTCGTCATGTTCGAGGACAAGAAGTACGCCTGCCGTGCCCGCGGCTACAATAAGAACGAAAAGGTCGACGTCGTCATCCGCCCCGAGCACCTCGACATTGTCCCGCGTGCCGAGGGTATGCTCAAGGGCACGGTCAAGTCTCAGCTTTTCAAGGGCATGCACTATGAAACCGTGGTCGAAACGCGCGTCGGTACGTCCATCACCGTGAAGATGCAGGTCTCGCAGGACCGCCCTGTCTACAACGAGGAAAAGGGCGAGAAGATCAGTGCGAACGCCTTCCTTCTGGACGTGGAGGACGTCGAAGAGCTCGACGACGCCAAGGTCGTCGCCCTCGCCTCTGCCGAGGCGTGGGACGCCGAGACCGAGGAGCCCATCTCCATCAAGACCGTCGAATACGACATCAAGCCCGAGACCGGCAACTACACCGTGACCTTTGCCACCGCGAACGACACGTCTATCACCGTCAAGGTGCTCGTCGTAGCGCAGAACCGCGTCGAGAGCAAGGTCTATCAGGAAGAAATTTACGCGATGAACTTCTTCAAAAAGGTCGAGGACATTCAGGAGAGCATCGCGCTCGACACCGACCTTGAGACCTGGGCCAGCGCGTCGGCGTGGTCCCTCGAAGACGGCGAGCAGGTCGAGATCACGGACGTCAAGTACGACTTCGACCCCGAGACCATCACCCCGGGCGTTTACGATGTGACCTTCTCCACCGAGGGCTATGAGTACAAGGTCTCCACCACCCACGCCTTTGAAGAGGGCGAGCAGGTCGGCCTTGTCTTCCGTCCCGAGGACATCCACGTGATGAAGAAGGAGGGCCAGTGGTGAAGCGCTTTCGTTCCATGACTTACCCGTATATCGCGTGGATCATCGCGATCATCGTGGTGCCGATGCTTCTGATCGTGCTCTATGCCTTCACGACCTCCGGCAACTCGGTGCTGACATTCCAGTTCACCTTTGAGAACTTTGCCCGCTTCGTCACGGACAAGGTTTTTATGGATGTGCTGCTGCGCTCGCTCTATATCGCGCTCATCACAACGCTCATCTGCGTCGTGCTCGGCTACCCCATCGCCTACGTCATCGCGCAGCGCGGCGGCCGCAGCAACACGATCTTAATTCTGCTCATCACCATGCCGACCTGGGTCAACATGCTGGTGCGCACCTATGCTTGGATGGGCATTTTGCAGGACGAGGGCATCTTCAACACGATCCTTTCGTGGTTCGGCATCGGCCCCGTGTCGATAATCCACACGAGCTTTGCCGTCATCCTCGGCATGGTCTATAACTTCATTCCCTTTATGATCCTGCAGATCCACACGTCCCTTGCCAAGATGGACAAGAGCCTTTTGGAAGCCGCCAACGACCTCGGTGCAACGCCGGTGCAGGCATTCCTGCGCGTGACGCTGCCGCTCTCGCTTCCCGGCGTGATCTCCGGCATCACGCTCGTGTTCCTGCCCGCGGTGTCGAGCTTCTTCATTCCGAAGCTTCTCGGCGGCGGACAGTACGTCCTCGTCGGCAACATCATTGAAACGCAGTTCCTCACCACTGGCGACTGGAACTTCGGCTCGGCCATCTCGCTCATCATGGCGGTCATCATCATGATCTCGATGTGGCTGACGCGCAAGGCGGACGTTCAGGTCGCCTCGCAGGGAAAGGAGTGAGAAGCGCATGAAAAAGAAAACCTCTGTCGGCTCGAAGATCATCCTGACGCTCACGATGCTCTTCTTCTACCTCCCCATCCTCTATATCATTATCTTTTCGTTCAACGATTCCCGCTCGCTGACGAAGTTCGGCGGCTTCTCGCTCCGCTGGTATGAAAAGATGTTCGCCGATTCGACGATGATGGAGGCTGTGCTCTACACGGTCATCATCGCCATCATCGCGACGGTCGTCGCGACAGTCGTCGGCACGATCACGGCCATCGGTCTTTCTAAATCCCGCAAGGTTGTGCAGAAGATGGTCGAGCGCATCAACGACCTGCCCGTGATGAACCCCGATATCGTCACGGCCATCTCACTTCTGATGTTTTTCAGCGTCCTCACGGTCAAAAAAGGCTTCGGCACGCTGCTCATCGCGCATATCATGTTCTGTATCCCCTACGTGATGCTCTCCGTTACGCCGAAGCTCCGCTCGCTCGACCCTAACCTGATCGACGCAGCGATGGACCTTGGCGCAACGCCGTTCCAGGCGCTCGCGAAAGTCATTGTGCCGCAGATCAAGCCGGGTATCGTCTCCGGCGCGCTCATTGCGTTCACGATGAGCTTTGACGACTTCGTCATCTCGTACTTCACGACGGGCAACGGCGTCAACAACATTTCGATTTTGGTCTACACGATGTCCAAGCGCGTGAACCCGTCCATCAACGCCCTTTCTACCATTGTGATTCTTCTCATTACGCTGGTGCTCGGCGTCGTGAACATCGTGCCGATCGTGCGCGAAAAGCGCGAAAAGGACGGCAAGTCCTCCCGCGCCGTGAGCCGCAAGGCCATGGCGGCTGTTGCCGCCGTGCTGGTGCTGGCCGTTGTCGGCGGCACCGTGGGCGCGAGACTTTCCCAGCAGCACAAGAGCGCCGCGGCTGTCGAGAAGTACGGCAGCAACGTTTTGAAGCTCTATCTCCCCGGCGAGTACCTCGGCGAGAACGTCATCTCCGACTTTGAAAAACAGTACGGCGTGCGCGTCATCGTCGAGAACTTCGACTCCAACGAGATGATGTACACCAAGCTCATGGCCGGCGACCGCTACGATGTCATCATTCCGTCCGACTACATGATCGAACGCCTGATGAACGAGGACTTCCTCCAGCCGCTTGACAAGAGCATGATCCCCAACATGGAGAACATGTCTGATGCCGTGCTCGGTATGAGCTACGACCCGGACAACACGTACTCCATCCCCTACTTCTGGGGCAGCGTCGGTCTCGTCTACAACCATGAGAACGTCGACCCTGCCGTCATCGAGAGCGAGGGCTGGGAGGTCCTGCGCAACACCGACTACGCCGGTCACATCTACATCTACGATTCCGAGCGTGACTCGTTTATGATGGCGTTCAAGGCGCTGGGCTACTCGATGAACACCGAGGACCCCAACGAGATCAACAACGCCTATGAGTGGCTCCTGCAGATGAACAACACCATGTCTCCCGTCTACGTGACCGACGAGGTCATCGACGGCATGATGAACGGCTATAAGGACATCGCCGTCGTCTACTCCGGCGACGCAGCCGTGGTGCTTGATGAAAACGAAGACATGAGCTTCTATATGCCCTCCCAGGGCACGAACATCTGGTGCGATGCGATGGTTATTCCCGCAAACGCCGAGAACCCGAAGCTCGCCCACGAGTTCATCAACTACATGCTCACCTATGAAGCCGCGTTTGACAACACCGAAACGGTGGGTTATACTTCTCCCAACGCAGAAGTGTTTGAAGAAATGACCTCGTCCGAGGACCTCTATGCTGAAAATGCCGCATATCTTCCCCGCAGCGGCTATGAAAAGGACGAGATGTTCCACGACAACCAGGTGCTCATGCGCGAGCTGAGCAAGCTCTGGATCAAGGTCAAAGCTGCCAAGTAATATCGTAAAGGAGTTTTTTAAGATGAAAATCGGAGATACTTTTACCGTCAAGAAAGTTGTCACGGAAGACATGACCGCTGCCGCGCTCGGCAGCGGCGGTCTGCCGGTGTTTGGCACGCCGTATCTCGTCGCGATGGTCGAAAACGCCGCCTTCACCTATCTCCAGCAGGAGCTGCCCGAGGGTAAGAGCACCGTCGGCACCAAGGTCGAGGTCTCCCATGTCTCCCCCTCGCCCGTTGGCATGGAGATCACCGTTACCGTCGAGGTCACGGATATTTCCGCAAACGGCAAGATGGTCGACTTCAAGGCCACCGCGACCGACACCGCCGGCCTCATCGGCGAGGGCACGCACCAGCGCGCCGTCATCACCGTGGATCGCTTCATGGACAAGTGCCAGGCCAAGCTCGGCTGATTTTGTAAGGAGGAACCCTGATGCATTATTCGGGAGCCGTTTACCGTCCCCCCAGCGAGGCGCGCAGCCTCATCGTGCAGTGCACGCTCGGGTGCAGCCACAACAAATGTGCGTTCTGCACGATGTACAAGGACAAAAAGTTCTCCATCAACCCCATTGAGCAGGTGCTCTCCGACCTCGACGAGGCACGCGCCTACGGGCGCTATATTGAGAAGATTTTTTTAGCCGACGGCGACGCGCTGATCCTGCCGATGGATTACCTTCTGACCGTTCTCGACTATATCCGCGACCATTTCCCTACCTGCAAGCGCGTTGCGGCTTACGCAACGACCAAGGCCATCATGCGCAAGACGGACGACGAGCTGCGTACGCTGCGCGAGCACGGCCTCGGCATCGTGTATATCGGCCTTGAGAGCGGCAACGAGGAGCTTCTCAAAAAGTTCTGCAAGGGCGTTACTGCCGAGGAGATCGTCTTAAACGCCATCCGCTGCAAGCAGGCGGGCATCGCCACCTCCGTCACGGCCATCAACGGCATGGCGGGCGCAAACGGCGACTGGCAGGCCCACGCCATCGACACGGCGAAGGCCGTTTCCCGCATGAAGCCCGACTATATCGCGTTTTTGACGCTTCGCGTCTACTCGGGCACGCCGCTGCACGACTGGATCGCGAGCGGCGAGTTCAAGATGATGGAGCCGCCCGAGCTGATGCGTGAAACACGCCTCTTTTTGGAGCACATCGACTCCGACGGCAGCATCTTCCGCTCGAACCACGCGTCGAACTACCTCCCCCTCGGCGGTACGCTCAACCGCGACCGCGAGGCGCTGATCCGCACGATCGACGAAGCGCTCGACGGCAAGGTTAGACTTCGCCGCGCCGTCGAACTGGGACTGTAATCGTAAAAAAATAAGACCTGCCGCAAAGCAGGTCTTATTTTTTTACGTGATGCTTTCCCAAAACGTTTTATGCTCTTCCGCGCCGCCGTCATCAAAAAACGCATGGAACGCCGCGTCCATCGCGCTGCGGCTGAAGTCGCTGTAAATGCCTACGGTCTCAATGCCCTCATAGAAGCGGACGTTCGCCGCGCTGTGGCTTGGTGCTTCATCGTAGGCCGTGGCCAGCGTTTTTGCGGTTTTCAACTCGTCTTTCGCGCCGTCAAAATCGAGGCAGTTATACAAAAGCCGCGCGAGCGCCGCATGCGAGGCCGCGCTGATCTTGTCGAGCTCGCTGACCACGCCCTCTTTCCTGAGACCGGAGAGCACCGAATGCTTCCACTGCAAAATGTCGATGGCCGACGTCATATCTTCCCTTGCCTCAAACACATTGGCAAAGCCGTCGCACACGCGCACGAGCGATGTCACTGCGCGCAGCAGCGCCATCGAGAGATAGGGTACGCTCTCTTCGCGCCGCTCCTTGACGAGCGCAAGCAGACAGCCGATCTGGTCGTCGAGCAGCCCGCAGGCGTTGTTCTCTTTGTAGAGCGCGAGCGCGCGTTCCCAGTCCTTCATGTCGAGCAGCACGTTTGCCATATCGAGACGGAGCGACATTTCGCTCACCTGCGGGTCGCTGTTCTGCGGCAGCAGGCGGATAGCGTGCGTCAGTAAGTCGAGCGCGCGGCGCTGCAAGGCTTTATCCTTCCGCGTGCCGCCTGCCATCTCGAAGAGCTTGGCGCATTCGTAGACGACAGTAAAGGTGTTCGGGAACTTTTGCAGGGCCTTTTCCGCCTCGGCAAGGCCCTCGTCGTACCTGTCCTCGCGGCGCAGGACCTTCAGCCGCTCGCTGACGCTCTTTCGGTCGTTCGAGCGCAGGCGATAGCCCAAGAGCGCGTCGACTGAGAGGTCAAAAAAGTCCGCGAGCTCCATCAGCATCGGGATCTCCGGCAGGCTCTGCCCCTGTTCCCACTTGCTCACCGCCGCAACGGAGACGCCCATCGCCTCGGCCAGCTGCTCCTGCGTCAGCCCCTCCTGCCGGCGGTAAAAGCGAATTTGATCTGCCACATGATTTTCCATACACTGCTCCTCTCTCGTCCCATGCAGGGCGATTTGTTTTTGCCATGGCCACAGTATACCGCCCAAAAAGCAAAAACAACAGCAATCGCCGGTAGAATCAGTTGAGAAATTTTTCAACCGTCAGTTGAATTGACCGTCAAGTCCGTCCTCGCGGCGAGCGAAGCAATGCCGCCTCGGCAAGCAAAAGCAAGATTGATAGAAGCTGAAGTAGGACGCAGTTGCGTAAGGCTACCGACACGCAGGCAGAGCGGCAGCGGGTAGTAGAAGCAGAGACAAATCGTATAGCAACAACACCTGGCAGGCACCCGATTGCGCAGCGCGTGCACCTCTTCAAGCCCAAATCCCGCAATGTCGGGGTCAAGGGGCAGAGTCCCTTGCGTTCTCTTGGGGGATCAAAAGGGGGCCATTCTCTCACGTGAGAGAATGGCCCCCTTAGCCGCGTCCCCTGCACGGTGCAGGGAAAAACGCCCCCCTGCAAGTACGCAGGGAACAATACAACACAGTGTGTTAAAACAATGTTAACTGGCTCGTTTCAGGCAATCCCGCAAACGCGCCCAGCGCGCGCAGCTGGTCGATATGCGTCTGCGACAGCTTGTTGCAGCAGAGGGAAAACTCCTCCACCGATGTAAAGTCCTTCCCCTTGCGCTTCTCGACGGTGTCGAGCGCTGCGGTCTCGCCGAGTCCGCGGACGGACGTGAACGGCGGCAGCAGGCCGTTTTCCGTGACGACGAACTTCGTCGCATCGCTGCGGTAGATATCGATGGGCTCAAAGTGGAAGCCGCGCAGGCAGAATTCGTAGCAGACTTCAAGCGTCGTCATCAAGTCCTGTTCCACGGCGGTCGCATCCTTGTTGTTTTCGATCTCGCGGATGCGGCGGCGCAGCGCGTCGGCGTCCTTGCAGCACTCGGCGGCGTCGAATGCCTTGGCGCGGATGGAGAAGAACGTCGCGTAGAACGCGAGCGGCTCGTGCACCTTGAACCACGCGATGCGGAACGCCATCATAACGTATGCGACCGCGTGCGCTTTCGGGAAGAGGTAACCGATCTTCGCAAGCGACTCGATGTACCACTCCGGCACGTCGTGCTTGCGCATCTCTTCGACCCACATCGGCCAGTCCCCCGCCTTGCCGCCCTTGACCTTGCCCTTTCGGACGGCCTCCATGATCTTAAAGCTCATCTTCGGGTCAAGCCCCATAGAAATGAGGTAGAGCATGATATCGTCACGGCAGCCGACGGTCTCCAGAACGCTCGCCGTGCCGCTGACGATCAGATCCTTCGCGTTGCCGAGCCACACGTCCGTGCCGTGGGAGAAGCCTGAAAGGCGCAGCAGCGTGTTGAAGTCCTTGGGCTGCGTGTCGACGAGCATCTGGCGCGTGAAGCGCGTGTTAAACTCGGGGATCGCGACGGCGCCCGTGGGGCCGAGCACTTCGTCGTTCTCGTAGCCGCGCACCTTGGACGAGATGAAGATCGACATCGTGTCGGGGTCGTCGAGCGGGATAGCGCGGGCGTTCACGCCCGTCAGATTTTCGAGCATGCGGATCATCGTCGGGTCATCGTGGCCGAGCATATCGAGCTTTAAGAGGTTGTCCTCCATGCAGTGATATTCGAAATGCGTGGTGATCGTGTCGCTGTCGGGGTCGTCCGCAGGGTGCTGTACGGGGCAGAAATCCTCGATATCCATGTCGTCCGGCACGACGACGAGTCCGCCGGGATGCTGGCCCGTCGTGCGTCGCACGCCGACGCAGCCCGCCGTCAGGCGGTCGATCTCGGCGTTGCCCGCGGCGATGCCGTTTTCCTCGAGGTATTTTTTGACGAAGCCGTAGGCCGTCTTCTCCGCGAGCGTACCGATCGTACCCGCGCGGAACACCTGCGTCTTGCCAAACATCTCGACCGCGTGCGCGTGGGCGCGCGCCTGATATTCGCCTGAGAAGTTGAGGTCGATATCCGGCACCTTGCCGCCGCCGTAGCCGAGGAAAGTTTCAAACGGGATGTCGAAGCCGTCTTTGGCATACTTCGTGCCGCAGACGGGACACATTTTATCGGGCATGTCCGCGCCACAGCCATACTCGCCCGCGTGGAACTCGACGTTGCGGCACTTCGGGCAGCGGTAGTGCGGCGGCCGGGCGTTGACCTCGGTGATGCCGGCCATGTACGCTACGAGCGACGAGCCGACCGACCCTCGCGAGCCGACGAGGTAGCCGCACTCGAGCGAGCGCTGCACGAGCTTCTGCGCCGACATGTAGACGACGTCGTACTTGCCCAGAATGCTGCCGAGCTCGACGTTCAGCCGGTCGACGATCAGCTGCGGCAGATCGTCGCCGTAAAGCTCGTGCGCTTTCCCCCACACCATGCGGTTAAGGTCTTCTTCCGAATTTTCAAGCCGCGGCGGGAACAGCCTGCCCTTGGGCAAAAGCTCGATATCCTCCACCTGCTCGGCGATGGCGCGGGTGTTCGTCACGACGACCTCGTAGGCTTTCTCCTTGCCGAGGTAGTCAAATTCCTTGAGCATTTCGTCCGTCGTGCGGAAGTAGAGCGGGACGGGCTCGTTCGCGTCGGCGAATTTCTTTGACGCGAGCAGGATATGGCGATAAACCTCGTCTTCGGGGTCGAGGAAGTGGACGTCGCCCGTTGCGCAGACGGGCTTGCCGAGCTCTTCGCCAAGCTTGACAACAGTGCGGTTGAAGTCCTTGAGGTCTTCGTCGTCGCGCACCGTGCCGTCGCGCACCATGAAGCGGTTATTGCCGAGCGGCTGAATTTCAAGATAGTCGTAGAACGAGGCGATGCGCTTGAGCTCATTCCAGTCCTTGTGGTCGACGATGGCGCGGAACAGCTCGCCCGCCTCGCAGGCAGAGCCGATGATCAAGCCCTCGCGATGCGCGACAAGCTCGCTTTTCGGGATGATCGGCACGCGCTTAAAGTATTTGAGGTTCGACGCCGAGATGAGCTGGTAGAGGTTCTTGAGGCCCACCTTGTTCTTGGCGATCAGAATGATGTGCTTTGGGAAACGGTTGCGCTTGACGCCGAGAGGGCGGAGCTTCGTCATCTCATCGTTGATCTGCTGGAGGCGCGTGACACCGCGCTCTTCGAGCATGACGAAAAACTTGGCCAGCATCTGCGCGACCGGAACCGCATCGTCGGACGCGCGGTGGTGGTTGAACTGCGGGAGCTGCAAGTGGTCGGCCACGATGTCGAGCTTGTACTTGCCGAGCTCGGGCAGGAGATTCTGCGCGAAAATCAGCGAGTCGAGATACGTCGGCTCGAACGGGATGCCGCACTTTTTGCAGCCTGCGCGGATGAAGCTGATATCAAACTCCGCATTGTGCGCAGCGAGAGGGCGGCCGCCCGCAAAGGCCAAAAACGCGTGCAGCGCGTCCTCCAGCTTCGGCGCGCCGCGCAGCATGTCGTCTGTGATGCCGGTCAGGCCGATGATCTCAGGCGAAAGCCGGCGCTCGGGGTCGACAAAGGTTTGGAACGTGTCGACGATCTCGCCGTCTTTCAGAATGACCGCACCGATCTCGGTGATGGCGTCGTGCGCGACCTTCAGACCCGTTGTTTCAATGTCGAAACAGCAGATCTCAGTCGAAAAATCGCCGTCCTGCGGGCCGTGCACACAGATACGGTCGTCGATGTTGTTGAGAAAATAGCCCTCACAGCCGTAAAGGAGTTTTATTTTACCCTCGCCGGTGTGCCAGCCGTCTGGGAAGCTCTGCGCTACGCCGTGATCCGTGATGGCGATGGCGGGCATCCCCCACTTGATCGCGCGCTTGACGACCGCGGCGGTGTCGGTCAGCGCGTCCATGTTGGACATACGGGTATGTAAGTGCAGCTCGACGCGCTTTTCTTCCGCCGTGTCCGTGCGCTCGGCGTGGTCGATCTGCATGATGTCCTGCGGGTTGAGCTGCATATCCTTACCATCGTAGGAGAGCTCCATGCGGCCGCTGACGCGCAGCCACATGCCGACGCTGATCTTGCCGAGAAGCTCCGTCGCCTCGCGCTCGGGCATGCTGCGGCGGATGAAGAGCGAGCCTTCGTAGTCCGTCATTTCGAGCAACATCGTCCAGACGCCGGCGCGGCGCGTCTCGTGGCAGTCGAACTTGAAGACCTTGCCCTCAACGACGACGTGACCGGCCTTTGGCGTCAGCTCGCTGATGGGGAGCACTCTCCCCTTTGCAATCTCGCGGCCCATGATGACACTGCCGCTGCCGCTCACCTTGCGGCCAGCGTTCTTCAACATGTCGGGAAAGGCCTCCGCCGTTGATTTGACGTGGATGTCCACGCGCTTTAAGTCGTAATTGCGCGCAAGAAGCTGCTCGACCGTTTCGCGCGTCGAGTCGTTCATCTCCGCGCGCACGGTCATGTCGAGCGTCACCGTGCGCTTTTCCGGCTCGAGCACCATGTTCGTGACCATCGCGGCGTTGAGCGGGACGCGCAGGTCAAAATCCGGCGAAAAGTCGGTGAATAATTCAAAAAAAGGAATCTTTTGTGCCATAGCCACAACCTTATCTCAGTATCGTTTCCGCTCGGTCAGAGTTTTTTGATTTCCTCCATCAAAGCGTCGACAAGCTTTTCCTGCGGCACTTTGTAAAGGATTTTTCCTTTTCGGAAAATCATGCCCTCACCTTTACCGCCGGCCACGCCGATATCGGCGGCCGAGGCCTCACCGGGCCCGTTGACGACGCAGCCCATCACGGCGACCGTGATATTCTTCTTGCAGTCGGCAAGACGGCGCTCTAGCTCCTCGGCGATCGGGATCATGTCGTACGCCGTGCGGCCGCACGTCGGGCAGGAGACGAGGTTCACACCGCTGCGGCGGATGCCGCAGGCTTGCAAAATGCGCTTGGCGGCGTAGACCTCTTCCACGGGGTCCGCCGTGAGCGAGACGCGCATCGTGTCGCCGATGCCCTCGCACAGAAGGCCGCCGATGCCGATGGCGGACTTCAAAAGCCCCATCGTGGGCGTGCCTGCCTCGGTCACGCCGAGGTGGAGCGGATAGTCGACCTTTTCGTGCAGAAGGCGATAGGCCGCCATGTTGAGCGGTACATCAGAGCTCTTGACCGAGATGCAGATCTCGGTGAAATCGAACTTTTCAAGCAGCCGCACATGTCTGAGCGCGCTCTCGACGAGCGCCTCGGGCGTCACGCGGCCATATTTTGCGAGCAGCTCCTTTTCAAGCGAGCCGCCGTTCACGCCGATGCGGATGGGAACCTTGTGCTCACGGCAGGCGTCTACGACCGCCTTGACGCGGTCATCTCCCCCGATGTTGCCGGGGTTGATGCGAATTTTGTCCGCGCCGCGCGCCGCCGCTTCGACGGCGAGACGGTAGTCGAAATGAATGTCCGCGACGAGCGGGATGGAGATATTCTCCTTAATTTCACTCAGCGCGTGCGCGGCCTCCATATTCGGCACCGTGACGCGCACGATCTCGCAGCCCGCCTCTTCGAGTGCGTGGATCTGCGCGATGGTGGCCTTGGCATCCTCAGTGTGCGTGTTGCACATCGACTGGATCGTGACCGGCGCGCCGC
>OGHD01000998.1_pt1 | contig 12511 bp, 7 predicted proteins | sample 1571341 | NCBI WGS metagenome assembly OGHD01 (sample SAMEA2582026, study PRJEB24529) | metagenome | biome: Human gut stool | place: China | collected 2011 | reverse complement strand
TATTGGCAAATGCCGACACGGATTTCAGCCAGCTGCGCGGCTTTTTCTCTTCAAGGCGTTCCTTGTAATCAACATGAGAGGCTTCAATGTAATGGTCGAGGGGGAAAGGCATGGTATCACCTGCTCGCTTCTTAATCTTTAGCGTTTGTAAATTCATTATACCTTATTTGAAGGCCAAATTCAAAACTTTTTATCTGTTTAGTACCTGCTGAGCTTTTTCTGCCTGGGCAACGATTGATTTTCCGACCTGATTAGAGTATCATTAAAATGAATTGTTGTGTCTTGTCGTTGAAAGTTAATTTTCGCTTTAGTCAGTCGATTGCGGGGACTCTTCTATGAAAATTCTGGATAATATCAACCATACTGTTCGGGAAGATTTACAGGATACTATGCAGAAAGGGAGCCGCGTGTCCATTGCTGCGGCCTGTTTTTCCATTTATGCGTATCAGGAATTAAAGAAACAGTTGGAAGAAATCGCGGAACTTCGCTTTATTTTTACTTCACCAACCTTTGTGCAGGAAAACACGCCAAAAGAGCGGCGAGAGTTCTATATTCCGAAATTGACCCGCGAAAAGAGCCTTTACGGCACAGAATTTGAGGTTCGCTTGCGGAATGAACTCACTCAAAAAGCACTGGCGAAAGAATGTGCCGACTGGGTGCGACGGAAAGTAAAATTTCGTTCCAACGTCAGTGGAGAGCAAATGCCCGGTTTCATGACGGTTGGTGAAAGTTCCTATATGCCAATCAGTGGGTTTACAACGGTCGACCTTGGTTGTGAACGCGGAAACAACGCATACTACCCTGTTCAGCGAACCGAAGCCTTTGAAAACGGCCGTTACTTTTTGTCGCTGTTCGATGAAATCTGGAATGATTCTTCCCGACTTCAGGATGTTACAGACATTGTATTGCAAAGCATCAGCACAGCGTATCGAGAAAACAGCCCGGACTTTATCTATTTCTTCACCCTCTACAATATTTTCAGTGAATTTTTGGAGGATGTGTCAGAAGATAATCTCCCAAATGAAGCTACAGGCTTCAAGCAGAGTAAAATCTGGAATATGCTCTATGATTTTCAGCGAGATGCAGCGTTGGCCATTATCCACAAGCTGGAACAGTATAACGGCTGCATTCTTGCAGACAGCGTGGGCCTTGGCAAGACGTTCACTGCACTGGCTGTAATCAAGTACTATGAAAATCGCAACAAATCCGTTTTGGTACTCTGTCCCAAAAAGTTGGCCGCAAACTGGAACATCTATAAAGGCAACTACGTCAACAATCCACTGGTAGAAGACCGTTTCCGTTACGATGTGTTGTACCATACAGATTTGAGCCGTTCCGGCGGAACCTCTAACGGTATTGACCTTGCTGCACTTAACTGGGGGAACTTTGACCTTGTTGTGATTGACGAAAGCCACAATTTCCGCAATGGCAGTAATACCTCTACTGATGAGAAAGAAAACCGCTACACAAAATTGATGAATCGCGTGATTCGTTCTGGGGTGCGCACCAAGGTGCTGATGCTTTCGGCAACACCCGTAAATAATCGCTTTGTGGATTTGAAAAACCAGCTTGCGCTTGCCTATGAGGGAGATGCCGGAAAAATCAATGAAAAGCTGAATACTTCGTCTCCGATTGATGAAATTTTCCGGCAGGCGCAAAAGGCTTTCAATACATGGAGCAAGCTTCCTGTCACAGAGCGTACCACAAATGCGCTGCTTGCGGCACTGGACTTCGATTTCTTTGAGGTGCTGGACAGTGTGACGATTGCACGTTCTCGCCGACATATCGAAAAATACTATAATATTTCTGATGTTGGTACTTTCCCGGAACGGTTGAAGCCGATCTCTGTGCAGCCATGCCTGACAAGCCTTGATAATGCAATCAACTACCAACAGATTTATAGTGTACTGGATTCGCTGACGCTGCACATTTACACACCAACCAGCTTTATTCTGTCCTCTCGGATCTCCAAATACATCGACCCCAGCCAGCATGGAAAGGGACTGACGCAGGCAGGCCGTGAAGAGGGAATCCGCCGTCTGATGAGCATTAACCTGCTCAAACGGCTGGAAAGTTCTGTTTATGCGTTCCGGCTGACGATTGACCGAATCAGTAAACTGATTGAAGATACCATGCAATCGGTACGTTCATATCAAAATGGCAGCCGTGTGCTGGAGCTGAACGACATTTCCGATGCAACCGATTGGGATGATGATGACCAGAACAACGACATTTTTACAGTTGGCCGCAAAGTAAAGATTGATCTTGCGGATATGGATCATGTTTCGTGGCTGCATGATCTGGAAAAGGATGCTGAAAATCTGGAGCTTCTTTCCCTGATGGTGCAGGATATCACCCCTGCATACGATGCCAAGCTGCAAGAACTGCTGCGCCTGATTGACGAAAAGCAAAGGCATCCAATCAATCCCGGCAACCGGAAAATCATTATTTTTACTGCGTTTTCAGATACTGCTGACTATCTGTATCAGAATATTTCCGGCTATGTAAAGCAAGCGTTTGGGCTGAACACTGCCGAAATCACCGGCAGCGTGGATGGTAAAACAACCATTCCCAAACTCAGTGGTGATCTGAATACAGTTCTCACCTGCTTTTCGCCCATTTCCAAGCGGCGGGACAGCCTGCCGAACGTGAATCAGGCGGATATTGATTTGTTGATTGCCACCGACTGCATTTCCGAAGGTCAGAACTTGCAGGACTGTGATTATCTGATCAACTATGATATTCACTGGAATCCTGTGCGCATTATCCAGCGTTTTGGCCGCATTGACCGCATCGGAAGCCAGAATCGCTGCATCCAGTTGGTCAACTTCTGGCCGGATGTAGATTTGGATGAGTACATCAACCTGAAAGGCCGCGTGGAAACCCGGATGAAGCTGACGGTCATGACTTCCACAGGGGATGATAACCTCATCAGCCCGGAAGAAAAAGGCGATTTGGAATATCGCAGTGCACAGCTCAAACGGCTGAAAAACGAGGTGGTCGATCTGGAAGAAATGTCGGGCGGCATTTCCATTATGGACTTGGGATTGAACGAGTTCCGGCTGGACTTGCTGGACTATATGAAGAAGCACGATGATGTGGAGCATACGCCGCTTGGGATGCACGCAATTGTTGCATCTACGCCCGATGCACCTCCGGGTGTGATCTTTGTTCTGAAAAACATCAACAATGAGATCAATGTGGATCAGCAAAACCGTCTGCATCCATTCTACATGGTTTATATTGGGCAGGATGGCTCGACTGTCTGCGATTATCTTTCTCCGAAAGAGCTGCTGGATCGTCTGCGGCTGCTCTGCAAAGGCAAAACCGAACCCGACCAGAGCCTTTGCCAACAGTTCAATCAGGCCACGGACGATGGAAAGAATATGTCTGCCTATTCTGAATTGCTGAGCGAGGCCATCAATTCCATTTTGGATGCAAAGGAAGAGAGCGACATTGACAGTCTGTTCAAGATGGGCGGTACGACGGCCCTGCTTTCTTCGATTTCCGGGCTGGATGACTTTGAACTGATTTGCTTCCTTGTGGTACAATAAGAGGTGAGATCAATGCTGGGCTTTCCACCCTCCACGGAGTTTAACAAACGGATTCCGAAACAGAAGTTCTATGAAAACGCTGCCGTTCCAGCGGCAGTCAAGCGATTGTTTGCAGACCAGCTGCGCTGTATCTACTGGCGCAACAAGCTGGCAGTGTCCACCTTGAATCTCACTGCCGGAGAGCGGGTGACAGAGATCGAGATTTTCGAGCTGTGTCTGACCGGGCCAAAACTGGATGAAGCTGTTCTGCGCCAAATCGACAGTGAAATCCTCTATCACATTCTGTTTGTTCTTTCTTATGAGAATAAAGTGCAGGCTTGGATCGGCTGTAAAGATACATCTGCGAACAGCAGTGCCAAGGTGAGCCGTTATCTGCATACAGACTGGATGCCAGAAACAGAATTGTCCCTTGCGATAAGCGGCCTGAGCTTAGAGGCGGTTTACGATGGACTGGTGCGGCAGATTGCCCAATTGCAGGGTGAAAGCTGGAGTGCCGCATACAGCATTGCGGAGAACATCCAACGCTCTGCGGAACGTGAAAAACTGCAAAAGCAGATTGTGGCATTGGAGAATAAGATTCGGAAAGAAAAACAGTTCAATCGTCAGGTGGAGATGAATGCAACTTTAATAGCATTACGAAAGGAGTTGAAAGAACTGTGAAAAAGAACAATGGTATGCTTTTTCTTGCAGTTGGCTTTACAGGTCTATGCGTGATCTCATTTTTCTGGGAAGTCAATTCACGGATTATTGCCGGACTGGGCCTTTTCACTTTTTTATTGGCTATTTCGCAAGCGATTGATTCTCAACTTGATTTTTCCACCACTATTTTAGAAGAAAAAGTAGATATTTTTAATGAGACTTTGGATTCAAAGTGTGACGAGAAAATGATAGCTTTTCTAAAAAATTATGTTGACTGTTTTACGGATAATCGCAAAACCAAAATTTGGAGTATAATATCAAGTAGCATAAAAAGTGTGGCGTACATTGTTTTGTTTGCTTCATTTGTTGTGCCGTTTGATTTTCCATCAAAGATAAACAACGCAATATCAATTGCATCGTGTGCATTGGTGTTTTTTAGTATGTGGTTGGTTGACTGCCAACAATTTACAAAAGGGCAATGGAAACAATTCAAATTGTTCCTTTTACTTTTCAAAGATAATAAAACTGCCGAACAAGACAAAGAAACACAACTATGAAAAAATTTATTAAGGAACATCTCATCCAAACATGGATTATCGCCAGTATTGTATTTGCTATTTTGATTCATATTCTATTCGTTACCGATGCGCCATGTGATAAACTTCAAGCCCAATGGGGTGCGGGCGATATTTTAACCTATACAAGCACGGTGGCTCTGGGTTTGCTTGCAGTTTGGCAAAACCAAAAATTCAAGGAAGAAAATGATAGGGCACAAGAAAGACTGGAAAAGTTGACACAACAGGCAAACGAGTTAGCGATAATTGGGAAAATTATAGATAACCGTAGCGCAAAATTACAACGCCTTCAAACTTGCTTTTTTGAATTTGAAATTGTATCTAGTCCAGGGACTATAGAATCAGCATATACAAGGGCAGCAGATATGTCTGAACGAGGAAGCCTTTTAAGCGAATGTAGCCGTGATCTCACAGTAAAAGTAGAAAATCTTATTATTGAAATTTCTGGGAATAAGGGGATTCCTTCTCAAAAGGTTTGCGATGCAATTATTAGATTAAGTGATGCAACTGAAGAAATTATAGACCACTATTTTTCAGGAACGTCCGATTCACTTGGCGAAAAAGTGCTTGCAGAATATATTGCGGCACACCAAGAATTCATTAAATATAGATCAATATACATATCCCGAACCGAACGAGTTTTAAATAAGATATCATATGAAGATGTATCTTTAGCAGATATTAGAGATTTTATAAATAGTACAAGCAAAAAACAGGAGGACTCTCCCAATGAACAACAAACTTCCCCTTCAGACTCCCAACCTGACAGCCCAGAACATTGATAAAATCGCCGCGCTTTTCCCCAACTGCATCACAGAAATGCTGGATGAGGAAAAGAGCACCTCCGACCACAAGGTTTACAAGCGCGGTATCAACTTTGAACTGCTGAAGCAGATGCTCTCGCCGGACGTTGTAGACGGAGATGAAGCATACGAGTTTACATGGGTGGGCAAAAAGGCATCCATTGTGGAAGCCAACAAGCCCATCCGCAAGACCCTGCGCCCCTGCCCGGCAGAAAGCAAAAACTGGGATGATACCGAGAATCTCTACATTGAGGGCGATAATCTGGAAGTGCTCAAGCTGTTACAGGAGAGTTATCTGGGCAAAGTCAAAATGATTTATATTGACCCGCCGTATAATACGGGAACGGATAATTTTGTTTATCCCGATGATTTTACTATGGAGACTTCTGAATATGAAGATGGTATAGGGCTACGAGATAATGACGGTAATAAACTTTTTAAAGAAAACACAAGATCCAACCCACGTTTTCACTCGGACTGGTGCTCTATGCTTTACGCCAGATTGCTGGTATCCCGAAATTTTCTTTCAGAAGATGGTGTGATTTTTATTTCCATTGATGATAATGAGGTCTCGGCACTAAAATCAATTTGCGATGAAATATTTGGCGCTTCTAATTTTGTTGCGGAACTAGTGTGGGAAAAGAAAAAGAAGGGGTCGTTTCTTTCAAATTCTATCACAAATGTTAAAGAATACATCGTCGTATATTGCAAAGACGCCGATTCTTTTGAGGGCCTAATCGGCGAAATTAAGACAAACACAGAAACATATCCTTGTATAAATGCAGTTAATAAACGAGAGTTGCGAACGATTCCTTCTGGCATTATCAGCAAATATAAAGAAAAAAATTTCTTTTTGCCTAAAGGAACTGAAATAAGTGATACGACCATGAGTATTGTCCTTCATTCTGATTTAGTTATAAAAAACAGTATGTTGGCACAAGACTTGGTTTTGGAAGGAAATTGGCGTTATTCGCAAAGCGCAATGACACAGTACGCAAAGAAGAAAGAGTTGTATATTACAAGAGACCTTTATTTGCGTAGAATTGTTAATGAAACACGATATAAAACCTTAAAAGATTGGTTGCCGCGTGTTGGAGATGATTCAGATGTATCGTATAATGCACCGATTGATTTGAATAATCTGAACCGTTCTGGATGGGGCTCAAACGAAGATGCAGACGAGGAATTGCGACTTATCTTTGGCGTTCAAAAAATACTTGATTATCCAAAACCGACACGATTGATTGAGAAGTTATTGGCATCATACAGAAATACAAAAGACTGTATTTGTCTTGATTTCTTCTCAGGTTCAGCAACGACAGCAAATGCTGTTATGCAGTTGAACGCTAAAGATGGCGGCCACCGTAAGTTTATCATGGTACAGTTACCGGAGCCTTGTGACGAAGATGGTGAAGCTTATAAAGCGGGATATAAGAATATTTGCGAAATTGGTAAAGAACGTATTCGCAGAGCTGGCGAAAAAATCAAGCAGGAAGATGATTGCTGGAAGTGCGTTCCTCTGAACCGCATGGATGGCTCTAAGCCGGGCGATGATACCACTGCTAAAATTGTAAAAACGATTGACGCTGGAGATGGAAAGCCGCCGATTGAAATGGTGGATATCAGCAAGAATCCAGATGTGGGCTTCCGTGTTTTCAAGCTGGACGATACCAATATGAAGGACGTCTATTATTCTGCCGAAGAATACTCCCAGACCAACCTTGAAGATTTGGAAAGCAACATCAAGGAGGACCGCACCGACCTTGATTTGCTGTTTGGCTGTCTGCTGGATTGGGGACTGCCGCTGTCCATGCCGTATCGGTCTGAGAAAATCGGCAGCTGTACCGTCCACACCTACGCGCCCGGCGATGCTGCGCTGAATGTTCCCGATGCCCTGATTGCCTGCTTTGACAGCAATGTGCCGGAAAATGTTATCAAGGAAATCGCCAAACGCAAGCCGCGCCGTGCAGTGTTCCGGGATTCTTCCTTTGCCAGCAGCCCGGAAAAGATCAACGTGTTTGAAATTTTCAAGCTGTATGCACAGGATACCGATGTCAAGGTGATTTGAGGGAGAGCAGCAGATGAAACTTCAATTCAAACACCAGAAATTTCAGGCAGATGCCGCAAAAGCCGTGGTGGACGTCTTTGCGGGTCAGCCCTACCTGACTACGAATTACCGCATCGACAACGGCAGCGGCATTTACCAGACCGATATGGAAACAAGCTTCACAGGCTGGCGCAATGAACAGATTGTACCAGAGCTGAACGACAGTATTATTCTGGAGCACCTGCAAAAAATCCAACGCACCAACCAGATTGAGCCATCCAAGCAGTTGGAGGGACACTATAACCTTACCATTGAGATGGAAACAGGTGTCGGCAAAACCTACACCTATATCAAGACCATGTATGAGCTGAACAAGCATTACGGCTGGAGTAAGTTTATCGTGGTCGTGCCCAGTGTTGCCATCCGTGAGGGTGTGTATAAATCGTTTGAGGTCACACAGGATCACTTTGCAGAAGAGTACGGCAAGAAGATCCGCTTCTTTATCTACAACTCCGCACAGTTGACGGAAATTGACCGCTTTGCCTCGGATAGTTCCATCAATGTCATGATCATCAATTCGCAGGCGTTCAATGCCAAAGGCAAAGATGCCCGCCGTATTTATATGAAGCTGGACGAGTTCCGTTCCCGTCGGCCCATTGACATTATTGCAAAGACAAACCCGATCCTGATTATTGATGAACCGCAGTCGGTGGAGGGCAAGCAGACCAAAGAGCGGATGAAAGAGTTCAACCCGATGATCACCCTGCGCTACTCGGCTACCCACCGCGCGGACAGCATCTACAACATGGTCTACCGGCTGGATGCGATGGAAGCATATAATAAGCGTCTGGTTAAGAAAATCGTGGTCAAAGGCATTACGGAATCCGGCAGTACCGCTACGGATGGATTCGTCTATCTGGAAAGCATCAATCTTTCCAAGGCAGACCCTACGGCAACGATCCAGTTCGACTGCAAGGGAAAAGCCGGCCTGCGCAAAGTAACGCGCACCGTTGGGTTGAAATTCAACCTCTATGATCACTCCGGCAATCTGGACGAATACAAGGATGGCTATGTGGTGAAAGAGATTGATGGCCGGGACAACCACATTGAATTTCTGAATGGTGTCCGATTGTTTGCCGGAGATGTGGTCGGCAAGGTGGACGAGGACCAGCTGCGCCGCATTCAGATTCGGGAAACGATCCTTTCGCATCTTGAGCGGGAACGTCAGCTGTTCCACAAGGGTATTAAAGTGCTGAGTCTATTCTTTATTGATGAAGTGGACAAGTACAAGTGCTACGATGCTGCAGGCCAGCCCTATAACGGCATTTATGCAGAGATGTTTGAGCAGGAGTACGAGGATATTGTCGGCCAGATGCAGCTTTCGCTGGGCGAGGATGACTACATCCGCTACCTGAAAGCAATCTCTGCGCACGATACCCATGCGGGTTATTTTTCGGTGGATAAGAAAGGCCATTTTGTCAATCAGGTTGCAGGCGATGACAAGCGGGAGAAAACCTCCAATGACATCAGTGCCTATGACCTGATTATGAAAAACAAGGAGCTTCTTCTTGACCGGGACCCCAAGCGTTCCCCCGTGCGCTTTATCTTCTCACACTCTGCCCTCCGGGAAGGATGGGATAACCCGAACGTGTTCCAGATCTGCACCCTGAAACAGAGCAGCAGTGAAGTCCGCAAACGGCAGGAGGTTGGCCGCGGCCTGCGTCTGTGCGTCAACCAGAACGGCGAACGTATGGATGCGAATGTTCTGGGCAACGATGTGCATAACATCAATATCCTGACTGTCATTGCCAGCGAAAGTTATGACAGCTTCGCCAAAGGCTTGCAAAGCGAACTGGCCGAAGCAGTTGCAAACCGCCCCAGAAAGGTGGATGCTACCTTGTTTGTTGGCAAGGTTCTTACGGACGCAAACGGCAACGAACAGATCGTGGATGCAGATACCGCCGCTGCCATCTACTTTGATCTGGTACAGAATGGCTATGTGGACCGCCATGGTGCGCTGACGGACAAGTACTATGCCGACCATGCAAACCATGCGGTGCAGGTGGCAGAAGAAGTTGCAGACTGTGCAGCATCGGTCATTGATTTGTTGGATTCTGTTTACAGCGATAAGGTCATGCTGCCTGAAAATGCACGTTCCAACAATGTGGAATTAAAAATCGACCCGGACAAGCTGGCCATGCCGGAGTTCAAGGCCCTTTGGAACAAAATCAGCCCGAAATCGGTTTATGTGGTGGATTTTGACACAGATGAACTGGTGCAAAAGTCCATTCGCTCGCTCAACCGCAATCTGAACGTATCAAAGATTTACTTCAAAGTAGAATCCGGTGAAATGACGGAGATCAAATCCAAGGATTCTCTGTTAGATGGCTCTGCTTTCGCAAAAGCGGATCAGCATAAATATGACCCACAGACCAAAATTCACGCCAGCCAGAGCGTCAAGTATGACCTGATTGGCAAGCTGGTGGCTGAAACCAAGCTGACCCGCAAGGCGATTGTACAGATTCTGGTCGGCATTGAAAAAGCGGTGTTCGATCAGTTCAAGGACAACCCGGAAGAGTTCATCCTGAAAGCAGCTGCCCTCATCAATGACGAAAAGGCAACGGCCATCATCCAGCATATCACCTACAATATTCTGGATGAACATTACGATACGGACATTTTCACTGAGCCGACCTTGAAGGGAAAACTCGGTACGAACGTCATGAAAGTACAGCGGCATCTGTATGACCATTTGATTTACGATTCAAGCAATGAGCGTGATTTTGCCGCCGACCTCGATACGAACCGTGATGTGGCAGTCTATGTAAAGCTGCCAGATGGATTCTATATTTCCACACCTGTTGGAAAATACAATCCCGATTGGGCGATTGCGTTCTATGAGGGCACAGTCAAGCACATCTACTTTGTTGCTGAAACCAAAGGCACACTGGATTCCATGAAGCTCAATCACATCACCCCGGTAGAACAGGCGAAAATTGATTGTGCCCGTGCACATTTCAAGGCACTGAACGATGAAAACGTGGTGTACGATGTGGTGAGTGACTATCAGACATTGCTGAACGCAGTTATGAAATAATAAACCAAAAGAAATAATACGGTGCTGCTGTGCAGCATTCCCCAAAACGGTAAGGTTCTATTGTGAACTTTGCCGTTTTTCTTTTTGTCCAAAATTGTATTCCAAAACGGCCCTATAGATTCATATTGGTGTAAGAAGTTTTCCAAACAAAATTTGAAAATCAGGTTGCCAAACACCCTTTTTAGAATGTTATAGGTATAGGAGGTTGTTTGAAAAAGTGAAAATTTCCCAAATTTTCATAAGACCCCGTTTAAAAATACCCCTTTAAGTTTGTATAGGGTGTAGGGACTACTTTCAGAAACGAACCCCTTGGCATTTTGGAAAGTCCACAACTTCTTACAAAACCACACTGTACCTTGACAACAACATGATCAGCTGCAAGCCACTATGCTTTTTCGGAGAAGTGCCGCCACGACAAGAGCGCACCAAGAAGAAGCCATACGCCGGAGGAGATCGGGCAGGAACAGCTTGCGGGCAGACCGACACCGAAGAAGAACCGGGCAAGCTGGCAGAGAGGACTTCACAAGTCTTGTCTGTCAGGTTGTTCGGCGCAAGAGTGCAGAGATCGCAGCTCTTTGCGCGGGTCAAGGGCGGCAGCCTTGCCCAGTGGATGTGATGCCCTGCGTCATATCCTACTGGGTATTATCTGGCGCATAGCAGGCGGCAGATTTGCAGCTCCGCTGCACCGCGTTGCCCCTACCCCGCGCACGGCGCTCTCTGCGTGACCCCAGAAAGGAGAGATGGTCGCTGAAACTGACCCGACACAATGGCCGCGCCGGAAAGCACGGCACTTATAACCCAAAGCACAATGACCGCAGTTTTGAAATTGCCAACAGCGAGCATATCGACCCGGAACGTGTCCAGCAAAACATTTATTGGGATTGTTATAACGGCATCCGTTCTGCCATGCAGCCCAAAAGTGAGGATAATTTTGGTGAAACCTTTGCGGATGTAGAAAAGCTCTACTACAAACTGCACTACACCGATTTTGTTGAAAAGCAGAATGCGCGCAACGCCAAAATTCGGCACACGGAACGAAACCGTTCTCCCGAAGATTTGCTTACCAGCAAGAAAACCTGCCCCGAAGAAAGCATCTATCAGCTTGGAACGCTGGAGAGCCACGCTTCGCCCAAAGAACTTTTTCAAATCGCCACAGAATTTATGGATGAGTTCCATGAGCGTTTCGGCAAACACGTTCACATTCTGGATTGGGCCTTGCATCTGGATGAAGGTACGCCGCACATCCACGAACGCCATGTGTTTGACTGTGAAAATAAGTATGGAGAGATTGCTCCACAGCAGGAAAAGGCATTGGAAGCACTGGGTTTTGAACTGCCAAAACCAGACAAGCCCCTTGGTCGCTACAACAATCGTAAGATCACATTCGATGCAGCCTGCCGCACGATGCTATTCGAGATTGCCAAACGCCACGGCTTGGAACTGGACGAAGTGCCGGAAATTGCGTACAAGCTGGGAATTGTACCGCATGACTGGAAGCATGAAACAGCTGGACTTTGGGCAGACAGCGAACTTGAAGAAAGCGTGCCTTTCCGGGGTTCGAGTTTCAACAGCACTTCCGACGGTGGTGCTGGTGCGCTGTACTTGCTCTACGCCCGTTCTCGCGTCTTCAGCAGTGTGTCCTTGCGTTCCGCTTTGTTCTTGGAAGACTGGGAACTGGTAACTGAATTACTGAAAGCGGGTGCGACAGCGCACGCATAAAGAACAGACGTTCTGATATTTGACCCATGAAAAAGGGCAAGCAAAAAGCCTTTGAAGATGTGCCGGAAACACAAAAT
>OGHD01000994.1_pt1 | contig 12554 bp, 7 predicted proteins | sample 1571341 | NCBI WGS metagenome assembly OGHD01 (sample SAMEA2582026, study PRJEB24529) | metagenome | biome: Human gut stool | place: China | collected 2011 | reverse complement strand
AGCGTACCGCCAAGGTAATCAATGCGAGATTGAAGGAATTGGGCAGAGAGCCAGTATGGAAGGATTGGGATGCCTCATTCGATTTGTTTGGAAATATCGCAAACGGATAAAGAAGATTTAACATATAATATCTTTGAATCTTTTGATTTTCAAATAAAAATCCCTGCCAGCTTTCACAAGCTGGCAGGGATAATTATAAGTAAAAGATGTAATTCGCTATTCTGATTTCACTTAGAAAATCATCTTATAGTCCTTACTTCTACCATCTGTCAATTCTATGTGTATGATTTGAATGCCTGTGGCTATGCTCGCCTTTAAACACCTTGAACCATTTCCCTGTACCCTGCTGATGATTCTGCCATTCAGGTCTATGACCTTAACACTCTTGAGCAGACCGCTGGCAGATTGCACGAGGACAGAAGAACCTTCCTGAACAATACTGATGCGCTGATCAGTATCGACAGATGTCACATCTGTACTTCCATAACGGCTTCTGATAACAAATCTGCCTAACGAGGTCTCGGCATCCGCAATAATGATAGGAGAATCGAGTGAATAATCGGCACTCGAAAGCATATCATGGAGAACATATCCGCTCATATCAACACCCTGAATAGGTTTTACCTCGATACGGATGCTATCCTTTTGCGAAAGATAGATTCCTAAAGGTGTAGCGCCAGTCATCGGAAGGATATCGTAAGCCTGACTCTGCTGAATACCAAATACCTTCAAAGGTGACTTCACTTCACTATCCAGAAGAGTTGGAACCAATACAGAGTTCTTGAAAGAAGAACCGTCAGAAACATCATAAGCAGTTTCTGAATTCTCCATCACCAGCATAGCTGCTGATTTGCTTCGCGTCTTCAGGCTTTCCACACACACTTTCAGTCCCTTGGCTTCAGCAGGTTTACTTTCCTCAGTAGCCTTCTTGCTTCCACCAATCATTTCTGGGGTGAGCAGCAGGGTGATTTGCGTACTCGGCTCATCTTTTGTGGTAACATAGAATGCCTGCATTGGGGCGATGGTGGTGGCGTTGCCCGTAGAAGCGACCTTGCTTACAGTTTGCTCTTCCATGCCTCCCGATTCATTCTCTACTTCCACCTTCACACTGTTCACGTTCTCATCATTCACCTCCAGGAACTTCTTGATATTCAGTCGGCTCATGAATGGGTTGCCCAGCAAGAAGGTCTGCGTAGGAATATCCGATTTCAGCGTAATCTGATACTCGCTCTGCCCCACGAACACCGTGCGGTTCTCCGTCACTTCCTTGCCTTCCGACAGATACTTATATTCCATCGTCAAGTCGCCTTCCTGCGGAGAATCCGGTTCGTAGATGAAGCGGTTTATCTTATTTGCATCTTTCGTCACTGTTTCACTAGCCACTTTCTCCTGATCGTAATCCACGAAGTAACTATATTCTTTATGCGCCTTAGGCAGGCGGATACTGAACTTATTGGTAGCCGGCAGATTGCCGTTATCTATCCACATAGAGAAGCCTTCACCCATGCCGTAAGGCTTAGCCACGGCATTGAAGTTGTGCGACCAGGTGGCCTTGTTCACGGCAAGCTTTTCATCCGTCAAAACCGGATTTCCCTTGCTGTCTAGCGAATAAATCTTACCCGGATGCGCAGCCGCCCAGAGGCGCTGGTAGATGCTCGGGTTGAAGCGCTGTTCCTTCCAGTTTTCTTCGTTCAGCTCCTCGAAGTAGTTCGCCTTCGTGGTGTCGGCAGGCATGAACATATCGCCCGTGTACATCTGCTTGAGTGGTGCACTCAGCAGATAGTAATGGTTCGGCTTCTGCTCCAGTTCTACCCATGCCTTGCGATAGTTGAGCGATGGCACGTTATCCACCGCCGAACGGGGTTCGAAGAAGATGTCCTTGCAGCAGTAGTCGGCTGGCTTCTCTGGCGTGCCCAGCCTTGGGAAGTTATCGGCATCCGACGAGATGATGGCGTTGGTGCAGCAGTAAGGCGAACCGTCGCTCCAGTTGTCCCATTTGTTCCATTCATTGGTAGATGCACTCGGAAGCCATCGGGTCTGTAATGGATGAACCTGATATACTACTGAAGAGAGTGGCGTCCAGCTGCCGTCGAAGAAGGTGAGCTGATATTCGCCCGGCTCCTTGGTGGTATAGGTATATTGGATATTGTTCTTGGTGTCTGCTGTAGAATGCAGAGACACGATGCCATTATCTCCCGCATTCTTATCACCGAAGTAAAGATGATAATCTACTCCGGTCAATCCGGTAGCAGTTACGACAATCTTATCTCCTACGCATACATTGTTGACAACGATATCGTCTACACCATCTACGCACGACTTATCGTCCTTACAGTCAGGAATACCATCATTATCAATATCACCACGTGTCACGAGTCCGTAGAATTTCTGCACATCCAATGCGCCTACAATTTTGGCTAAAGTTAATCGCACCTCGTCATACGCTTTCTTTGGCTGAAAGAAGAGGATATTCTTATCGCCATAACCCGCTACATCAGCGGAAATCACCTTCCAGTCGGTAAATTTATCTCCCGTAGAATTACCGTCTTTGAAGGTTTCTACCGTTAGCCAGTCGCCTACATTTACGGCTGCCAGGAAAGTCTTGTTGTCAATGACAATTCCCAACTGATGATGATAGTCGAGTGTTCTACCCATCTTTACGGCGAATGTTTGACCAACTCCCAGACTTACCGTATTGGCAACCGCCATATAGGTATTCAAGTCATCATCCACCAGATAACCTAAGTTATCATCTACAGTAGCCACACTCACCGCTCCGCCAAATTTGGTTTCATTAGCATTGATGGTAGTATGTGAATGATTATGCGACATCACCAGACTGCTACATGCAAGTGGCGAAGAACAGTCATCGGCAGCCTCCTCGATGAAAGCATAGTAAATACGGAGTTTAGAACCGCCCAGATTGAGTACACCCGAATTCCAGAGTTGGAACTCATCCATCTGAATCTGTTTGCCTTTGCTGTCGTAGGCTGGAACTTCGATAGAATATCTTATCTTTTGCAGCTTGCCTGAACCTGCGATATCTGCACCAATCGCATTGTTCTCATCTATCAGATGGCGATATACTTCCTTGCCTTGGTTATAGCAGCGTATCTGCAGGAATTGCAGGGCATGCAAATTGATTACTGTAGCATCAGCCTCTACCACAAAACCAATGCGCTTAGGTTGAGCTCTCTTGACGGCATCCGGCTCTGATTCACCTTCGTGCCGGTCGGTAGCATCGTATATCAGTTGACCATCCTTACGGTGAATTCCGATGATGCAGAGGTTATCGGCAAGACTCAAGCCACCTATATATTCGGCATATTGATCATAATCACCCTTGATAATATTGTCTCTATCCTTGAGTTCAGAGATAGAAAGCAACGAGCCGGATGTTTCGTGAATCTTAGGCGATACCTCGTAGAAATCTTCACCCAGTTTGTTGACAAGTGGTTTGCCGCAAGTTGTATTTCCATCATTAAAACCACCTACAGTAATGGTGGTTTCATCATAACATCCGTCCTGAGCCGTGGCCCTGAAGGTATATTTACCAGGTTCCAGATTGGTAACTTGACCAGCAGAGGTAACCTTTACAGGTGTGGTGGCAAGAATATCGTTATTTTTCGAATCCCAGGCATTCACCAGACTCCATGTTACGCTTACTTTCGGATTAGAACGGAGAGTAAACGAAGTCTGCGATTGGCAGACATTGCTGCTGATGGTAGGATTGATGGGGCACCGGTGGGATACATCTGGAGCCATTCTTACGAATCCATAGTGGATGCCGATGGCGCCTGCGTCAACTCCGAGAACCGTAAGGAATCTGATTTCGCATCCTGAAAACGGCACCTTTGCCTTGATGCTCACCGTTCCGTCGCCAATCTGCACCAACGAGAGGTGGAGCACCTGGGCAGAAATCGTTTCTTCCTGCACCTTGTTTCCCTTGTGGTCGAAGAGCAGCACGTTGACCCATGTTCCTGCATTGAGGCTCAGCAGGGCATCCATCTTGTATTTGAAGCCAGCCTCCATGCCAGCCTCGAATGCTTCGCCTTGCGGGTTCTTGTTGTTCTGCATCATAAACTTGGCTCCGCCTTGGTAACCTATGTCAAGAAGAGGAACGATGGTGGCGAAATTGTCCAGATCATCATCTGTCATCTTCTTTATATCGCCGTCCAGGAAAGGCAGGGGGATGCCGAGGATAATAGGGCGCCAGCCTTTCATCTCTTTGAGCGCTACCTGCTTGTCGTCTTTGAAATATTCGTTGTATTTTTTGATGCCTCCATCGGTGATGGTAAACTCCGTAGATTCGCCCACGAAGGCATATTTGATTTTCAGAATATTCGCCACTTCTGCCTGAATGCCGCCCGAGCAGTCGAGAGTGATTTCATCGAAGAGCCAGTCGCTTTCTGCAGTCAGCATGGCGCAGATGTTATCGGAACCCGGTATCTGGAGCAGCTTCAGCGTTACTCCCGAACCATTCTGTCCTTCCCTTACCGCCTTCACACCCTTCAGTTTGCCGTCGCGATAGAATCCGATGGAGAATGCCTTGATTACATCGAGGCTCAGCACGCTGCTACCCGAACCAGCCACGATGGTAAAGCCTGCCACCGTTCCCTTGGAATAGTAATTATCCATATCTTTTACACTTACTATCGGGTCTACGGTTACCCCTGCCCGTACCACGGAGTTCACCTGTGCATAGTTGTCGAGTGAATCGTCGGTAAGGGCGCCCATATCCTTTGCCCAGCTGCCTACGCCTACCACACCAATCAATTTGTTAATGGTGCACGATTCGCCCGTAAGGGCACGGCGGTTGCGCAGTTCACGGAATGTCATGTTGCCATATTTGGGGTCATTGTTGAACTCCACAAAATGTTTCTGCAGCGTGTCGGCTGGCAGATCATCCCAGTTGTTGGTCCAGATGGGTTTCTTGCAGTTCATGAACGAGTCTCTAACGGCAGCACTCTCGAAATAGGGACTGGTGTTGTCACCCTTGGGTTGTGCCGCCAGGATAGAGGCGGGCACAGCCAGCAGGAATGCCAACAAAAATGATATGAAAGTTTTGTATATAAAATGCAGTTTCATTGTCTGTTTGATTTTAAAACATAGCATAACGTCTTGATAATTCTCTTGATCTTATTCGAGCAAATGTCTGGAGTCTGTAAGTGTCTTTTGCTCATCGTATGTGAAGACATATTTATGGTTTCGTCTCAGATAGAAGAGGTTGCTTACTCCATCTACCACGATAACGCCCGTGGCTGCTTCAGAAGACATCATATCCTTTGCCTTTATCTGATAGTTGTGGGCGTGAGGATAGGCTTTGAGGCCTATTCTCACGGCAAGATGGGTCTTGCCTGGCAGCACAAATGCCTTGAGCACCACTTCCTTGCCTTCACCCGGAAATGGGGCATAGGCAATGGCGGTATAGGTGCCTCCCTTTTTTGAATAGTTATTGATAGGTTCCCCACCCTGCTTAAAACCGTCGTAGCTGGTAAGAGGCATCTGGGTAAGCACGGTGTCGGCAAGTAGGCAATACCATTGCGTCTGCGCTGTAATGCTGTAATGGGCGGCATGAGTGATATGAACCTCCACTTCTGCCATGCCTCTATAGAGTGTTCCTACAAGCGGCGTAGGGGTGTTGTTTCCCAGATTTTCCTTCTGGTAATCAGCAGAAGAGATGATTGGATTTTGGGTGGCATCTCCCTGCTGGTAGAGGGTGCCATAGAAGAGCTGCGGCACCGTGATGAGCTGGCGGCTCAAGCAATTTACATTATTTAGTGTGAGAACTATTTTTTTTAGATAGTCAAGCCAGTTGTTGGGGGTGTCGGTTTTGCCATCATCATTGACCAGGTAACTCGCAAACGTGGCCTTGAACTCCTGAAATGTAGTACCTCTCTTGATATTGAGCATATCATTGGTTATCACTTTGTTTTCCTCATACTGCGGATAGGGCGATTTCTCCTGGCTATTGTAAGCGAGGGCAATAATGCGATATTCGTAGCCCCTGCTGACGCCGAAGGTGCCCTTTACCACATAGTGCTTGTGGGGATTTCCCGAAAGATAATCGTCTTTCTTGCCGTCTTCTAACGTGGGTTTCCCGTTAATCACCCTGTCGTTGGTAGGGTCGTACTCGAAGCCCTGGATATCGTTGACTGCAGCATCATAGGTTGCAGTTTTTTCTCCATTGTTCTGAACTCTTCGTCGAAAAGCTATCAGCCTTACGGCATCGACGTTGTCGGTCTCGGTATATCCGTCGTCCTCGCCTATTGTGCCCGACGAGGAAGAGGATCCTGCACCAGGAGGAGCTACACGGGTGTTTCCACCCCCCTGCCCTGCATTGGCATCGCTGCCGCTTAATCCGCCCAGAGTGATGGTGATGGGAACAGTCGTAATCTCATCTTCGTTTTCCGAAGGCTGATTCATGCCTGCATCTCCATTGCTGCCATCTGGATAAGGTGGCAGATCGGCATCGCTGCTGCATCCCGCGGCTAGTGCGAGGAGGAAGCAAACCCCTACCGCCATGCCTATCCTGATGGTGTTCATCCTGATGGCGTTCATCTTGATGGAGCTTATCTTATAGATGCTAAATCTTGATTTCTGCATATTCTATTTCCGTTTTTATGCTGTTTTGTAACGTTTATTCTGTTATAAAATCATGTCTTTTTTCGAAGGCTGGTTCTATCTCAATGTTCACGTCGGTCATCACCGGCTCGTAATACTCCTTCAGGTCGTATGGCTGGTTCACGGTCTTGCTCTTGTCGCCCAGGCAATACAGGTGGTTTGCCTCGATAGGGAATTTGAACTTGTCGCCAGTGGTTGTAGACTTCCTGATGTTGTCGTACCTGTGGTGCGTGCCATCCGTGTAATGCAGATAGAAGGTGGTCTCGTTCTCTGCCGAGTTCTTGCTTTTCTGCATTTTTTCCTCTGGTGTAGGCATCATGAAGTTGCTTATCATGTAGCTGTTTGCCTTCCATCCTTTTTGGGAGTCTTCAGCTCGCTTGAATATGTTCTCTTTAGCATCTACGGTCCATCCGTTTGAGGGGGTGAGGTCGATGGTGCCCAACGTCTGATAAGTCAACGAATCAGCATCTGCTGGTGCCTGCTTCTGCCTTATCAGCGTTTCGGTGCTGATGCCGGTGGCTACAACGGATAGAGAGGTGGGCGTGAAGGTAACGGTGCTCACGTCTCCTGCTGCATTCGACTCCACCTGTGCCGGGATGTTTTCTACGTAAATCATCAGGCCAGCCACGTTACGGCTGGCGGTCAGCGTGCGGTGGAAGTATTTCGTCTCTTCCGTTACGAGAACGGGGGCTTCCTCATGTGTCTTCTCGTCTTGCAGAATGCCGCTAAACAGCTCTGTGGTATTGAGGATACCGAGTTTGACGCTGTTTTTTGCCTCCTCGGTGAGGGCGATTCTTGCGTCCTCCAGTTTCGTTTCGTTTTTAGTGAATTTGGGTTCTGTAAGTACTTTCGTCGTTGCGTATTTATCATCTCTTCCTATGGCTAGAAACTGGTAGTAGTAGCCGTTCTGCAGATAGGGTTCGAAGGTGTATAGATGCTGCTCGGGCATGTTCTGGTGCTCGGCAGAATAGTAGGGTTCTCTATTGTTGAATGCGTCAACGGAATAGTAACCATTCTTGGCTGCTTCCGTTTCAATAGGGATGCAATAGGTATATGCTTCTTCGGGGGTGCCCTTCTTTTCTACGGGGCATCTGAAGACGTAGATTCTCATATCATTCACCTGCTGTGCTCCATCCCATGTATCAAGTTCTCGTGAGCCGGTAACGACACCTGCGCTTACACCCACTCTCATGTTCAACTTCACGGCATGCGAGCCGTCGGCGAGGGTATCAGGCGCATCATTGCTTGCGCTGCAGCTCATTAGGAGACTGGCTGCGAGGATTATATTTAAACTGTTTTTTATAGATTTTCTCATCATATTCGTCTATTCGATTTCAATGTTCGCCTATTCGATTTGAATGGGAATTACGTATAAAATGAATGATAAATTAAATATTGTGATGTTGGGATAGTAAGGGATGCGAGTGCCTATAGCTGGCTCTTCGCATCCCTTGGATATATTTTTCTTAATACTGCCTATATTATGAGCACGTAGTAAGATTAATCACCCAGCACCAACTTGTGGATAGCCTCCCAGTTGTCGTTCACCTTCAAGATGAGGTTCTGAGATTTGCTCAAGTCTTCTGGCTTGTCAGGATCTGGTTTATCAGGATCTGGATCTGGTTTTGGATCTGGATTTGGATTACTTGGGTCTGGATCTGTCTTACCTCCATTAGAAGGCTTAACACCCAAGTTGTACATATGGTTACGAACCACGTTGAAGATAGAAGCGCTTTCGTCTGCAACATTTCCATTTGTGGCATCACGATTTACATCTGCAGATGGGATAGAAACGGTCCAAGTCTTGATGATATCGCCAGCAGCATCCAAGAGCTGAAGCTCCATGGTGCTCTTCTCATGTGTCAAAGCAAATGGAATGACGAAGTTGCTTCCGAATACAGAACCCTTCACAACCTGAGTCTTAACATCATCAGGGTGCTTCCAGCTGGCATCTTCAGCATTCAGCAGACCGTCATTGTTTTCATCAAGTTGAGGGAACCATGTCTTCAAATCGATAGAGTAGAGCACATAACCATCCTCGTTGTTATTGAACTTTGCATCTGTAGTAAGTGCTGCACCTGTTGATGTAGAACCATTAACGTAATACTTGATAGTGCTGCCAGTTGCTCCATTAGCTGTGAATGAGCTGTTGAAGTTGTTGAAAGTCAACTTATCATTCTTACCTCTTACTACGAGACGAAGGGTTGCGGCAGTTTTGTCACCAACTTTGGCAGGGATGTTACAGAAATAACCGAAGCTACCAGCTACCTGACGATGCAAGGTTACAGCTACGCCATTCTCCTCACCAGAAGTAAGGTTGGTGATTTTTTTGTCGGCGCCGATTGTAAGCGCTGCATCACCTGCAAATACCTCCTCTGCTTCTTTTTTGCCTTCCTTCAAGGTTGCAGTAATATCACTGTAAGTACCAGTAAGGGCTGCATCACTTGTTACATCCAAAGAATAGTTGTAGTCACTGTTATCGCTGTAACCTACAGCCATAACCTTGTAGTTACCTGCATCCAGTCTATCATTACCCTTCAAGGAAATCGTAAACTGGCGACCATGGCCATTTGTTTTGTAAATAGTACTCTCTTTCCAGTTCAACTTCTTGTCATAGACAATAGTCTTCTCGCCACCTCCGGTTTCGTTCTTGTAAATCAACACGCGAACATTCTGGATAGTCTGCAAAGCCTCTGAAGAATACAATGGGCGGCCTGCACGTGTTGTCAAGCCATCACCACTACTTGCTACATGCAATACAATCTGCTGTACTGCCTCGTTCTGACCCTCTGTGCTAACCACAGCGTCGTCACTGCTACATGCGCTGAACAGCAAGCTGCTTGCTGCAAGCGCAAAAAACATACCTTTTTTCATAAATTATAAATTTAAAAATTGAGTATAAATTAATTATCAATCCAATATCATGCCGTGAATTTCCTCCCAGTTGTCGTTCACCTTCATATAGATGGTGAAGCGATTGCGTTTGGAATCGTACACATATCTCAGCACCGTAATCTTGTTGCGCTCCATGCTTACCTCCACGTCATCAGGTGACAACACAGATGAATTGCCGCCTTCGCCACTATTCTTATAGAAATTGACATCCACCACTGACTCATCCTTCTGGAAAGAAGGAGCCAGGAAAATAGAGGTCTTGGTCTTGGCGCCAGCTTCAATTTCCGATTCATGAAAGACGCTGGTCTCTTCAGAATATAGGAAACTTGGATTTACTATTCCATAGAGCTGGCTTACTTCAGTATCCATCAGATGATACCCGGCAGGAAGATTCTCTGTCCATATAACCAGTTTACCCTTGGTGCGCTCCATCTCGCTGGTATAGCAATAATGGTTTTCATCATATACGAGGGTATCGCAAACCTGATAAACATCATCGCCCTGACTGTGCTCCGGATGTAGCAACAGCTCGTTTTTATCCAGATTGAGTTCGCCTCGCTTCTTCATACCTCCCCATACCGTAAAGACGTATTTTCCGAAAGGCATGTCGGGGTCGAAGCTTACAGGATAAGTTAATCCATCACCTTCTACTTCGAAACCTTTTTCTTCTACGACAACCTGCTGAGTGCCGTCGTCGTTGAGTCGGCTCAGACGATAGAAAAGAGACGGAACAAATGATCTAAAAGGCTGATTCTCATCCCGTTTCTCTTCGGGTGCAGTCTGGTCGACATTGAAATAATTCTTGTCTTTCACCTCGATGTTGATACGCAGAGGAGGACATTGGTCCAGATCTTCACGAACGCACGAGGTGAATGACATAGCCAGTGCCATGCCATATATGATAAATTCTAATCTTGTCATACGCTGTGCTTTATTCTGATAGTGCCTTTGGGCTATTCTTAGTCTCTTCTGCCTTCTGGCGGTTCAATACCTCTTCAGCCTCATCCACCTTGCCTTCGTTCTCGAGTAGGATGGCAAGATTATTGGCTGCAATCTTCGACATAGGGTAATATTTCAAAGTCGTCTCATATACCTGCTTCTGCTTTTCTGCGCTCTCTGCAATCTGTGCCACATGCAGGAACTCATCTTCGCTGAAGGCATCTGGACGGAGCTCGTACATCTGCAGCATTTCTTCATCGGTGGTGAAGTTCTTGATGATGTATGTGTAGGTGTATTCCACGCTACGGCTCTTCTGCAGATACTTCTTCTTGATGCTGTTCCAGATAGGCAGGCGGCGGATATAGCGCTCCTGCACATCATCGTTGAAGTTGGCATATCGGGTCAGGATGTTCTTCACCATCGTGCTGTCGGCATCGCCGTCGGCCACCATCGCATCCAATACTGGTTGCCATCCTTCAGGGCGTGAACCGATACGGGCTATCTTCTTCACCTTGTCGCCATTCTCTATGTGCGCAAGCAGCCACTTCAGGGCTGAGTTGGCACGGTTGCGGGAAAGTGGGGTGTTGAATTTCAGCGGGCCGTCGGCTGACGCCAGACCATAGATGCCCAAAGAAGTGAGGGTAGCGAGGCTGTCGCTGAGCACTGGAGCTATATCGCTCAACATGTGGTCGAGCTCAGCCTGGTTGTTGCTCATCTTGAGATTGATATCATATTTATTGATAACAAACTCAAGTCGTGCCACGCCCTTTCCTTCTCTTATCTTCGGCTTGATCTCGAAGGTATGCTTCATCCAGTTGAGGTGCAGTTGCTTCTTGATTTCCGGACGGAACACATCGGCTATCTTGGTATGGCTGATGGCACGGCATTCGCCGCATCCGTCGGCAGAAGCCACTGCCACGAGGCTTCCCTTATGGAAGTTTGCAGGCAGGGTGATGGTGTCGTTATATAACACGGATAAATCTACTTTTGTATCCGTAACTTTCTGTGCAACAGAATCGTATGGGTCAGCAATGCTGTCGAGTACCCATTTACGTTCCATCTTCTTTCTGTAGATAGGCGCATCCAGCACTATAGGCTTGTATTTAGCCACTATGCTGTCGCTGTCTGTCAATACGGGTATTACGAAGAGACGGCTTCTCTTCGAGAAATAATGCTTCGGGATATGAACCTGAAGGTTGAGTGCAGCCTGATTGCTGCTATCTGGCATGAGCATAAAGGAATCGGGAGTACATGTAATCTTTTTGTCGCTTGCCATGCTCTGGTTGCTGCATGAAGACATAGCCACTATCAGGGCTAATCCTGCGCCAACAATAGCCAGATATACTATTTTGAGTTTCATTCTATCATCCATAATGATCTTTGTGATTAAATGATGCACTTATTTTAAAAGATATAGATTAATGATAGTGCAGCCTTGGTAGGACCGATATAGTTCTCGTTCTTCTTTTCCTGGCACTTGATGCAGGGCAAGTTAGGGCTTTGCTTGTACCAGAGGTGGGCGTATCCCACACCGATGGCTGCCTCCAGGTTCCAGTGAGGGGATAGAATCCAGTCGTAACCGTATGTTACGCCTCCGCCAGCCAAGTAGCCATCGTAGAGCTTGCTGCCAAAACCTCCGAAGAATTGAGCACCATGCAGGTGGATACCTACGAAATGTCCTTCGTACTTTTCGCACAGCCAGTATTTCATTTCTGGCTGCACCAAGAGAAGGTGCATCTTCTTGTCTTCCCTGAATGTCCAGGGGTTGTATGCTACATCTGCTTCCAGGGTTACCTGGTTGCTGATTGCCTTCTCCACGCCCATATTGAGTGTGGTTGTCGCCCAGTAGAGTCCGTTCGTCTTCAGGGCGAAATCTTGTGAGTAAACTACTGTTTTAATTCCCAAAATAAAAAACAGCAAAACTGCTTTCCTTTTCATTTATCACTTACTATATTAACTATTTATCCGGTTACCCGGAATCTTACTGTTGTATTGTTGTTTAGCAATATAAAACATCGTTTTTTGTTTTTATAACATAAAACTCTAAAGCAGCCAAAGGAGAATAAGAGAGGTTGGAACGTAAACAGTTGGGAATG
>OGHD01000987.1_pt1 | contig 12594 bp, 5 predicted proteins | sample 1571341 | NCBI WGS metagenome assembly OGHD01 (sample SAMEA2582026, study PRJEB24529) | metagenome | biome: Human gut stool | place: China | collected 2011 | reverse complement strand
AATGTGCAAAATTTGAAATCTTTTAACTCTTTTCTTAACAAAAGTGTTCCATTCCATTAGAAAAAGCTTCTTCTATCTCTCCATCCCACACAGATGCATAATGAAACTTTATCTATCCACTAAGATACATAGAATAAATCAATATAAAAAAGAGCGAATTCCCATTCATTTAATGAGTTTTCGCTCTTTTCTTGTTTCTAAAATGCTTTGTACATTCCTCTTCTTATTCTTTATTTCTTTTCCTAGAAATCACAATCATGATTCCTAACCCTGCACATGCTATACAGATCCAAGTAATAAATGTTGTTTCATCACCTGTCTTTACCTTATCAATCATATCGCGAATTGGATTCGATGAAACTGGTTCATTTTTTCCCGGTGTCTTTTCCGGAGTATCTCCCGGTTGATTTGGTAGAACCGGAGGTTCTTTTTTTGATACCCACTCTGCCTTTGGTTCTGTCTCAACATTATATTCAAACCGTCCGCTGATTTCAGATGGAACCTCAATCAGAAATGGAGCTGACTCAAACTGTTCTGTTCCACTATCTACGGTCCCAATCTGTGCAAGAAGATAAATACCCTCCTCTAAATTTAGAAAGCTTGTATAGCCTACTGTATTTGTCTCCTGTGTAGTTCCAGTAATGTTATTTTTCTTTGCATAGTCAAATAACTTTTTCGCCTGCTTTTCTCTTGCACCGGCGCTTGTATCTTTTAATGAGATGCCCGCTGATACAAATTCCTCGTTCCAGACTAACTCTCCGTTTTCTGCAGATTGAATCTGGAATAAAGTAAATGTTGCTCCGGAAAGATCCACCTCTCCCTGGGAATCTGTTCTTCCTTTGTAATGGATCTCGATACTTCCCTTTTTAGTAGCTGCAGAAACCTGTAGTGTTGAAACAGATAAAGTACAGCTCATAAAAAAAAGGATATAGAGGAAAATAATTCTGGTGTTTCTTATTCTTTTGATCACTTTCTTTTCCTCCTCTTTTTCTTCTTTGAATTTCTTTTACTATAGATAATCATCGCAATAAGTCCGATTAAAATAACTACAATTGTTATGATCAATACTTTTGCGGTAAAAGATAATTCCGGTTTTATATTCTGATCCGGTACTTCTTTTATTGCCTCTTCATATGGAATACGTTCTCCACGTACCAAGAGACGGTGCGTATTAATCGCATATGGGGTACATGTAACAAGTGTCGCATAATCCTGCCCTGGCTCGATGGATAATGCCTCTGTCTCTTCCGGTAACACAGTTAAGATCTGGTCAATCTTATATGCCAGAGTTTCTCCTAATACCTTGATATAAAAAATATCTCCTACTTTCAATTTATCCATATTTGTGAAAAGTGTTTTTGTCGGCAGTCCTCTGTGTCCGGTTAACACTGTATGCGTACTCTCACCGCCAACCGGCAATGAAGTCCCCCAGAAATGTCCGACTCCTGCCTGTAGAACTGTTTCACTTGTTCCATGATAAATCGGAAGCTCTACTTTAATCTTTGGAATACGGATGTATCCCATCATTCCCGATCCATCTACATTTAAGAGACTCTGATACCGCTCATCGATTTCCGTATTTGTCTGTGAAAATGGATCGATCAGATCAATGTTTCCGAGCATTTCCTGATTGTAGGCTCTTGCATCTGCCAGCATCTGTTCTTTTTCAGCATTGCTTAGTTTCACACTTTCTGCATCATAGTTGGATACCACTCTCGAACTATTCTTCTCATTTAGATAACTACTAAATGTCGGATATAACAATACGGAGAATGCAACCAAAAGCACGATTAAACGAATGATATCTTTTATTGTAAATTTCTTCTTTTCCTTACTCTTCATTCCATTCTCCCTGTTGTTATACTTGGAATTGCGGCTATCTTCCCGAAAAGATAACCGCAATTTCTGTTATTTTACTTCTTGTTTTTCTAATTCATCTTCTGATTAAGCATTTTTTCTCTTGTCACGGATAAAGCTTACTGCTACACCAAGTACAAGAATTGCAGCGATTACAGCAAAGATGATTGTTCCCATACCACCTGTGGATGGAAGAAGGGATCCTGTGCTGTTTTCAATTGTAACAATTTTACTATCGATTTTCTTTCCGTCAGCATCCTTAAGAGTCCACTGGTTTGCATCAACTGCATCTGTGCTTTTTTCGATTGTTACTTTAATCGGAGCTGTCAGCTTGTTGTATCCTGCCGGAGCTTCTGTCTCTACCAGCCAGTAATCCCCTGCTGCAAGACCATTTACATGAAGGTTATAACCTTTTTCGTCAATACTTGCTACTGATTCAAATTCTGTAGTAGAAGATTCTGGATCTACCACATAGTTACCTGCAACGCCTGCAACTACAGGAGAAACTTTAATCGCTTTTGCGGCATCATTTGCATTAGCATCAGCTTCGCTTGAATATAACTTAAATTTTGCACCTGCCAGCTTATCTTCACTACCCTTTTTCTTCTTTAAGATATTCAGTGGGTAAGTAGGTGTCTTTGCTTCACTTGGTGTTGTAGTTGTTGTTTCATCTGGTTTATTACCGTACTCTAACTGAGCACTATTCTTTTCTGTTACAACTGCGTTTGCATTTACTTTTGCATAATATGTAACTGTAAATACTTTTCCTTTGTTTGTCTGGTTAGCTTTTACCCATGCAGATAAATCAAGAGCCATTGTTCTGTTGCCTTCACCGGAAAGTGTTGCACTTGTAGGTGTTGTTCCTGCAGGTGTAATACCTGACTCTGTAAATGCAATTGTAACATTTGCTTCAGTTGCCTTATCAAGAGCATCTCCGTCGGCATTCTTTACAAAATCAAGACCTTTAGATAATTCATCGTGAATAATGTACTGATACTGGTCATATCCTGTTGTATCCGGAATAGAACCTGTTACGGTATATTTCACTACCTGTCCGATACTTACAGTCTCTTTGTCAGCTTTTTTCTCAATGCTTGGTGCTTCTGTTTTTAAGTTTACTGAATTTGTAGCATCTACTGTAACTAAAGAAGACTGAATCTCTTTTCCACCTGTTACATATACTAAATAGTAACCTGCTGCTAAATTTGAAAATGTATATGCTGTTTTGCTCTCTTTGATTTTATTAGAAGTTGCTGTAGCTGATAATTTTTTCGTCAGTGCTTCTGCAGTAAAATCATTTGCAAACTTCTGTACTGCAGTAGCGTTATCAGATCCAAGTTTAGTAACTGCTGCTGCAAACTCTTCATCTTTAGAAGTTTCAACGATATTTAATACACTTGCAAGTGTAGACTTATAAGTATCATTTACGGTATATGCATAGTTTGTTGTTTCTCCGCTTTTTGACTCTGTTACATCAAACAATTTGTACAGATTAATTGTCTGATCTTTAAGTGTCTGTGTTGGAACACCATCTCCTGTTTTCACATTAACCGTAAGTTTGTTTGTTCCTGTAGTCGTTGTTGCTACATTGTCAGCAAATGCTGTCACTGCCATCGCCATTGTCATAATCGCTGCCAGCAGCACTGCCATGATTTTTTTCATTCGTTTCATAACATTTGTCTCCCTTTCTTTGAGAATTTTTTCTTTTTTATAGTTTTTCTGCTTTTTTATTTTCCTTGCATTTTTTATATCTCATTACGAAATATATCAGGAAAAGCAGAACAGCTATCAGGTAAATAAAGTTTCTTCCCTGTCCTCCGGTATCCGGAAGTCCTGGGAAATGTTTGTTGGTTATCGTAAACGTAAATCCATCTTTAGAAGTTTCGATTGTAGTTGTATATCCTTTTATTTCCGTTTCCGTAACGGAATATGTGTAATAGTGAATGGTTTTATTTGCATCCATCGTATATGCTGGAAATCCTTTGATGACCTTCTGCCAGGTAGATTTATCACTAGAACCACTTATAATATAGTCCTCATATCCTGGAACAGGTTCTGTGTGTTCTTTTTCTGTTGCATCTGTCCAGGTACGAGATATCGTTACCGTAATGTTATTCGGACGTTTTTTATTATTTAGATCCTTCCAGACTTTATTGATTGTCAGCTTGATCAACTTATCACATGGATCCTGTGACTCGGATGGCTCCGGAGTATCACTTTCTCCTGTGTTCAATGTTGTTTTAGTATCTGCCATCAATACTGCTTTTGCTGGTGATTCATATGCTTTAAGCTCTGCTGTCGTAGGCGAAGTATCATCTGTCAGCTTTGCATTTTGCAAAGTTTTATAGCTTTTTATCGATTTCATATGACCCAGCGTGTAAATATCCCATCCACTGGAAGTATCTTTTTCATAGCTTAGATTCAGCTGGTCTGAACCATTTTTGATTTGTTTCAGCGCCACATCCAGCTTTCTGTAAATACGGTAGTTGTTATTCTCGCCTTCCACCTTCTCCTGTGTGACAGCTCCATATACAGAATCCAACTCACTCTTTCCGCTAAATGGACCAACAAGATTTTTTGTTCCACGAACCACATCGCAGTAATACATGTTGTTGTTCTTTAAAAGCCCTTCATCATTGAATCCAACAAAGCCACCGCTTCGTCCATCATCTTTAGAACCATCTTTGTCGTTTCCAGCTCCACCTGCATAGACATCGTATCCGTAGCTTACACCGTAAACATTACTGTCAGTGATTTTTGTACGATTCGCTTTGATCAGGTTTACACTGATATTAGATTTCGCATCATCATCATTCAAAAGTCCATTTTCATTACATGGAAGTTTGATGGATGAATCTCCGATCGTAATAATTGCAAGATCTGTCTCCTGCTTGTTATCTGTTGACCTCTTCGAAAGTCCTACAGAGATATCCAATCCAAGCAGATTTACGTGAAGCAGTTTGCCATCATACAGTGCATCCACTTTAATAATTCCAAGATTGATTTTCAAAAGATTGGAATCCTGGAGCTTGTCCAGATATAATGCTTTTATAAGTTCATTAACAAGTGAGAATATTACATTCACTGCTCCAGAATCCACTTTCAGATCTGCAAGGTAAGCAAAGCTTGTTCGTCCGGCAAATCCTCCGGCTGTTCCACCGGATTCTACCAGTTTCAGGCTGTTTTCCTGATTTTGAGCATCTCCTGCATTACAGCCTGACATTCTGGCAAGATTTGCGTAGCCGATAAATCCTCCGGCAATCTGCTCCTCTCCGCCAGTGCTTTGTACTGTGTAACCATCATCAGTTCCTGTAACTGTACAGTCATCAATGTGAGAACCAAAAATATCCAGAACTCCAAGTGCTCCACCGAGCAACTGTCCTTTATTATCTCCAAGAACATCGATCTTATCTGCCTTAACCACTCCGCTCTTTCCAGAATAGCCTACAAATCCTCCGACGCTATTTAACCCTCTTACATTACTTAAGTTCGTTACTTTACTGTTTTTCACAGAACCATTTAACAGTGAGCCGCCAAAACCTCCGGCTGTTCCGCTATAGGTAACCTGATTGTTCTGTCCGGATCTTATCGCCGTGTTTGCGCTGACACTTAAACCGGCATCATTACTTCCGCTTACAGTTCCGTAATATACATAGCTTCTAAACGCATCCAGCACATCGGTTCTACCAAGCTGCAAAAGTTTATCCAGAAGAGATGTATCACTTCCTGCACTGATATTGGCAACTCCGGCTACATCTGCGATTCCAAAGCATCCTCCGGCATATTCACCTGCGATTACGGAACGGATATTCTGAGCAGAAATCCCTGCTTCTTCCTCAGCCTTCTCGCCAAGTACTGTTCCTTCCAGATTTCCGGCAAATCCTCCGGCCGCTTTTGCATAAGAAGTGTTATTATTTCCACTTGCATAAGCACCATTTACGATGATTCCCCAGTCATCCCAGGCTTCCACATCTGCATAACGAATCGTTGCGACTGTAGCATTTAATACTTTGATCAAATCTGCTGGTGTACTTAACAGTTTATTCAGAAGCTGGCTGAGCAATCCTTCTCCTGCAGTTGGATTCAGTGTTGCTACACTTCCTGGTCTAGAGCTTCCGACAAATCCTCCAACGTAGCTTCTTCCATCAACTCGTCTCAACTTTGTAACCTTGCAGCGTGCATCTTTTTCGCCCCAGATCTGTCCACCAATCAGTTTTCCGACATAACCTCCGGCATAACCGCAAGCATCCTTGGCATTGATTCCTTCTGACTGAACAATTAATCCACTCTGATAACCTTCCACAGAAGACTGCTTGATTACTGGAACAAATACATTAAGGACATTGATCATTTGTCCTAATTGCAGATTAAGACCAAGGATATCAACTCCTCCAAGCTTTGCTGCTCCGCCGTTTATCATTTCTCCTGCAAAACCGCCGGCACATCGGATTCCTTTGATTGTCTTCGCCTGATAAGCCTGTCCATTTGTAATGGTTCCAGTCTGCATCGAACCAACGTAGCCACCGGCTGCACCGCCATTCGCCAGTTTTATTTCATCCCGGTAATTTTCTCTTCCTGCGACAACATTGTATCCATATATATATTTCCCAATGATTGCATCAAGTTCTTCTTGACTGTTTACTTTACCATTCTCTGCAAGATCACTTCCGTAACCTTTATATTTACCAACAAATTCTACCCAATCATTCCAAGTTTTATAATCCATCAAGGCAAGTGGACCGTAAACTGCCGTATTTTCTTCCGTCGGATAGACAACGCTGAGTGCTCCAAGGATGTTATCTACTTTTACCAGTCCCCATAATAAGGACAGATTTCCGGTACTTGCCGTATCGGCTGACTCCATAAGACCTGTGAAACCACCTGCAATTTCTTCTCCGTATACCGAACGAATTCTTACTGCTTTACAAGTACTTGTTGGTCCGGTATATTCTTCACCTTTCCATTTCTTTGTATTATTTCCCCAAATATGTCCGCCTTCGTTATGTCCTGCATAACCTCCGGCCATACCTCGTTGTACCTGTGTTGTGGAAGCCGCATCTGCACGAACTGCACCACCGCAAGGAATACATGTTGTAGAACTGTTTCGAATTGTAGGAACAAAATCTTCTGCAAGAGATGCCAGTGTTTCTTTAGTATTGACAAGACCACCTAGTATACTTGTTTCTCCCAAAGCATCTGCCACACTACCTGGCTGTAAATCTCCAACATAACCACCAGCTGTAATCTGACCAATGATATATGAGAAGTTATAAGAATTTGAATTCTGAATATGACCACCAGAAATCTTACCAACAAATCCACCGGCATCTCCTAATACATCATTATCCGAAGCATCAGAAGCTGTATTTTTCATAGAGGCTCTAACCGCAAAACCACCAGGTCCTCCAGTAACATCCGAATGTTCTATTGTAGAAACCACAACATTTAATGCATTCAATACATCATTCAAGCCAATCGCTGCACCTAAAACCTTCAAGCCTTTTCCAACCGAAGCAGCAGAACCAATATTCATATATCCAATATATCCACCAGCATATCTAGCTCCCGTTACTGCATATGTACTATCCTTTCCAAAATAATTTGAACTATCTTCACCCTCTAAATCTTTAGGATGTGTTACCGTTGTATGTTTTAAATTTGTTACATCACAATGACTAACCTGAACTCCACTGCCATAACCAATAAAGCCACCAGCACTACCAGAATTCGTATCATCCGATTTAAATTTATTAGCCGATACTGTAAATCCATTATCAGATTTAACACCTGCATACTTTATAATTGGAACATATGCATTTACTAAATTTAACAATTCTCCAATATTTATATTTAAACCATTAATATTTCCTAGAACACTAATACCTTTACCAGCATCCGCCAATGCTCCAGAATAAACATTTCCGCCAAAGCCACCAGCATAGGTTTGACCATTTACAGAATCTAAATTGTATACTGCGTAATAATCATTAGTTCCTCGTGAACTGTTATCAACTGTACCACTTTGAAAATCTGCTGCAAAACCACCAGCAACATCTGCTGTAACACTTCCACCATTTACAAAAGAAACCGTGCAATTTGTATATTTAGGAATTAAATATCCTACAGCATTTACTAAGCCATTAGCCTCAATCAATGATTTAATTGAAGTATCATCAGCAACATCTGCTAGACCACCCGTTTTTGAAATAGCCACAAATCCTGAAGCATATCCGCCATCATCTGCAGCCTTCACTGATTTTAGATTTGTTACATGAGAATCCTCTACTTTAGTACTTCCACTTTTTGCGATAAAACCAGAAGCACTATAATCACGAGCAGAATTAGAATCACGACTACCCTTTGCGTGTACCGTAAATCCATTTGTGGCTCCATTCACATTTACTTTATTAATCTTTACTTCAATTGCTTGTCCTAGAGAGAGCAAATTATTCAATTTCAACAAATAATTCAAACCTAACAGGTTAACAGTTAATCCACCATCTGCTCCCGCCAAATCACCAGGACCAGAAAGACCTATAAATCCGCCTACTAAGTTATTGCCTTCTATAGAAGCTAAATTATTGATACTAACAGTTGTTATCGAACCACCAATCGTATCTCCAAATCCACCGGCAACACGTTCATTTCCCGTAATAGTAAATCCATTCTCTGCACCATTTACATGAACATTATCTACAGTAAACGCAAGATAAGATGCAACGCCAAGCGTTGTATTTAATAAACCGGCAACACTGGCCGTACCCATTGATCCAGCAATTCCACCAACATAATCATTTCCTGTAACACTGGATAATCCGGTTAAAGAGACATCAACCACTGGAACCGAACCGACATCATAAACACTATTTTTCCAATATGATATTTTCTGTAAATTATCCGCATTCGATTGTGCTATATATGCACCATTGCCTCGACCTGTAATACCACCAACATAGTCCTTTCCACTAACTTGCAGCGGAGCATTTACAGAACATCCTAAGATATGTGATGGATTTACGCCAGCAAGAGAAAGTAAGGATGAAGTTGCTCCAGGATTACTACTCAAAAGTTTTACAACAAGATCAACTAAACCGCCAAGTAAATTATCTTTTGTGTCATCTTTACCTAGGTCTGCAGCCCATCCAAGAGATGCAATTCCTGCAAAACCACCAGCATAATTTTCAGAAGCTGTTACAGTGAGTGCATTATCCGATTCAACATTACAATTGACAGTTGATGCATTGGCCAATCCACCGGCAAAACCACCAATATAACTTTCACCAGAAACAGACACAACTGCATTATTTAATGAACAATTTAGAAGTAAACTTTCCGTATTCATCTTAGGAAGTTTTGTCTCTATATCCAATGCCCCTGATAGCGTTCCTTCAATCACATCATCACGAGCTAGACCAACAAAGCCACCTACAAAATTCTTTCCACTAATTGTATTCGTACCACCTGTTACAGAACACCTCTCTACAATAGCACCCTTTTGCATACCAATAAATCCACCGGCATATTCTTTATCGGATGCTGTAGAAATACTTAATCCCTTTACAGTACAATTCATAATTTTGGCATTGATATAACCTGTCGGGATCAGTTTTTCTAAAGGGATAGCATTTCCAAGCAGAATCGTGATTAAGTCACCTAAGCCTAATCCTGGAATTACATTCAATATATTTGTAAGTAATTTAACAAATCCGCCAAGTGCGTTTGATAAACCATCATACTGTGTTTTACCAACGATATATCCAACAAATCCACCTGTATTGTTATTCACGTTTTTGACAACAGCATTATTCACTTCAAGATTAGAAAGTTCTACCTGACCTTCCACACGACCAGCAATCGCGCCAGTTGCTAATGCTGTCGGATCTTTCTTTCTCGCATCAAGAACATCTCCCAATGTTTTTTTTAGATCAATTTTGACCTGGCCGAACGTTAAAATAAATGTTAACCCACTTAAGACTCCACCAAGTAACTTCCCCAAAGTACTTGTTAAGGCACTTACAAGAGTTTCCGGATAATAAGTTTCAGAAGTTGATGTTTGAACAGTAATATTTTCAAACTTAATATTTGAAACTTGCACTAATCCTTTACTAAGACCGATATCGTTATCACTTACTTCACTCGATATTGTAGAGAAAAAGCCTACACCCATTTGTTCTCCAACATTGAGTCTACTTGATTGTACAACTTTCACATTAGAAAGTACTGGTTTCATACTAGCTGTGATTTGACTGGATGTTGAATCCCAAAGGGACTCATTATCATTCGCCTTAGCGCCAATCATTGTTCCTTGAAAAGTAAGAGGCTTCCACTCTTCACTGCTCAAATCTATATCTCGGAAAATAATATAATTTGCGTTTGCTGTATATTTCTGTCCTGTTGTTTTGTCTATATCTAAATTAGGGTCAATTTCACCTGTTATCTGATTGACTCCACACCTGCCTCTGATGGGATATAGCAATTTATTATACTGACTGTATTTGCTATCAGCATCTTTAATTTGTCCAAAAGTAAAATCTTCTACTCCATTCTGGTCTTTTGTTAAATCAGCATCGCCACTGTATAGCATGATAGGCTGATTATTTTTGTCCAAATCAAGTTTCCACTTACCATCTAATACTGCCTGATACACTGCGCCATTTACTTGCTCATTAGTGCCTATTTTTCTCAGCTGCGCTTCATTTCCAATTAAGATATAGTTCTTATCTCCGATTTTCTTGACAACTTGTCCCTTGAAATCTCGACCTTCTGTACCTTCTGTAATTACTTTACCCAGCTGTTCCGCAACCGGTTCCGGCTTATCTGAATTAAACTTCTGCGATAACACGTAATTATGAGACTTACTATAAGTCAGATACGCCTGATCTTCACCATCCGGATAGATCATCTGCCCCATACCAAACTGTGGTGCATCATAATCTAATGACATAACAGGTTCTGTTTCAGATTCTTCCTGTGCAAGTACCATCAACTGATACGGATTGTAAATGTAGATGGTATCCGTTTCTTTGTCATAGAGAGTCGGTGTTTCATTTTCTTCTATTTCCGTACCTGTAATAGTTCCGGTAAAGGAATCTGGCACTGTCCAGATCTGTTCCAAGTTCATCTGGATATCATTCATCAAAATGTATTGGGCATCTGATCCGTATTTCAGCTCTGTGCCTTCACTCTTTACTACATCTCCAGAACCAATCTTTCCATCCTTATCACCCGTGTAAACATAAGCATCTGAACCGATCTGTTTTAACTGTTCATAATTATAAATGCAGATTTTACTATCCTTATAATAAGCATCTATATGATCGGTTGATTCCGCTTTAACATCCTCACCAGAAGTTTCCACTTCGTCATTCTTTGAATCTTCTCCTGTTTTCTCGGAAACCGAGGGGGCAGATTCCGTGGTGCCACTTGTTTCATTTGAATCTAAAGAGTCATTTATAACTTTTTCTTCACGACTGCCCGCATTAGCATCACTAGAAGCTGTCACTTGATTCGTATTGCCGGCCGATGGATTCAAATTTTCTGCATCCGCGATATTCACCTGTGAAAATAAAATAGCTATACATAGTATTACCGAAATAATTCTATTCGCCAGCCTTCTGTTTCTCTTCATATCTGGTCCTCTACTCTTTTACTTTTAATCTACTTTTTAACTAAACCTTTCAAGGTTCTAGTTTGTATCAAAAAATATTTGCTGCTTATACCTTCAATATTTTTCCAAACATCTTTATCACTATCTTTAAAATTATACATTTTTTTAATGACTAATATAATGTGCAACCAACGAAAAAAAATTTTATTATTTTTGTTCAAAGCGTACCAGTTATGTTCAATATGTCCAAAAAGCGAATCACACAAAGCATGTGATTCGCTTTTTTTATAATTGCTCCAATATTTTTAATATTATAATGCCATTTCGAACAGCTAACATTTCTGCTATATTATCAAAGTTCATTCCTGTTAGCTTCACTATTTTTTGCAAACGATAGCAAACTGTTCGGGCATGTATATTCATTAACTCAGACGTTTTCCGAATACTTTGTTTCTGATTCAGATAACATTCCAGTTTCTCTTCCTTCTTGTTTTCCTTGTGAATATATATGACTCGATTCGTGTTGCAGTAAATATACTCTTTCGGTACAACATTTAAAATTGTTTTTTCTACAATCTCAGTTTCTTTTCTTTGATCGGCACTAAAATTACCTGCGCACATCTCCGGTTTCAAATAGAAAGTAATCACCCGATACTCCTCCGTTGCATCAAGATTAAGGAGATTCGCAACATCATCTTCCTCTGCTTCAGACAACGAACCATTTAACATTCGATATTCCAAATCTCTATGATATTTTCTTTCAATATTTTTTCTGTCACAACTTGAGTTAAAATATATAGCAAATTTATAATCACGTTCTCTAAAGTTATAAAATCAAGTTCTATTAACGGTTCGTTTACTTCGGTAATCACCAAATAAAATACACACTGATCAAGAATATTGATTTTTTTAATATATTCAATATTTTCTCTTTTTTGCCTGATATATTCATATTGTGTAAGAATGTTTGGAACGAATTTTTCATTATCCTCTGCAATGATTAATCCACTTACCTGCTTTTTATTTAATTCTTCCAAGTGACTTAATACTATACGCTCATTAAGCTGGTTTTCGTAAACAACCAAAGAAGTAAGGAGTAGTTCTCCCCCCCCCCAAGAAATTTTTCCATA
>OGHD01000983.1_pt1 | contig 12611 bp, 9 predicted proteins | sample 1571341 | NCBI WGS metagenome assembly OGHD01 (sample SAMEA2582026, study PRJEB24529) | metagenome | biome: Human gut stool | place: China | collected 2011 | reverse complement strand
AAGCTTCAACTCTACCTATTCTATCCAGTTCTCTATCCGTTACATCTTCAACTAACGGATAAGGTTCTTAAGGAAGAATAGATATGATTCAAGTCTGAATAGATAGATTTGAGTCAGAATAGATAAGCCATAAAATATCGGATGCACTTCTCTAGTAATAGGGGAGTGCATCTTTTTTTGTCTGCGTGTTTGGCAGTTATAGTCAGCTGTTTATATCCCAAAACACCCATTTCGGGGTCTTTTTCCAATTTTAATCGAATTTTCTTCCTCTAAAAACTTGTTATTTCAAAAATTTTGTTTAAATTTGCAGCTAAGAAGTATAAAAAGGATTAAGTAAGTCTTCTGGGAAGATGAAATCCTGTTATTATTAACCAATTTATCTGAAATTCTATGCAGAAAAGATTGCATTTACTAGTGGTTTTGCTAGCCTTTGTTGTCTCTACGGCAATGGCGCAGATTACCACATCTGGCATCAGCGGTAAGGTAACATCCGACGATGAGAGTGTCATCGGTGCTACCGTTACTGCCATTCACCAGCCTTCAGGTACGGTGTATCGTGCCGTGACGAATATCGATGGCCGTTACACCATCCAGGGTATGCGTCCGGGTGGACCATACAAGGTTGAAGTATCTTACATCGGATACAAGGACAAGAGTGTCAACAATGTAAACCTGAGCTTGGGTGAGACTACCAACCTCACCTTCTCCTTGAAGGAGGATGCGCATCAGCTCCAGGAAGTGGTGGTAGCTGGCAAGGCGGGTCTCGCTGCTTCTCGTACAGGTGCTGCCACCAGTATGAATGCCGAGCAGATCAACAATATGCCTAGTATCACCCACGGTATTGCCGATGTGGCTCGATTGAACCCTCAGCTCACGGTTACCAATTCGGGTAACATGTCGTTTGCCGGTACCAACAACCGATACAACAACTTCATGATTGATGGTGCGGCCAACAACGACGTGTTCGGTCTGGCTTCCAGCGGTAACAACGGCGGTCAGGCGGGTGCTCAGCCTGTATCTATGGAGACCATCGAGCAGATTCAGGTATCTGTAGCTCCTTTCGATGTGCGACAGAGCGGTTTCACCGGTGGTGCCATCAATGCCATCACCAAGAGCGGTACCAACAAGTTCCACGGTTCTGCCTACTACTATGGCTACAACCAGAACCTCATCGGTACCAAGTATCCTTATCTGGATGGAACGGGTTATGCACCTAAGTATCAGAAGCAGACTCAGTATAACATGGGTGTCACCCTGGGTGGACCTATCATCAAGAACAAACTCTTCTTCTTCGCCAACTACGAGCGTACCAACAAGGAGTATCCTAACCTCTATGGCGTGGATTCCGGTAACTCGAAGGTGAATACCGAGCAGGCGAAGGACATCATGAATATGTTGCAGAAGATGGCTGAGAAGCAGGGCGTAGCATTCAATGACTACTTCAGCAACCAGGATATCTACACCAAGAGCGATAAGGCGGGCTTGAAACTCGACTGGAACATCAACGAGTTCAACAAATTTGCCATCCGCTGGAGTCTGGTCAAGGCAGAGCAGTTGAGTGGTGGCGGCAGTGCTTCCAGCCTGAATACCTATGCCTACAGCTATCCTTTCAAGAGCAATACTAACTCTTTCATCGCTGAGCTTCAGAGCCGTATCTCTCCAAACGTGAGCAATGAGGCCCGTGTCAGCTTCGTAAGAGTACGCGATAGCCGTGATATCAAGGCCAACCTCCCTATGATTTCCATCACAGGTGTGGGCAGCGGTACGGTGAACATCGGTACAGAGCGTAACTCTCAGGCCAACTATCTGAACCAGGATATCTGGACCATTGAGGACAACCTGACATGGCTCCGTGGCAACCATACCTTCATCTTCGGTACCCACAACGAGTTCTACCATTTCAAGAACATGTTCATCTCTGATAAGTTCGGTTCTTATACCTTCAAGGGTTATGACAACTTCAAGGCTTATTATGATGACTATATGGCAGATAAGCTGGATCCTACCAAGGCTTACATGAACCAGTACCGTTACGGTCAGGCTAACACAGATGTTACCGGCGACCCTAACTGGGCTTCAGAGTTCTCATCTGGTCAGTTCGGTTTCTATGCACAGGACAAGTGGAATGCAAGCAACAACTTCACCTTGACCTACGGTCTGCGTCTGGATATTCCAGTATTCTTCGATACTCCTATGGAGAATCCGGAGTTCAATGCCTTGTCAGAGAAGATGGGGTGGGGATTGAAGACCAACGATAAGCTCAGCTTCTCGCCAATGCTTTCGCCTCGTGTAGGTTTCCGTTGGGACATCAACAACGACCGTAAGTTCATCCTCCGTGGTGGTGCAGGTGTCTTCACCGGCCGCATCCCATTCGTTTGGGTAAGCAATAACTTCTCGGGCACAGGTTTGCAGCTTTCTTCATACGACAGCAGCAGCTCTTCTACCAAGGGATTGGAACTTATCCTCGACCCTAACAAGCAGAATGCCAATGCCGACAAGATGAAGGCAAGTGCCGGTAATCAGGATGTGGCTGTCTGCGACAAGAACTTCAAGTTTGCCCAGAACCTCCGTCTCAACCTTGGTTTCGACTTTGAGGCTTTGGGTATCGACTGGACTGCTGAGGCCATCTACTCCAAGACATTGAATGATATTCTCTATAAGAACCTCGCACAGGAGCAGACTGGTCAGACCTTCTCTCAGAAGTATGGATATGAGTGGGACAACCGTCCGCTCTATCAGAGTGTAGTGAAGGGTACTCCTATTGCAGGTGTTTATACCCTCGGAAATACATCCAAGGGTTATACCGTAAACCTCTCGCTCAAGGCTGAGAAGCATTTCAATTTCGGTCTCGACTTGATGGCAAGCTATACCTGGACCCGTTCACGCAGTGCTGCCAATGGTGGTTCTTCTGTAGCAAAGAGTAACTGGACCTATCAATATACTCATCGTGACTGCAACGATTTGGAGGTGGGTAACTCTGCCTACAACGTGCCTCACCGCATCCAGGCTTCTGCCTACTACCACATCGACTACGGTCATCAGAAGCAGTGGAAGACAACCCTGGGTGTCATCTACCAGGCTAAGAGCGGTTCACCTTACACCTATTATTATTATGGTGATGTGAACGAGGATGGTTCCAAGGGTAATGACCTGTTCTTCATCCCAACCGATGCACAGATTGACAAGATGCGTTTCGAGGAAACCAAGTATAACAACAATACCTTCACCAAGCGCATGTTTGGCGATAACCATGGCGATAAGCTCACCGAGGAGATGCAGCGTGAGATGTTGAAGAAGTGGATTGCAGAGGATTCTTACCTCAGCAAGCACCGTGGCGAGTACTACGAGCGTTATGCAGATAACCTGCCATTCGAGCATCATTTCGATGTTCACTTCGGTCAGAAGTACAGCTTCAAGGTAGCTGGTCAGATTAACTCCATCGAGTTGACCTTCGATATCCTCAACGTGGGCAACCTCTTGAACAAGGATTGGGGTCATACCTATGGTGATGGCTTCGGCACCTACTATTCTCCTGTTAACTATCAGGGTGGTGGTTTTTACCAGTTTACCGGTGCTTATGCTTACAAGAGCTATAGCGATTACTACAGCCGCTGGCGTGGTCAGATTGGTTTGAAATATACTTTCTAAAAAAGCATATTTCATTTTGAAGTAAAAACAGATAAGATAATCAAGTAAAATAAAAGTCCCTGGAGATGTTTCCATTCTCCAGGGACTTTTATTTTGTTTCTTTTCATCTATGTCTATCTATATTCAAAGCTAAAAATATCTATCCTCAAAGCTAAAAATATCTATCCTTAAGGCAAAATATATTTTCCCTTAAGGCTAATTATATTTTCCCTTAAGGCTAAATATATTTCTCCTTAAGGCTAATTATATTTCCTCTTCAGGCTATATAAATCTATCCTTTATGAGGAATCAGCTTTCCTTTAGATGAACAAATCCTTCTTAGGCATGCCCGGCATGTATTTCTGTCTTAGTTTTTCAAAGAAAGCCATGCTGTCGTTTGAGAAGCCGTGACCCTTCCAGGTGGATGTGTTCGTGATGAGAATCCAGCACTGACCGTCGGGATACTTCAGAACCAGAGCCGATGTGCCGGCCAGTGAACCCGTGCGAATCCATGGGCGATTGCTCTTCGGCGTGTAGTTCCAGCCGATGGAATACTGATGGTCGGGCTGCTCGGTGGTCATAAACTGGATGCTCTTCTTGCTCAGGATATCCTTCACATGAGGCATTCCGTCGATGCTGGCTATGAAACGGCTCAGCTCGGCTGCCGAACCACACCAGGCTCCTGCACCCGACAGGCGAGGAAGGTCGGTGTCACCATAGCATTTCTCCACCAGTCGTCCACTGTTGTTGTATTCATACACGGGGATGCTGCCCTGGTGCATGTAGTACTTCGTCTCGTTGGGGCGGCGGTCCTTTAAGTAAGTGCCGGCGATGTGCATGTCGTAGCATCCGGCAGGCTGGAGCACATACTTCTGCATGAAGTTCTCATATTTCATGCCACTCTTCTTCTCGATAATCATCGAAAGAATCATGTAGCCCAGGTTGCTGTAGCATTTGCCCTGACCCGGCGTATAACCCAGATGTCGCTTCAGCAGAATCCTGAGCAGCGTCTTGTGGTCGGGAGGCGTAGTGAGGTGGTTTTGCATCATGATGTATCGGGTGGAAGATACCGGGTCGCCGGCGTAGTTGTTGAAACCCGCCTGATGGCGAAGCAGCTGCTCCACGGTGATGTCGTAATATCGCTGGTCCTTGATGCCAATATTATAGGTGGTATCGTTGAGGATTCCCTTCGGACCGAACACCTTCTCGTTCAGCTTCAGTTTTTTCATCTCCTGCAGTTTCATGATGCCCACAGCCGTGATGAGCTTCGATACCGAGGCAAATCGCATCAGCATGTTAGGCTCCATCTTGATGCCCTTTTCCTTGTCAGCCCATCCGAATCCGCGGGCGTAGAGCAGGGAGTCGTTGCGGGTGATGACGAGCTGGGCACCGTTTATTTCCCAACGTTTCAGGTATCTCTCTACCACGGAGTCAATCTCGTGGTATTCCTTTCCCTCGGTCAGTGCGTTCGAGATGGAGTCGTTGATGTGCGCCTTGGGCAGGGTATCCGCTTTAGCCTTCTCGTCAGATGATGAACAGCGGGATACGCAGCTGTGCGTAGTCCATCCGATAAGGGCGGTGAACGTAATCAGTATGATAGCGATGCGTTTCTTTCTTAATCTTCTTGCCATTGTTTTCTTTAAAATATAGGTTTATGCCATGACTAGCTTCAGCTCCTGGGTGAGTTTGGCGATGGCTGGGTTCTCCTTCATCAGGTTGTCCAGCAATTCCCGTTTCGAGAGAATCTTGGTCACCTCGTTGGCTTCTGCCAGTCGATAGTCGATGGTTACAGATTGGTTGCCCAGTCCTATCTTGAAGGTTTGGAGAATTCTTCCCTTGATGCTCTGAATGTCGTTGAGCAGCAGTTGGTTGTCTACCACCACTTCTATGTTCGGGTATTGTGTAATCTTCGGAACCACCGCTTTCATGCGGTTGGCAAAACCAATGAAATCCTTCACGTTCTGCATTCTCAGACACATGCCTATCCATTGTCCTTCCACCTGTTCCTGGGTAAATTCGATATCCGTAGCCGTATCTGTATGGGCAGCCTGGGCGTTCGGGTCGTCCTTCAACTGGTCGATAGGATTATACGTGCGTCGGTTAGCCTCTTCCGTTTTCTTCAGGTTGGCAAAACTCATGCCTATGCCGCTCAGTTTCACCTGGCTTATCTTCTTCTTCGCAGGAGCTGCTTTTGTAGCTGCTTTTGGCGCAGCAGTAGCCGCAGCGACAGTCGCAGCTTCTCCCTCTGGGGATGAGGCTGTGCTTCCGCTCTCTTGCCCGGCACCTGCACCCTGAGCAGCAGGCTTAAGCTGGGCAATGATTTTCTGAAACAGGGATTTTAGTCTATGGGGCGTACGCCCCGCACTAGGCACGTCCTGGTCTTCCGGTTGTGTAATCTGTCCTATCTGTATCAGGGTAAGCTCTACCAGCAGGCGCTTGTTCGAACTCTGGCGATAGTGCACATCGCATTCGTTCATCAGTTTCAGTGCCTTATATAAGAAAGGTGTAGGCGCCTTCTTGGCCTGTTCGGCATACTTCGCCTTCTGCTCGTCGCTTACTTCCAGCAGGGGCAGGGTCTGAGGGTCTTTTGCCATCATCACGTTTCTCACGTGCTTGGCGAGTCCCTGAATCATGTTGCCGCCGTCGAATCCCTTGTTCAGGATGCCGTCGAGCACCACCATCATCTGGCTTATCTTGTTCTCTATGGCGAGGTCTACCAGCTTGAAGTAGTTGTCGCTGTCCAGTACGTTCAGGTCTTCTATCACCTTCTGGTAGGTGATGTCGCCCTGGCAGAAGCTTGCCGCCTGGTCGAAGATGGAGAGGGCGTCGCGCATACCGCCGTCTGCTTTCTCGGCGATGACAGCGAGTGCCTGGTCCTCGTATTTCACGCCTTCCTTCTCAGCCACCATCTTCAGGTGGGCGATGGTGTTGGCCACGGTCATGCGCTCGAAGTCGTAAATCTGGCATCGGCTCAGGATGGTAGGCAGAATCTTGTGCTTCTCGGTGGTGGCGAGGATGAAGATCACGTGCGATGGCGGTTCCTCCAGTGTCTTGAGGAAGGCGTTGAAGGCCTGTGCACTCAGCATGTGCACCTCGTCGATGATGAACACCTTGTATTTACCCACCTGAGGCGGGATGCGGGTCTGCTCCATCAGGGTCTTGATCTGGTCAACGCCATTGTTGCTGGCGGCGTCCAGCTCAAAGATGTTGTAAGAACGCTGTTCGTTGAAAGCCTTGCAGCTCTCGCACTCATTGCATGCCTCGCCGTCTTCGCGGGGATGCTCGCAGTTGATTGCCTTGGCAAAGATGCGGGCACAAGTGGTCTTGCCCACGCCTCTCGGACCGCAGAAGAGGTAGGCGTGCGCCAGCTTGCCGCTCTTCACCGCGTTCTTCAGAGTGGTGGTCAACGCACTCTGTCCAACAACCGAATCGAAGGTCATCGGACGGTATTTTCTTGCAGAAACGATGTATTCTTCCATTACTTTTTGCTTGAAACTTTGTTGTCTTGCATTATTTTTTCTTAATTGTGATGCAAAGATAACAAAAAAATATTATCTTTGCAAACAAATTCAGACAAATAAAGTCAAATTATAGAAATTAATGAGTCAGAAACTAAGTATTATATGGAACTATCTCGCTCACTATAAGTATCTTATAGTCATTATAGCGGGTGTTTTGATTGTGGGCGTTGTTGATGATAACAGCATCCGCCAGCACATCAAGTATCAGTTGCAGATAGCAACTTTGCGTGAAGAGATCGGAAAATACCGTGAACAGTATGAAAAAGACTCCCGTCAGCTCAAGGAGATGCGCCAGGGACCCGATGTCTTTGGCAAGATAGCCCGTGAGCGTTACTTCATGAAGTCGGACGATGAAGACATCTTCGTGCTGAGCACCGATCTGCCGGATGAGGTGGTTCCGCAGGATGATGCTGCCGAATCGCAGACTGAGAGTGTTGAGTAATATTGTTAAACCCTATTTATATCATAACGATGAAACAGTTAAGTAAGATACAGAGTGCTATTTTTCTGCTTGGCGGCGTACTGATGGTTGTCGGTGCGGGCTGCTTTGCATTTGGCTTTATTTATCCTAATATGTTGCTTTACACCTGCTGGATGTTCCTGTTGGGCACCGTGCTTTTCTCCCTGGTGCAGGCGATGCAGTTCTACGAGGGCGATTCGCAGGTTATCCACCGTCTGAAGCGCATGCAGTATATTGCCGATATTTTCTTCGTGCTGTCGGGTATCTCGATGGTAGATACGGTGTACGCCTTCTTCCGCCATTGGTTTGCCAATCAGGAGACTTACATCACGTATTTCTACAACAAGTGGGTGGTGTTCCTGCTCATAGCAGCATTGCTCGAACTCTACACCACGCATCGCATTTCGCACGAGCTAAAATGCAAATAAAACATAAATACATGTAATATTCAATTAAATTGCTTGAATTTATTTCGCTACTTCAATAATTGATTGTACTTTTGTTCACTGAATTGTGAATTACAAAGCTTATGAATAAGATATTTTACGCACTGATCACCTTAATGGCGCTTACATCATGCGCCGCCAGTTACGATATCTCAGGTACTTCCAACGTAAGCACCTTAGATGGTCGTATGCTGTATCTTCAAATCTTGAAAGACAATGAATTTAAGAAAATTGATTCATGTGATGTAGTCCATGGGCAGTTCCACTTCCAGGGAAGTGTGGATTCTGCCAAGATGGCCAACATCTTCATGGATGATGAACCCGTGCTGCCACTCGTTCTGGAGAGCGGATGCATCACGGTGAAGCTTGATGATACCCAGCAGGTGGTGAGTGGCACGCCGCTCAACGACAAGCTCTTCGGCTTCTTCAAGAAATACCAGCAGTTGCAGAATCAGCAGCGTGAGTTGGTTCATAAGCACGACCAGGCTATCATGAACGGTAGCGATATGCAGGTGGTTACGGCGAAACTCAACGAGGAGGCGATGCGACTCTCTGACCAGGAGGATAAGCTGATTACATCCTTCGTCACCGATAATTTCGATAACGTGCTGGGTCCGGGCGTCTTCTTCCTCGTCACCATGGGCAATCAGTATCCGATGCTTTCACCATGGATTGAGGACATCATGAGCAAGGCCACCGACCATTTCAAGAACGATGCCTACGTGAAGGATTACTATCAGAAGGCGCAGGAAAACCAGGCCATCATGAATGGTACGCATGAATCTACAGGCGGCGTGACTCCGGAAATGGAGCAGATGGCGGCGCCACAGGGCGACCCTAGTGCGGCGACAGCCCCAGTAGCGACTCCAACCCCTAATGATTTAGCAAAGCCAACGATTCCGGCTGCAAAATAAAAGATAACATTATATTATGTCTAAAGTATTAATTCAAAACGGAACTATAGTCAACGAGGGTCGCTCCTTCAAGGGCGATCTTCTAGTTGATGGTGAAGTTATTTCAGAGATATATGAAGGCATGGCACCCCGTGGCATCTACGACGAAGTAGTGGATGCTTCGGGGTGTTTTGTTTTGCCTGGAGTGATAGATGACCATGTCCACTTCCGTGAACCGGGATTAACCCGCAAGGCGGACATCGAGAGCGAGAGCCGTGCGGCTGCCTATGGTGGCGTCACCTCTTATTTCGAGATGCCGAACACGGTGCCGCAGACTACCACCCTTGAGGCGTGGCAGGAGAAGCGAAAGCTGGGTGCACAGAAGAGTCATGTAAACTACAGTTTCTTCTATGGAGCCACCAACGACAATGTGGATTCCTTTGCCCAGCTCGATGTGCATCACGTTCCGGGCATCAAGCTCTTCATGGGCTCCAGCACTGGCAATATGCTGGTGGATAAGATGGAGTCGTTGCAGCGCGTGTTCAGCACAGCCCAGCAGCTCGATCTGCCCGTAATGACCCATTGCGAGGATACCGACATCATCAACCGCAATATGGCGGAGGCAAAGGCGAAGTATGGTGAAGACCCAGCTGTGGAGCACCATCCCGAGATTCGCAGCGTGGAGGCATGCTACGAGAGCAGCAAACTGGCAGTGGAACTCGCCAGGCGATTTGGTACCCGCCTTCATATCGCCCACGTTACCACCGCCAAGGAATTGGAACTCTTTGATAATCAGGAAGAGAATCTGATTACAGGCGAAGCCGTGATAGCCCATCTCGTCTTTTCCGATGCCGATTACGCTACGAAGAAGGCACTCATCAAGTGCAATCCTGCCATCAAGACGCTTGCCGACCGCGATGCCCTTCGCCGTGCCCTGAACGACGGGCGCATAGCCACCATCGGCACCGACCATGCCCCACATGAGTTGAAGGATAAGCAGGGTGGGTGTGCCAAGGCAGCATCAGGCATGCCGATGGTTCAGTTCTCCCTCGTTTCCATGCTCCAACTGGTGGACGAAGGCGTGCTCACCATCGAAAGAATGGTAGAGTTGATGGCCCATCAGCCAGCCCAGCTCTTCCAGGTAAGCCAGCGAGGATTCCTTCGCAAGGGATACCAGGCAGATATCGTCATCGTCAGACCGCAGTCGCCATGGAAGGTGACCAAGGAGGTGATTCAGAGCAAGTGCCAGTGGAGCCCGATGGAGGGACACGAATACCAGTGGCAGGTGGAGCAGACCTTCTGCAACGGCCACCTTATATATAATAAGGGAGCCTTCGATGCCGACTATCGTGGAGAGGAATTGAATTTCAGAAGTTAATGAATAAGACTTATAGCATATCAGAATTGACTCCGTTCATCAACTGGCTCTATTTCTATCATGCCTGGGGACTGAGCGGGAAGCCTAGGGAAGACAAGGAGAAGATGAAGCAAGAGGCATTGCAGATGCTTGCCTCCTGGGAGGAGAAATACCATACCCATGCCATCTTCCGGCTCTTTGAAGTCTGCAGCGAAGGGGATGATTTAATTTTCTTCCTATCCGAAAAAAAACTCCGTTTTCCGATGCTTCGCCAGCAGCATCCTTCGGCACCAGGCGAACCCAATCTCTGCCTTGCCGACTTCATCCGTCCTCTTTCCCAGGGCATCAGAGACCAGGTAGGAGTGTTCTGCACATCGGTGGATGGAACCATCATCGACGAGTATAGTCATGACGACTATCTCAACATGATGGCACAAACCCTGTCCGACCGACTCGCTGAGGCTACGGCAGAGAAACTCCACGAAGAGGTGAGAAGAGATAGAGCGTATTGGGGCTATGCACCCGATGAAAACCTCACCATCGAGCAGCAGCATCGCGAGGAATATCAGGGCATCCGGCCAGCCATCGGCTATCCGTCGCTGCCCGATACCAGTGCCAACTTCCTCATCGACCAGCTCATCGACATGAAGCAGGCAGGCATCCGACTCACCGAAACGGGAATGATGACGCCTCATGCCAGCGTCTCGGGATTCATGTTCGCACATCCCAAGTCGCACTACTTTGAATTGGGAAAGATAGGCGATGACCAGCTTCGCGATTACGCCCGCCGCCGTGGCGTGCCCGTAGAACTGATGAGAAGGTTTTTGGCAGTTTATAGTTTATAATTTATAGTTTATAGCTGGGCATATTAAACGATAATACGATAAGATATAATAATATAATCATAATGATATGATAGCAAGAATTCTAATTCCCATCGTGCTGTTCTCTGTATTGCCTTATCTCTGGATAGACAGGCAGTATATGCATGTGCGCAAGGGATGGAGAAAGATTTTATATTGGTTGCCTGTAGCCATCGTGATAGGATACAGTTCCTATCTGGCGCTGGGTGCCGACTTCATGCCCGACGACCCGATGCTCATCGACATCTGGTTCGGAATGATGGCGGTACTTGCCGTACCGCAGTTTGTCTTCGCCCTCTGCAGCTTCGTGGGCTGGGAGTGCATGCGCCTTTCACGCCGATTCAAGCACCACCGCAATACGCCAAGCCGTCATGCTTCACGCAACTGGGGCAAACTGGTGGGTGGCGTGCTTGCCGTCGTGGCATTCTTCAGCTTCATCTATGGCTTCACCAAGGGCGTCAGACAGTTTGAAGTCAAGCATCTCATCGTCTATGTCCCAGATCTGCCGAAGGAGTTTGATGGCTACCGCATCGTACATTTCAGCGATATCCACTTGGGGTCCTTCTACGGATGGCGAGGCGACCTGCCGCAGCGCGACATCGACAGCATCAACGCCCAGCGTGCCGATCTCATCTGCTTTACGGGCGATATTCAGAATGTAAAGCCTTCTGAATTAACGCCTTATCACGAATTGCTCAGTTCGCTGAATGCCAAGGATGGCGTGGTGAGCGTGTTGGGAAATCACGATTACACCTATTATATGCACATCGATGACAACGACCAGCTTGCCAAGAAGGAGATGGAGCTCAGGGTGCAGAACTTTGAGCGATCCTGCGGATGGCGACTGCTGATGAATGAGCACATCGTGCTGCATCGGGGCAAGGATTCCATCTATGTGGCAGGCACGGAAAACTACGACAAGCCTAAGCGCACGCAGGTGGCACAGGCACTCTATGGCATCAAGCCGGGACAGTTTGTGCTGATGCTCCAGCACATCCCAACGCAGTGGGAGGAAATGCTGCCGTCTACCATCAACGAGATGCACGGCTCCCGTGACTCCGTGCTCGTGGCTCCGCAGTTCACCCTCAGCGGTCACACCCATGCCGGACAGGTTTCCGTGCTCGGTCTGCGTCCGTCCATGTTCGCCCCGTTCGATTACGGACTCTACGAACGTGAGGGCTGCCAGCTCTATACCACAGCCGGACTCGGTGGCACCGTGCCAATTCGCATCGGAGCCACCCCGGAAATCGCAGTTATAACTTTAAAGAGAAAATAAAAAAGAGAAAATAAAAAAGAGACAATAAAAAAGAGAAAATAAAAAGACAAAATAAAAAAGAGAAAATAAAAAAGAGAAAATAAATCGTGTATTAGCATAAATCATAGTAAAATAATTCAAGTTTCGCAAGTAACCTCCGGTCCCCGAAGGGGGCCAACTTTCAATAAC
>OGHD01000982.1_pt1 | contig 12615 bp, 11 predicted proteins | sample 1571341 | NCBI WGS metagenome assembly OGHD01 (sample SAMEA2582026, study PRJEB24529) | metagenome | biome: Human gut stool | place: China | collected 2011 | reverse complement strand
CATAGCCGCGACTGAGGGAGTCAATACAAGAGGAAAACTATGGAAAACGTATCACCCATTATCACAGCCAAAAACCTGAATCTCTGGTACGGGGATTTCAAGGCGCTGAAAGATATTTCGCTGGACATGGGCGAGCGGGAGATCACGGCCCTTATCGGCCCCTCCGGCTGCGGCAAGTCCACCTTCCTGAAGACCCTGAACCGGATGAACGACCTTGTGCCCGGGGTCCGCATCGAGGGCGATGTCCGCCTGAAAGGGCAGGATATCTTTGCCCGCGAGATGCAGCCCACTGAGCTGCGCCGCCGGGTGGGCATGGTGTTCCAGAAGGCCAACCCCTTCCCCATGAGTATCTACGATAACATCACCTACGGCCCCAGGCTGCACGGTGTGCACAACAAGGCGGAGCTGGTGGAAAGCTCCCTGAAGGGTGCCGCCCTCTGGAACGAGGTCAAGGATCGCCTGAAAAAGAGTGCTCTGGGCCTTTCCGGCGGCCAGCAGCAGCGCCTGTGCATTGCCCGCGCCCTGGCTGTCAAGCCCGAAGTCCTGCTGATGGATGAGCCCACCAGCGCCCTGGACCCCGGCTCCACCATGAAGGTGGAGGAGCTGATGAGCGAGCTGAAAAAGAACTACACTGTGGTCATCGTGACCCATAACATGCAGCAGGCAGCCCGTATCAGCGACCGCACCGCCTTCTTCCTGCTGGGCGAGCTGGTGGAAGCCGGCCCAACGGCGCAGATCTTCAGCACCCCGCAGGATAAGCGCACCGAGGATTACATTTCGGGCCGGTTCGGCTAAGGAGAAAACGCAATGAGCAACCGTACACAATACGAAAACGACCTTGCCGCCCTGAAAACGGCCCTGGCCGAGATGGGGCAGAACGCTGCCGATGCCGTGGAAGCTGCAATGGAAGCCCTCTGCACCGCCGATGCCGAGGCTGCCGCCGCCGTGGTGCAGGGCGATGGCCGCATCAACAACATGGAGCGGGACATTGAGCACCGCTGCATGACCCTGCTGCTCCGCCAGCAGCCGGTGGCAGGTGACCTGCGCCGCATCTCCACCGCCATGAAGGTGGTCACGGATGTGGAGCGCATCGGCGACCATGCCTCCGATATCGCGGAGATCATCCCTCATCTGGTCACTGTCCGCAGAGAGGGTGACCCTGCTGTGAGCCAGGCCATCAGGATGGGCCAGAAGGCGCATAAGATGATCCTGGATGCCCTGAATGCCCTGACCTCTGAGAATGAGCAGGCCGCCCTCAGGGTCATTGCCGCCGACGATGAGGTGGACTATGATTTCAACGCCATCAAGCATACGCTGGCGCAGGAGATCGCCGCCGACCCCGGCAAGGTGGATGCCGCCCTGGATCTGCTCATGGTCATCAAGTACCTGGAGCGCATCGGCGACCACGCCGTGAATCTGGCCGAGTGGGTGGAGTTCGTCCGCAGCGGGCGTTATCACAACGAAAATATGTTCTGATCTCTTGTTTCTGTAAAAATTTGAGCTATTTGCAATTATTTCTGTGCCCCGCCCGTATTATAGGCAGAAAGGCTTCCCCAGAAAGCCTGATGAACTGGCTGCGGCGGGTGTCCGGCATCCCCCTGTCCCCGCCCGCCGCTGCCGCAACGGAGGGTTTTACGCTATGGTACAGACCAAGAATTTCCCGCTGGAAACGCGCGGCGAGGCGGTCAGCCGCGAAGCGCTGGTCCAGGCGGCATTACAGGAGATCACCCAGAATTACCGCGAAGCAAGCCTTTCCAATGTGGCCCGCAGCTACGGCGTTTCGCTGGCGTATGTCAGCGAGTGCGTCCGGGCCCAGACCGGAAAGACCTATAAGGAGCTGCTGCAGAAGCACCGGATGGAGACCGCCGCCCGTCTGCTGCGCCGCAGCGACCTGAACATCCAGCAGATCATTACCCAGGTGGGCTACGAGAACACCAGCTACTTCTACCGCCTGTTCCATGAGCGGTATGGCCAGAGCCCCCGGGAGTACCGCCGGGCACGCAGCCAGCGCACATAAGCGCATCAGTGAACGACCCTCTCCGCCTTTGCAGCAGGCTTTGACGGAGAGGGCCGTTTTGTGTTATATTAAAGCAGAACGATCAGGGCGGGCAGCGGCCTGCCGGAAGAGAGGTTGGATGAAGATGTTTCGTGGAGCAAGACGTGCAGATCTGGATGCGATCCTGAAAATTTATGCCCGTGCCCGGCAGGCGATGGCGGATTCCGGCAACCCCACCCAGTGGGGAGATCATTTCCCGCCGCAGGAGCTGCTGGAAGAGGACATTGATTCCAACCGGCTCTTCCTCTACCTTGTCAACGGCGAGCTGGAGGGCGTGTTTGCCTTTATCCTTGGCCCGGACCCCACCTATGCCCGGATCGAGGATGGCAAGTGGCTGAACGATACCCTGCCCTACGGCACCATCCACCGGCTGGCTTCGGCGGGCAGGCACCCCGGCGTTGCCGCCGCTGTGATCACCTGGTGTCTGGAGCACTGCGAGAGCCTGCGGGCCGACACCCACGCCGACAACAAGATCATGCAGCACCTGCTGGAAGAAAACGGCTTTACCAGGTGCGGCATCATCCATGTGGAGGATGGCACGCCCCGCATTGCCTACCAGAAAATGTCCCTTACCCTGCCTTTGCGCCGGGATTGAACCGCAAAAATGCGCCGCCCCACCGGAAACGATGGAGCGGCGCTGTTTTTATATCGGTTTGTCAAGAGCTCTCCCTTTGGGAGAGCTGTCGAGCAAAGCGAGACTGAGAGGGTGAGCCCGCTTTCAGGAAATCGGATCTGTCATCTGACTTTCAAGCGTGGGTTCGACCACCGCATCCTCTTCCGGCGTGGGCTGGAAATACTTCTCGTACAGCTCCATGCCGATGCGGTAGCCCTGCCACACGATGACTGCCGTGCCTGCACCGGCCACGCCGATGATGGCGGCAGTGCCCAGAATGCTGGGCTCGCTCTCGATGGTGGCATCCCGGTACTGGGCTTCCACGGTCACGGTGCTGCCCTTGGCCACGCTGCCCGCCGGGATGGTAAAGCTCTCCTGGTTGTAGGCGACCGCCGGGTTGCCCAGCAGGCTGGCTTCATCCATGGCCCACAGGTCGAACACCATGCCCTCGGGCACGGCGCTCTGGTTCAGCGTCACCTTGACCTCGGCATCCACCGGCACGCTGGCGCTGGTCATGGCTTCGCCGCCGTTGTAGGTGAACGTGCCGCCCTTCACCGTCAGGGTGTAGGTGGGGGCTTCGGGAGTGGGGTCAGGTGTGGGTTCGGGCTTGGGTTCCGGTTCGGGTTTGGGTTCCGGTTTCGGGTCGTTCAATTGCAGCTCAAGGTCAGCCGTAAGGGGTAGCTGTACTTCCCGTACCTTGCCGCTGCTCAGGGTCACATACAGGGTACCGGTGGGCTGGCCGACCACATAAATCTCCTTGGCGGCGCTGTCCAGTGTGGTGGTATCGCCGCTGGTTTTCAGGGCCGTAATGGTTCCGTTATCAGAAACAGTAATTTTCTTAGCGCTGTTTTCACAGCCGGTGGGAACATTCAGGAACACGCCGTTCAGGGCGCTGGCGCTGCCGGTAACTTCTTTCAGGAAAATGCCGTTGGTGATGGTGGCGTTGCTGTTCACCGTAACCGGGCAGTTCACCGCCACCCTATGGGGGTTCAGGTCGGTGCTGTTAAAGTCATAGCTTTTCTCGGCGGTAGGCTCCAAAATCAGGCTGTTGTTTTCAAACTTCCAGCCGTTGCCGCTGTAATCCTGGGTGCCGCCTTCGGTGCCAACGGGGTAGCCGTTTTCGTCGATCACCAGCCGGGTCAGTATGCTCAGGGTAACGGTGGCCGCAGTGGCGGGTGGTGCGGTAAAAGTGAGATAAACATTATCACCTTTATCGGAATATCTTGCACTTGGTGCCCAATCTTCTAACAAACAAGGTGTGTCGTTTGTGTCTTCGAATGTAACATCATTAGAAAATACTCTGTTTGAACTGCTACGGAAAAAAGTATATTTGATGGTGACGCTGGTATCATGGTCGGAATTGGGAATGACATAACCGCTTGAGCCGAGACCATTGATTGTTGCGTAGCGAATCTCATAGCTGCCATTATTCTGATTCACATTCAAGGTATAGCCTTTATGGACAGTGCCACCTGTTGGTTTTTTACGAAAAATGCCGCCCTTTATGGTGCCGTTGTTGGTAACGGTAGAAAGAAACGTGCCATTTTCAATCGTGCCAGTGGGGTCATTGGTAATGGGATCAAAAAAAGTGCCGCCGGTAATAGTACCATGATTTATAACGGGCATGGAGTAAGAGCCACTCGTTATAGTGCCATCATTGGTAATACTGGGACCAGGATTATCGATGTCCAAAAAATTACCATTTACAATCGTTGCGTTTTTCTCTATGATGGCAGAACATAAAATACTGTTTTGATCCTGACGGATGTTTCCGCTCTCTTTCAAATCATAGGTAGTAGGAGTTGAGGGATCGAGAGTAAGCGTTTGTGTAGAACCGTCATAGCTCCAGCCATCACCAGAACAATTTCGATCATGGTTCTCGCCGGAACCGACAGGATAGCCACCTACAATTTTTAATTGGCTGCTCTCCTCCGCCCACGCTGTAAGTGCCGACACAGGCAGGAGCGTTACCGCCATGCACAGCGCTACCAGAAGGCTGATAAGTCGTTTCTTCATAGGGGGTCCCTCACTTTCTTTGGGCCGGAAGTGGAGCTCCGGCAAAAATGGATGCTCTCACTTCCTTAAATACACGCCGCGCGAAATCCTTTCACCCTTTTTCAAAAAAATTTTAAAAAAAAAAAAAAAAAAAAAAAAAAAAACAGACGGCAGTCTGACAGTGGTGGATATCCCTTGACAAATCGTTTAAAATTGACTATACTACAAATAGAAAAGGTGCTGACGAGCAATGTTTGGTCAGCTTCCCGTTTCTAGTGGATCAAAAAAGATTGACCGTTCGGTTTGGGGAAACAGAGGCGGTCAATCTTCTTTGTTTTTATCGCTCTTCTCGTGAGAAATCTTCCAGCCAGCATCAAATGCGGCTTTTGCAACGGTGACAAGCAGCGCCAGCAGGCTGATCGAGCGCTCCCGGATACTTCTGATGAAGTATGCGGGGGCGTTTTTTCGTGGAACTGGGGGCTTGTGGAGCGGGGGCAATCGTTCTATAATACAAGCTGTGAAATGAATCACAAAAGGGGTGGAACGTATGGACAAAAAACTGAACGAGGCCGTGGCGGCACTGCGGCCCCAGATGGTGACGGCGCTCCAGCGGCTGGTGCGCAGGCGCAGTGTGGAGGCCGACCCGCTGCCGGGCAAGCCCTTTGGCGAGGAGGTGGATGCCTGCTTTGCCGAGGCGCTGGCCCTCTGCCATGAGCTGGGCTTTGAGACCACCGACATGGATCGGTACATCGGCTGGTGCGAGATCGGCACCGGGGACGAGATGGTGGCGGTGCTGGGGCATCTGGACGTGGTGCCCGAGGGCGAGGGCTGGCATCACCCGCCCTACGCCGCCGAGATCGAGAGCGGCAGGCTGTATGGCCGGGGTGCCATTGACGACAAAGGCCCGGTGGTGGCCAGCCTGTTCGCGCTGAAGGCCATCCGGGATCTGGGCATCCCGCTCAACCGCCGTGTCCGGCTGCTGTTCGGCCTGAACGAGGAGACCAACGACCGGGACGTGCTGTACTACAAGGCCCACGGCGGGGAGATCCCGGTGCTGGGCTTCACCCCGGACGGCGAGTATCCGCTCATCAACGGCGAAAAGGGCATCCTGAACGAGAGCTATGCCGTTCAGCTGCACCAGACCGGTGCTTGGCAGTTGAGCAGGGTGCAGGGCGGCGTGGCCGGCAATGTGGTGCCGGATTACGCCTGCGCTGCGCTGACCGCCCCGGCGGGGGCCGCCCTGCCGGATGCGGAGCACATCACCGTGACAGCCATTCCCGGCGGCTATCAGGTGGAAGCGGTGGGCGTTTCGGCCCACGGCAGCCACCCGGAGCAGGGCGAAAACGCCATTGGGCGGCTGGTGTGCTACCTTGACCGGCTGCCGCTGGAGGGGGATGCAAAACAGGCCGTGCACTTTCTGGCCGAGAAGCTGGGCACCGACCCCTACGGCGAGCGCCTGCTGGGCCATCGGCTGGAGGATGCGCTCTCCGGCCCCATGAGCTGCAACTGGGGGCTGATCGAGGGCGATGCGCAGCATCTGTGGGTCAAGCTGAACTACCGCTATCCCGTGACCATGGAACGGGCGGACTGCCAGCCCGCTGTGCAGGCCGCCTTTGAGGCCGCAGGCTGGGCGCTGGATGGGCAGGTGCACAAGGAAAAGCTCTACTACCCTGCCGAGACCCCGCTGGTCAGCGCCCTGCTGGAGGTTTACCGGGATGCCACCGGCGACAATGCCCCGCCCAAGTGCATCGGCGGCGGCACCTACGCCAAGATGCTGCCCAATGTGGTGGCCTTTGGCCCCCTGTTCGCGGGTGACCCGGTCACAGAGCATCAGCCCGATGAATGCATCGATCTGGAACGTCTGGTGCAGAACGCCCAGATCATTGCAAACGCCATTGTCAAGCTGGCAGATCTGCCGCTGGAATAAGAAGGAGGACGGGACTATGAAGATCACGCAGGTGCGGCTGGGCCGCATTTCTACCCCGCTGCGGGTGCCGTTCAAAACGGCACTGCGCACTGTGAACAGCGTTGAGGATGTTATCGTGGAGCTCCACACCGATACCGGTGCGGTGGGCTACGGCGAAGCACCCCCGACCGGTGTTATCACCGGCGACACCACCGGGGCCATCCTCGGTGCCATTCGGGATCATATTGCCCCTGCCCTGCTGGGCCGCGACCTCGATGAGTTCGAGGATCTGACCGCCGCTGTGCAGAAGGCGCTTGTCCACAACACCAGCGCCAAGGCCGCTGTGGACATGGCCCTGTGGGATCTGCTGGGCCAGAAGTACAGCGCCCCTGTTTACCGGATGCTGGGCGGTGCCCGCAAAAACATCGTGACCGATATCACCATCAGCGTCAACCCGCCGGAGGAGATGGCCAGGGATGCCCGCACCGCCGTCCAGCGCGGCTACGACTGCCTGAAGGTCAAGGTAGGCATTGACCCTGAGCTGGATGTGGCCCGCCTTGCTGCGGTGCGGCAGGCCGTGGGCCGGGACATCAGGCTCCGCATCGATGCCAACCAGGCCTGGAACGCCAAGCAGGCGGTCCGCATCCTGAACCAGATGCAGGAGAAGGGGCTGGACATCGAGTTCGTGGAGCAGCCCGTGCCCGCCGCAGACCTTGAGGGGATGCAGTATGTCACCCGCCATGCCGATGTGCCCGTGCTGGCCGACGAGAGCGTGTTCAGCCCGGCAGATGCCCTGCGGATCATGCAGACCGGCGCGGCCGACCTGGTGAACATCAAGCTGATGAAGTGCGGCGGCATCACCAATGCCCTGCGCATTGCCGCCGCCGCTGAGGTGTACGGCGTGGAGTGCATGATCGGCTGTATGCTGGAAGCAAAGATCTCCGTCAACGCCGCTGTGGAGCTGGCCTGTGCCAAGAAGATCGTCACCAAGATCGACCTTGACGGCCCGGTGCTCTGCAGCGAGGACCACATCCTCGGCGGTGCCGTGTTTGACGAAAAGAACATCACCGTCTCCGACGCGCCCGGCATGGGCATTCAGGGCTTTGTGCCCGGCAAGGTGTCCTATCTCGACTAAAACAGGAACAGACCGCATCCCGAAACCCACGGGGTGCGGTCTCTTTTTGTAAAATTGTATTTCATTCGCGGACAGTGAAAAAAGTTTGTGTCAGGATGCCTTGAAGTGAAAAACCAAAAAAGCGGGGAAAATCTTTGACTTTTCGGCCTGCAGGGCGTATAATCGTACTTGTTCCGTGTAGAGGAATGGGAAAACTGTGCGCAGTGGGCGCACAATCTGGATAGGGGAGTAGAAAAGTTATGAAAACGTTGAAAGCGGTTGCGGCAAGGTACAACGCCACCAGCCTGATCCTGCGCATCGTCATCGGCCTTGCGGTCGGTGCGGTGCTGGCACTGGCGGTGCCCGGTGCGGGCTGGGTGGAAGAGTTCGGCAGCCTGTTCGTGGGTGCCCTGAAGGGCATTGCCCCGGTGCTGGTGTTCGTTATCGTGGCCAGTGCGCTGGCGCAGGGCACCTCCAGGCTGGACCGGCGCTTTGGCACGGTCATCTGGCTGTACATGCTCACCACCTTCCTGGCCGCCGCCATTGCGGTGGTGACCAGCTTTATGTTCCCTCAGACCGTCGTTCTGGCTGAGGCGGCAGAATCCGAGGTGGTGCCCCAGGGTCTGGGCGAGGTGATGAACACCCTGCTCACCAACTTTGTGGCAAACCCCGTCAGCGCCCTGCTGAACGGCAATTACATCGGCATCCTGTTCTGGGCCTGCCTGTTCGGTCTGGCCATGAAGAAGTACGGCGCGGACAGCACCAAGCTGTTCCTGGCGAACACAGCGGATGCAGTCTCTCAGATCGTCCGCTGGATCATCAATCTGGCACCCTTCGGCATCATGGGCCTTGTGTACACCAACGTGTCCAGCAACGGCCTGTCCATCTTTACCCAGTACGGCAGGCTGCTGCTCCTGCTGGTGGGCACCATGCTCTTTATGGCACTGGTCGTCTCGCCCTTTATCATCTTTGTGTACCTGCACTGCAACCCGTATCCGCTGGTGTTCCGCTGCCTGCGTGAATCCGGCCTGACCGCCTTCTTCACCCGCAGCTCTGCCGCCAACATCCCGGTCAATATGGATCTGTGCGAAAAGCTGGGGCTGGATAAGGATATGTATTCCGTCTCCATCCCCCTGGGTGCTACCATCAATATGGATGGTGCCGCCATCACCATTACCATTATGACGCTGGCTGCGGCCAATACGCTGGGCATTCAGGTGTCCCTGCCTGCCGCCATCCTTCTTTCCGTGATGAGCGCTCTGGGTGCCTGCGGCGCTTCCGGCGTGGCTGGCGGCTCCCTGCTGCTGATCCCCATGGCCTGCTCCCTGTTTGGCATCTCCAATGATATCGCCATGCAGGTGGTCGGTGTCGGCTTCATCATTGGCGTGGTGCAGGATTCCGTGGAAACTGCCCTGAACTCCGCCGGTGACGTGGAATTTGCCGCCACTGCGGAATATCACCAGTGGCGCAGGGAGGGCAAGCCCCTGCCGGCGTTCCTGTGCAAGTGATGCAAAACTGAAATGGCTTTTCAAAGGCTGCTGTGCTGCTGGCACGGCGGCCTTTTTGTTTGGAACTTTTTTCTGGGCATTTTGCACAGGAAAGCCCTCGTCCTGTTGGAAATTGACGGATCCTGACGGATTTTGCATGAGAGTATCCCCTTTTGCAGAAGAAATTCTGGGCAAAACGGAGAGAAAATCTGAAAAAACTTTCAAAACAAGGCTTCAATTGTCCATGTATACAAGAACTTTATTTTTTATAAAAAACGTTTTGTGCTAGTTGCGCAAAGAACGAAAGAACGTTAAAAATGTATCACTAAATTCATAGTTTATTCATAGAATTTATAAAACGATTTCATAATTGAGTGGCATAATATGGCCATCCTCAGAGAGGGGAACAAAAGAACGAAGGGTTCTGAAAGGTTCCGCTCTGAGGATGCAGGGAGATAGAGGCCCTGCCAAAAAACACAATGACATTTACCGATATACGGAGGATATTTATTATGATGAACAAGAACACTGCGATTCTGGACAACACTATGATGGATGCTTACCTGACTGTCACCGAGGGCGTGTCCGATAACTGCGGCATTGGCCTGGCTTTTGCAAGCCTGCTCGAGAGCGCAAAGAAGAACTTTGTCAACCAGAGCAACCGCCGCGCTGTCAATGCAAGCTTTGCCGGCTGATCTTCTCCAATTTGCCGGTTGAAGATTCTCCTTCTTTTTTGTTACAGCTGCTGCCACACTGTAATATGAACTGAAAAGCCCGGAACCACCTGCCGCCATAGCAGGTACGGTTCCGGGCTTTTTTGCTGTGTGGGTTTGGTCAGCGCAGGGATTTTAAGCCGTCAGCCTGGCTTTCTGCAGTGCAGCCACGATCAGCGGAATGAGGATGAGCTGCGCCACGATGCCGGGCACGGCAGTGAGCACCGCACCGGACAGGAACGCGCTGAACGGGAAGCTGGAGCCGGACAGACCGGCCAGCACAAAGCGCACCGCACCCCAGACAAGGCGGCCTGCCACCATCGAGGAGACAAGGGTGGCGTAGATCATGGGCAGGGTGTGCTGCACCTTGCGGTACATAAAACCGGCCACAGCGCCGTATGTGGCCAGCTCAAAGGCCATGGCGATGGCAATGGGGTACATCGGGGGCATCCCGAACAGCACCGAGCGGAGCAGCGGGGCGGCAAAGCCCAGCGCCAGGCCCCAGGGGCCGCCCAGCACGAAGCCAGCCAGCAGCACCGGGAAGTGCATGGGGCAGAGCATGTTGCCGATCTGAGGCAGATGGCCGGTGATCATGGGCAGCACAAAGGCCAGTGCCAGAAACAGTGCGGCCAGCACCAGATCACGGGTCGCGGAACGGGTCTTGGTATTCATCAATGATTCCTCCTGAAAATGACAGACAAAAAGGGCCTGCCGCCGACACGCGCGCCAGCGGCAGACCCCTTCATGGTGTCTGTTTTAAAATAGTGTTTGCGGGGAGAAACACGGGCTTCGGCCCGCAAAGCCCCGGCTTCAGCCGGGAATTGTGCAAAAAGTATAGCAGATGCAAAGCCGCCTTGTCAAGCTCAGCGGATGAGGATAGTTACGGGGCGGTGTTTGCGGATTTTTGAAATTTGTAGATGTAATAAAAGGAATCTTCACCGGGGCCTTCTGCAAATGTACTGTTACAGACATTGGTGTGAGAATAACCATTGTCGGAGGCTGCATTCAATTCGGCATCAGAAAGCGCATGTTCCATAAAGAGCCAGATCTCAGGATCGGAAAAAGTGAAGCACTGAGAAGTATTGGAGGATTCGATTTGGGCATGGACACGTCCCGGAAAGTAATAATCAAAGAGTGTCCAGTCTAGGAAGTAGTTCGTTGTATAAAGAACTGCATCCTGAGAGGGGGTAATAACTTCCAGACACTGGGTGGTCGCAAGGTCGATGCGCTTTTCCCGCTGATAGGTTTGGTAGAGATCCGGTAGACTGCACACCAGCGTTCCCAAAATCAGAATACTGGACAGAATGCTTCTCCAACGGACCTTAGACAGAAGAAAGCCAAAAACCAGGTAAACGACTGCGGTGAGCGGATAAAGGTATCGAACGAGAAAAAGCGGGCGAAAGGCATATGAAACGATCAGTCCGACTGCGGAGGTGCCGGCAGCAGAAAGCAAGCCGGTCAAAAGCCAGATCGTATCAGGGGCGAAGAGCCATTTAGAGGACGACTTGGCCTGTGCTGTGAAATAAAGAAGGAATGCAAGACCGAAAATGAGGACTGTCCAAGAAGGATTGAAGAAGAATCCGATACAATTGATCGGAGAAGGAATGAAGGTGGACCACCAGTCTGCCGCAGCACGTTTGAAAGTGGGAAGCAATACCAGAAGCCAGGGAAGGTAGACGACCACTGCGGCACAATAAGTGATAAGGATTTTTTTAAAGCTGCTCTTATCCTGCGGAAGCAGAGAAAGCAGAGCCAGATAGAAAAATGCAACGGAAATCAGGGCATAGTAGTGCGTATAAGCGGCACAAAGAGAGGCAACGCTGAAAATGACCCAATCGGAGGTTTTACCGGAATGAAGAATGTTATGGAGTGCCAGATAGGCCGCTAACACAAAGAAAGCGCCGAGTGAATACATTCGGGCCTCGACATTGAACATGATAGCGGTATCAGTCAAAGAGGCAAAAGTGGAAACAACAACTGCGGGAATCAATCCGAACTGTCTGAAAATCACTGTACAGGCAAGAATCAGAATGAGTCCATAGGGAATCAGAGCCGACAGGTGGTAGACATATCCGTGATTGCCCAGAAGATGATATAGGAGCTGTGTGAAAAGATAGTACAGCGGCGGATGGTTATCTGCCGCTGTGACTTGGAGCATTTCAAAAACATTCATTTGGGCAAGGCCGATACTGAACCCCTCATCTCCCCAGAAGGAGTTGTCAAAAATGCGGACAAAGTGCATGGCGAACAGCACAAGGGCATACAGGTACAGCAGCCAGGGCAAAATCCTGCGGCTGCGCTGTGCCCGGGATGTGGGTGCGGAAAAAGACATAGGAACCTCCCAAAATGATAAAAAAAGCAAACAGATTCATCTTATTATATCATACAGCGGCAAAAGATGATATTGCAAAGCAGCCAAAAGCTGCAAAAATGTTTTGCGGGGGCAAAATGAACCTGCATTTTCAACAAAAACGGGAACATTTACAAGCGATTTTGCCAAGGGATGTACATTTTGACGAAAGAACCTTGACGTTTTTGCATAGAATAGATAATATAGACTTGAGAAATAGCGCATCGGGGCGTACGGCCCGGGTGCGTACCATATCCGATGCAAACGCTGAGGTTCATACGGGAGGACCAAAGATGACAAATGCAGAAAAGCTTACCCTGGCAAAACACGCCTGTCACATCCGCATGGGCGTGATCGAGGGCACTCACAGCGCCAAGTGCG
>OGHD01000976.1_pt1 | contig 12636 bp, 16 predicted proteins | sample 1571341 | NCBI WGS metagenome assembly OGHD01 (sample SAMEA2582026, study PRJEB24529) | metagenome | biome: Human gut stool | place: China | collected 2011 | reverse complement strand
ATTTAACGCCTGTCCCGTGATACAAAAGCTCCGGCGGCGCAACCTCCCAAAGTTCCACATCAACCTTCACGGAATGCCCCTGATTCGCTCTTATTCTCTTCTTATCCTCGCTGAATGCGAAACGCTGCTTGCCATCTTCGGCAACAATCTGCTCCAGCATAAGCATATTAAACGCTTCTATCCGGTTAAAGGCAGCCAGCAGTGCTTCCACCTGCGCCCAACCATGCGCATCCAGCTCAATGCCAACTGCTTGCGGTTTATGCCGCAGCACCAGTGCCAAAAATCTTCCCCATTCGTTCAAGCTCTTTCTCATAGCATTTCCCCGCCTTATAAAAAAGCAGAACTCCCGAAACTATAGCCATAGTCTCCGGAGTTCTGCTTTTTATTACGATTATAAATTTTTGCCGAAGCCTTGACCTTGGTAATCGGCTTCACATTTCCCCAGTTGCCTCGTTTGGAGGCGTTGACTATCTTTTGCTGTTTTTTCGACATTTTCTCATAGCTTACAAATTTTTCCATATGCTTATTCCTCCATTATCTGTTCTGTTTTATAAAAATAGCTTGTTGCTATGTTAATCTTAACACAGCAGCAAGCTATAATCATGGAAAAAAACATACGCACTTAAAATTCTGCGCTGCATTGCAGCTGTTCTCTGAGCTTTTTCTTATAAGCTCCTTAAAGTCCTCCGGCTCACGCACCTTAATCGTCGGCCCAAAGCTCAATACACGGAAAAGCATTTCGGTTTCATCGCTCTTGTCATATTGCACTGTCAGCAGGTAGTGCGACTCGTCCAGCTTTTCCGTTTCCTTCGCCAGGTCGGAAAAATGCATCAATGCGCGCACCATCGTACTGCGTTCATCCTCAATTTCCAAAACCAGCGTCTGCTCGGCAAGTTCTCCCTTCTTCAAGCTTTTTACATGCTCTACCGCCTCTCCCGCTTCTACGGATATTATTCTGCCTAAATTCAGCGTCACCTGCTTACGCTCGGCTATTGCCTGCAGGCGAAACTTATCATCCTTAGCCGAATATTCCAAAGACACCGGCACCAAATCCGTCCAGACGATAATCGTTCCCTTATTGCTCCGGTACGAAGCATTCAGATAACGCTTTTCCCGCACGGCATGAAGAATTTCCCTAAAGTTTACTCTGTATTTGGGATTGGTATAAGCATCGCCATCCACAAAGCGGTCGAAAAAGACAAACTGCTCAGGCCTGCACAAAGGCTCTACAGACTGCAATGCAGCCTGCTGCCTCGCAATCTCCTCATCAGAAAAGAATAAGCTGATTTTTTCATCAAGCAGCAAGGTTTTCAACCATCGTTTCTGCAGAGCAGTCAGGGGCATCGTCGGCTTATTTTTCAGCGGTGTCCCAAGCTCCGGCGTCAGCAGCTTCCATGTACCGTCAGCAAGTGCAGGCAAAAGCTGCAGCACGCTGTCGCCATAAGCACCCTCGCAGACAAGCTGCTGCATGCTTGCTGCAGACAGTTTTCCGTCAAGCGCCTGCGTCAGCACCTTCGCCACAACATTATAATAGGTTCCGTAAACCTCACTGAACACTGTGCTCATCTACGCTTCACCTGCTTTCTTCACGCCATACATAGCGTACACCTCCGCTAAATCCTGCCAAAACTTTTCTTCCACAGCCTTATTGCTGCAGGAAAAACTTTCAATGCGACCGATAAAGGTACGCAGCCAGGGCAGCATTTCGCCTGCATCATGTACATCGGCAATAAAACGATAATGCTCAGCATCTGTTTTTTCCACTCGTCCGCAGCGCTTTTCCCGCTCCAGGCATTGTAAAATATACGGCTCGTCACTGCTGATGCGCACTACAAGCTCCACATGCTCCAAGGCATCAGCAGCAAGCCATCTGTTCATAGATACGCCCCACAAATGCTGTTCCATCTGCTTTGCCATAGCGCAAAACTTGTCATAATCGCGCACAGGCTTCGCTTCCAGAACACGTTCAAGATTATCCAGACGGCAGAAAATAATCCTATGCGCCTTAAAGAACCAGCACATCACATAACGCCTGCCGCTTTGCGTGCTTACGTAAATCTTCAGCGGCAGCACGCGGAAAGAAATGTTCTTGCCTCTGGAAGAAGAGCTTTCAATACGCACGCACTGCCTGCACTCCATCGCCGCCAGTAAATCAAGCAACACGTCACTCTCCAAGGCATGCAGCAAATAATGATGTTTATAGGAAAATACGTTGCTGCCTGCAGAAAACTTATCCTCTATAAAGCTGCCACAACACCTATCTGATTCGTTTCGGCAAAAAAGCTCACAGCCTCACGCCAAGCCTCCAAATCAACTTCATCCCTGCTGCGCTCATAATATACTCCCGACCGCATTTTTCATTTTCTATTAAACCAAGCTCTGCATATTCTGCCAATTTCTTACGCACAGTGGAAATGTCCAGCGCCACCGGTTCATCAAAACAGGATAAATACGCTGCATCCAGTTTATCCATCAGCTGACGCAAAGTAAATTTTTTACCAGGCTGCAAAATATCTAGCAGGAAGAAATGCAGCATGATATCATTAGCCGTAAAGATCTTAGCCTTCAACGCCTTATAAAAAGGATTATGCCGGATTTTTCTGCTGTCTACGGAAATAAAGTAGTTCTTGCCGCCGGTATTCTGACGAAAATACATATATTCGCCCAGCCAGCTTTCAATACGTCTGCGCTCATTGTCATAGCTGCGGGCGCTTTTATCCGCAAAATCAGCTCTGCTCCTAAAGCCAAAGACATAAAAATCACGCATCAGCAGGCGTATATTATCAAAGTTTTTTATTAACTCATTAAAAGCCACAAGCAGCACCCTCCTTCCGCAGTAAATCCGATAAACAGTATTCCCAAATTCAGCGCCTTTTTTTCACTTAAGCACTGATTTATCTTTAGTATAGCACACACTAATGACAGATTTTGTCTATGTCAAATAATTGAATACACCCTAAAACGAAAAATCAAATGCAGCTTTTTTGCGGGTTTCACAGGCAACAAGAAAAGCGCAGCTATCAGCATGCTTTATGCATGTATAACAGCTGCGCTTTTGGGTTACCATTGATAAAAATATGCGCACTTGCGAGCTTAGAGTTTATGTGCGGATTTTGCCGAAAGCCTCAGCCTTCATCCTTAATATTTTCTATTTCATCCTGCACGTCATTACGCCGCTCTTCCAAATTGTCATAGCTTTCACCGTTGGCCTGTCTTTCTGCTATTTCATCCTCTATATCGGACTTTTCTTCTTCAAGATCCAACAGCTCTTCTCTCGAAGCATACGCATAATTATCTTGAGAAAAAACAAGCGGCATAACCACAAATAACGACATTATCAACAGCGCTTTAGCTATAATACTTTTTATTTTCATAATTACACCCACGAAAATTTATCCTCTAAGCATTTTGCAAAATCCAGCTGACATATAAGTTATTATTTACCACTCCAAGGTCAGGCCAACCCCAACCTCCTTCACCGTCAGCTGTTTATGCAAAGCAAATTTCGCAGCCAGATTTGTACAATGGCATTGTTCTAATTATACCATGCTTGTAAAAATCATAACACCTATATTAAAAGAAAGCCCGCCCCTGTGCTGTGAAAGCATAAGGACGGATTTTAGTTTATCATTATATTAGCCATCTGTACACTTTCCGGCAGATCCTATTCTTCATCTTCTGCCAGCATACGATAGCCTACACCAAGCTCATTAACAATATAGCGTTTTTCTCCGGGTGTCACGCCCATTTTTTTCCTGATGTTTTTCATATTTACCTGTAGCTTTTTGACACTGCCATAATCAGAATATCCCCATACTGCTTGGATTATGGCAGCATAAGTCAGCACCTTTCCCGCATGGATGGAGAGGAAAGTCAAAATATTGTATTCCGTCTGTGTCAGGTCGATTTCGTTTCCATCGACCAAAACCTGCCTTTTATCGTAATCAATCATCAAATCCTGAAATTGAAATTTACCGATGTGATTACCCTCGTTTTTCTCACTGTAACGATGACTGCGAAGCACTGCACGGATACGAGCCATCAGTTCCTCAGTTCCAAACGGCTTAGTAATATAATCATTCGCGCCAAGGTCTAAGGCTTCCACCTTGTCCATTTCGCCGGAACGGGCAGAAAGGACAATGATGGGAACAGTATCCGCTTCTCTAACATCCTGAATTAAGCTCAAGCCATCACGGTCCGGCAACCCGAGATCCAGAACAATGAGATCCGGATGATAAGAAGCGTACATCATCATGCCGAGCGCACATGTTTCTGCACAGATTACCTGATAATCACTTATTTCCAAGTTGGCTTTGATGAAGCTTAGGATGTTTGCTTCATCCTCTACGATTAAAATTTTGAATTTATTATTGCTCATCATCGCACCCTCTTGCTAAAGAAAAGCGGAATACAGCACCGCCGCCCTTCCGATTTTCCACAAAAATCTCGCTGCCATGCGCCTTAATAATAGCAGCACAAACCGAAATACCGATGCCCATATTGCTGCGCGTTCCGTCTATCGGTGCTGCAGACTTTTTATAGCATCCGGTAAAAATCTTATCCAAAATCTCCTCCGGAATGCCACACCCGTTGTCGGCAACTTCAAATACGGCCTTATCTCCTGCAAGGGAAACCGACAGCTTCAGCTCTGTCATTCCTTTCGCATGAAAAACGGCATTTTCCAAAAAGTTCAACAACACCTGCTCGATAAGGATAGAATCCATAGGAATATCCACAAAGTCGGCCGGTATCTGCGTAATCACCTTCTGATTCGGGTGCTTCTTGGAGAACTTCATAAGCACAGAGTCAATCAGTTCATCCAAAACGATTGGCGTTTTCACAACCTTGACCTTAGCACCGTCGATTCTTGTAACAGCCAGCAGGTTTTCGACCATGCGGATAAGCCACTCGCTATCCTCTTGAATTTCTCCCAACAGCTTTAGCTGCTGTTCTTCCGAAAGTGCATCCTTCTTGGAAATCAGTGTAGAAGATGAGCCATATATTGATGTAAGAGGTGTACGCAAATCATGAGAGATTGCCCGCAACAGATTGCCCCTCATCCTCTCCTTTTCGCTTTCTGCCCGCAAATTCTCCTGATCACGTATCCTACTGTTCAACGTACTGGTGGAAACGGCAACAACCAGCATAATAATAGCAGACAAGATGCTTTCTTCTACGAAAAAATCTAAAGTATAATAAGGATAAGTAAAAGCGAAATTTACGGCAAATACGCTTAAGACAGCCGAAACAATACCATAGCAATACCCATGCGTTTTCAGCGATATCAGAAAGACGCCGAATACAAAAATCATAGGAACCAGCGTTTGCGTTGTAAAGAGCTTCCGAATCAGAAGATTAATGGCAAAAGCGCCGAAAAAAATACAGACCGAAAACAAAATATCTTCTTGACGTTGTTGATGCTTCATAATGCTTCTCCTAATTATTTTTACAAACCAATTATACTTCACGAACAAAAGCGCTTCAAGACATATCACCGGATAATGTTGCTCCATACCCGTTTCTTTACCAAATCTACACCGCAGAAATGCTATGATAGAAACAAGCAAAGCAACGCTCAATAAACACATCACTTGATGAACAAGAAGGTGTAATTATGTCAGAAGAAATAATCGGGAGAAGATTTCAGCTTTCTTCTTTTCAAATTATCATATTAGGTTTTGCAGGAGTCATCCTGCTGGGTGCATTACTGCTGATGCTGCCGATTTCTACGCAGGAAGGTTGCATAACGCCGTTTAACGAAGCTCTTTTTACCGCAACCTCCGCAGTTTGTGTAACAGGTCTTGTAATACATGATACCGGCAGCTATTGGTCGGCCTTTGGGCAGACAGTCATTCTGGCGCTGATACAGATTGGCGGTCTTGGTGTTGTAACAGTAGCGGCATCATTTGCACTCCTGTCCAGACGAAGAATTTCTTTGATGCAGCGCACCACCATGCAGGACGCAATATCAGCGCCAAATGTAGGCGGTATCGTCAGGCTTACGAAGTTTATCCTGTGGGGAACATTTTTGATTGAAATGATTGGTGCACTTGCCATGCTGCCGGTGTTCTGCCGCGACTATGGCTGGCACGGTATTTGGATGGCAGTCTTTCATTCTGTTTCCGCCTTTTGCAATGCAGGCTTCGATATTTCGGGAACCGCTGAAAACCTCTACCCCTCCCTTACCGGTTACGCGCAGAATCCTATGATAAATATAACAATTATGCTGCTTATCATAATTGGCGGTATCGGCTTTTTAACTTGGGAGGACATTTGGGAAAACAAGCTGCAGTTCCGGCGCTACAGAATGCAAAGTAAAGTAATCCTCATCTTTACGTTAATTCTGATTATCTTTCCGGCAATTTTTTTCTTCTTTGCTGATTTTGCTGCTCTTCCTATCGAAGCGCGTCTTCAGGCAGCTCTCTTCCAGTCAGTCACAACAAGAACAGCCGGTTTCAATACAGTAAATTTATCTGTTATGTCAGGCTCGTCGCAAGGCATTATGATTCTTTTGATGCTGATTGGCGGTTCACCGGGATCAACGGCCGGTGGTATGAAAACGACAACCTTTGCCGTCCTGCTTGCCAACATTGTTGCGACCTATCGCCAGCAGGACAGTGCCCATTTTTTTGATCGCAGAGTCGATTACAACGCAATCAAGCTTGCCTCTACTATCCTCACCATGTATATTACACTATTTTTTTGGGGAGGAGTTTTTATCAGTGCCTATGAGAACCTGCCACTGTCATCCTGCTTATATGAAACAGCATCAGCATTGGGAACAGTCGGACTGACGTTGGGAATTACACCGCAGCTACATATTCCCTCGCAACTGATACTGATTTTACTTATGTATCTTGGCAGAGTAGGCAGTCTTACGCTCATGTATGCAGCATTATCCGGCAAAAAAGCAGTTAACTCAAAACTGCCGCTGGAAAAAATCACTATTGGCTAAACAAAAGGAGTGGATATCCTATGAAAAATATTTTATTGATTGGAGCAGGTCATTTCGGGCGTCATATCGCTATGCAACTTTCACAATTAGGGCATCAGGTCATGGCGGTTGATACTGACGAGGAAAGAATTAACGATGTACTGCCGTTTGTCACCAAAGCACAAATCGGTGACAGTACCAATGCAGAGTTTTTACGTGCACTTGGCATCAGGAATTTTGACGTTTGCTTCGTAACTATCAGCGGTAATTTTCAAAACTCACTGGAAACTACTTCGCTTTTGAAAGAACTGGGAGCAAAATGTGTAGTATCTCGTGCTGAACGCGATGTTCAGGCAAAGTTTCTGCTTCGTAACGGTGCAGACAATGTAGTCTACCCTGAAAAGCAGATGGCTATATGGGCAGCCAAACGCTACACTGCAGACCATATTTTCGATTATATTGAAATTGACAAGCAGCACGCTATTTTTGAAGTAGAGGTGCCCAAAGCATGGGTTGGTAAAAGCATCGGTATGTTGGATGTCCGCAAGAAGTTTGGCATCAATATTCTTGGTATAAAACGCTTAGGAAAAACTGATGTCTCCATAACACCTGACACCGTATTATCCGAGGACATAACTATGTTAGCATTAGGTGAGTATACAGCACTGCAAAAGTGTTTCCGGATATAAATATAAGCACAGAATATTTACGGCAGCAAAAAAGCTGACGCCTTGCGTAAATGCGAAGCGTCAGCCTTTTTATATTCTCGTCAACTCTTTTATTTCAATAATTCCTTAATTTTTTCCAAGCTTTCCGCAAAATATACTCCCTGCTGCTTTTCCTCTGAAGAGAAACCTTTAGCAATCATCTGCTGCAGAAAGTGCTTTATATCATCATAATAACCGTCAAGATTATAATAGATGCACGGCGCCTGCAGATGTCCCAGTGAAATCTTTGACATAATCTCACTGACCTCCTCCAGCGTTCCCACACAACCGGGAAAGGCAATAAAAGCATCGCCAAGCTCAATCATCTTCGTTTTGCGCTCTGCCATATCTTTGGTAACTATCAGCTTCGTCAGTCCCTCATATTGATATTCCTCATCTACAAAAAACTGCGGCTCCACGCCGATAACCTTACCGCCTGCCTGCAGAACGCTTTGTGCCAGCTCTCCCATCAGGCCTGTCTTGGAACCACCGTAAACCAATGTATTACCACTCGCACCAATCCAGGTGCCAAGCTCTTTAACCGCAACCTCAAATTTATGATCATTGCCTGTCGACGAGGCAAGATATACTGTTATATTCACGTTAAGTCCTCCGAGTATTGTTTAATCTAGTCTACCACCATAAAAATACCCGTGCAAGCGATATGGAATAATTATATATATAGCTTGATGATGAGTACGTCAGAATCTGTCTATGTGCAAAAGAAGATGTTAGGCATGCCAGATAAACTGTTTAATTAAAGAGAGATTACTGTGAAGTGCAGCATTAAGAAGCTCGATTTTGCCATCAAATTTCTTAATGCTGTTTTTGTTTTCACAGCAATCTCTCATTTCATAATATTCTTTGTCTCTTTCAGGCTTTCCGCTATACTGTTTGCAAGCGGCAGTATTCTGATATACCGAAATTATTCTCTACCCTAACGCAACATCCAGCACCATCATCACACTGAAGCCTACGGCAAAGAAAATCGTGCCGATATTGGAATGCTCTCCCTGCGACATTTCAGGGATAAGCTCCTCTACAACAACATAAAGCATTGCACCGGCAGCAAAGCTCAAAAGATATGGCAGCACCGGTATTACAAACTGAGCGGCAAGTATCGTCAGCACTGCTCCGATTGGTTCCACAACACCGGACAGCACACCACCCCAAAACGCTCTGCTCTTACTCTCTCCCTCTGCACGAAGCGGCATAGAAATAATCGCGCCCTCAGGGAAGTTCTGAATAGCAATACCGATGGACAGGGCAAGCGCCCCTGCTGCCGTAATTGACGTATTACCCGCCAGAAAGCCGGCATATATTACACCTACTGCCATTCCCTCAGGTATGTTGTGCAGCGTGACAGCCAAAACCATCATCGCAGTACGGCTCAAATTTCTTTTGGGACCTTCCGTCTGCTCACTTCCCACATGCAGATGGGGAATCATGTGGTCAAGCAGGAGCAAAAACAATATTCCAATCCAAAAGCCGATAAACGCAGGGAGGAAGGACAGCCTTCTCATGCTTTCGGATTGCTCGATAGCAGGAATCAGCAGGCTCCAGATAGATGCTGCAACCATAACACCGGCTACAAAGCCCGCAAGCGAGCGCTGCACCATATTACTCAGCGATTTTTTCATAAAGAACACGCACGCCGAACCGAGTGTTGTTCCGATAAAAGGTATCAGTATTCCGATAAAAGTCTCCATTACTTCACCATCCTTGTATAAAAAATTTGTTTCTTGTCAACTTAATTATACCACAATGATAGGAATTATGATAGCTGAAGCGGAGATTTCTTTGGGGTTATATCACCTACTTTTCTGCGTCGGAGTTTATGCTGCATGTATAATCAGCGTCAGCATCAACCTGCAGAAAGCATATTCGACCTTGAGGACTTAATCTATCCTCCTTATATCGAGCAATAATAAATCAACGCGCAACTTTTTTCCACGATTACCTCGTTATTACATGTTATACTTTGTTCATCGGTTGAACACCGACATGTTCCTTGATCTGAGCATAAAAAACACAGTTATTATCAAGCTTCTTGCATGTGTAATAGCTGCGTTTTTTGTTGGCACGAAAAACTTTAAACAGAATATCATTTGCCAAAGTAACAGGCTGACGCCTTGCGTAAATGCAAAGCGTCAGCTTTTTTGCTATGCTATGAATTATGGATATAAATGCCTAAAAATTTGTAGCTTGTTGATTGGGGATATTAAAAAATGTCCTGCACTGAACCTCTATCAATAAGCTTCTGCAAAGCTACCCCTATATCCTCGTTAATGCAAATTGATTTTGCCTCTATTTCTTCCGGCGCATAGGCTTCGCCTAGATTAATGCAGGCATAAGCAGCATTTTCCCACTCATTTGCCAAATGCCAGAAAGGAAATTTTATAATCGCCGGTGTGTTCATCCCACCGCCAAGTTCCAGAAACAGCACCCTCAAGCCCTTATGCTGCTCAAGGAACTCCTTGTACCGCTGCGACGCACGATACCAGCCATCATCCTGCACAAAGGTAGCATCGCAGTGCAGGTTCATTGTCATAGGCTTGCCACAGATAGGGCAATACGGAATCAGCTCAGCAGAAACTCGCATATCCTTCTGCTCTTCCAGCATTTTCCGAATTCTGATTTCATTATCATACGTTTTCCGGCAGCATGGCTCACTGCACTGAAACAAGCCATAATCTCCCTGCATATAGAAAAGCCGCTTTTTATCAAAGCCAGCTTTCTGAAAACAATGGTCTACATTAGTTGTGATGACAAAGTAATCCTTATCTGCCACCAGGCGCAAAAGCTTTTCATAAACAGGCTTCGGTGCATCCATATAACGGTTGATAAAAATATAACGGCTCCAATAACCCCAAAACTCTTCCTGCGTAGGAAACGGATAAAAGCCACCAGCGTACATGTCACGAATGCCATATTTCTCCGCAAAATCTGCAAAATACTTTTGAAACCGCTCCCCTGTGTAGGTATACCCAGCCGCTTTCGACAAGCCGGAGCCTGCACCGATAACAACAGCCTCACATTCCTGCAGTGCAGCTTGTAAACACTTAATTTGCTCCGAGTAATTTTTAGTAGATGTTTTTGTCCAAATCTTTGAAAACATTGAATATTACTTTCTTTACGCCCGTCTGTAGCCTGAAAAACTTCTTAACACTCTGCACGGCAATCTCTGCCGCCAACTCATTGGGAAAATGGAATTCACCTGTAGAAATACAGCAGAATGCAACACTTTCTAATTTATTCTCCGCCGCCAGCCCCAGGCAAGAGCGGTAGCATGATGCAAGCAGTTCTCTCTCGTGCTTTTTCACCTTACCGCTGATAACAGGACCTACGGTATGCAATACATACCTGCTCGGAAGATTAAAAGCCGGCGTAATTTTAGCACCTCCTGCAGGTTCAGGGTAGCCTTGCTGCTCCATCAAATTATCGCATATAAGGCGCAGCTGCATGCCGGCGAAGGTATGAATTGCGTTGTCAATGCAGCGATGGTTGGGAATATAACAGCCTGTCATACCGCTGTTGGCAGCGTTCACAACAGCATCACATTTCAGAGTAGTAATATCTACTTTCTATAGCATTACAGCAGCCTCGCTTTCGCAAAGGCTGCTGCATTATTTTTTAGAATTCGTAGGGGTGATTTCCTGAGAAGTCAGCAATAATCCCGTGAGCGTTTTCCAGATATAACACCTCAAAGATGGGATTGGTGGCTTCACCATATTGACCTTTTACAATGGGATTCTGCAGGCACATTTCCTTGGCTGGCATATTGTTTTCAAAAACAGCCTTGCCATGCAAACGAATCCATGCATACTCCGGACTGGACAAGGAAAGCTCAACTTCCGGATTTTTCAGCATATCCTTGTAGACATCCTTTTGGTTATTAGTGCAAAACCACAGCTTCCCGTCAAGCAAGCCAGCAAACATAAAGGGGCGGCATTTTGCCTTGCCATCGCGACCAACGGTGGCCAGATATTGCACAGGGTTAGCATTCAGAAATTCTACTACTTTTTTCATTATAAGTACCTCCAAGCTATAGTATGTTTCGTGATGCTTTTATTGTAATACGCATTGAGCAGCTGCGTGCCATGGAGGAAAGTGGCCTTGTCCATCGCCAGGTCTACGCTGAAGTGCCGCCAATCGGGAAAGTTTATACTTGACGGTCGGCATAAATACGACATTGCATTTATCGATATCGAAATGCCCGACATGAGCGGGCTCGAGCTCGCCGCAGAGCTCAAGAAGCAGAATCCCGATGTGCTAATAATCGTTCTGACCTCGTTCCCGCGATATCTCGACGATGCGATGCGCATAAACGTTTTCAGATATCTGTCAAAGCCCATCGATGTCAACCGCTTCAACAAAAATCTTTCCGAGGCGGTTCAGGAATACCGAACGCTGAGCAAGACGATAATTCTCGAAACTCACGATATAGTCAAAAAGATAAAGACAAAGGACATACTCTATATCGAAAACAGACGTTACGGCGCATTGCTCGTGACCAAAGACGCCGAATATGCAACCGCAGTCAGGCTCAAGGACTGGATAGCCAAGACCGGTCAGCCGGACTGCTTCATATATTCGCACGCGAGCTACATAGTCAATTTGCAAAATGTCATCGACTTTTCAAAAGACAGCGTAACGCTCAGAAAGGGCGACGGCGAAACGGTCAGCGTGTATATGTCCCAACGCAAATATCCCGCCTTCAAGAAGGCTTTCTTCAACTTTGCGGGAGGTATATTATGATGGACGCACTGTATAATTTTTTTGCCTGCGCTCTCGGTCAATTCGCCGCATATGTTTATTTTTCGAGCCGATTTGAGCTAAAACGCCCGCGCGCTTTGGGAATTGTTTTTCCTGCGGCGGCGGCCGTTCAGTTTGCTCTTAGCTTTGCGGGGCTTGCCGCATTAAATGTCGCTTTTATGTTTGCGTGCAGTTTCTGCGCCGCTCTCATTGTATTTCGTATCTATTAACAGCAGGCTC
>OGHD01000968.1_pt1 | contig 12704 bp, 15 predicted proteins | sample 1571341 | NCBI WGS metagenome assembly OGHD01 (sample SAMEA2582026, study PRJEB24529) | metagenome | biome: Human gut stool | place: China | collected 2011 | reverse complement strand
CAGTTCTATTTTTTATATTTCTATACACTTTGTTGGCATGCAATACAACATAACCATAGGAAATCCGTAACACTACCTGTAAGCGGCAGTTCATAAGTTAAACTCCGGTTATTTATTCATAATCCTGCGGAATCCAGATTCCATCCTCGCTGTCAGGCTGGATCATTTTTACAAACCGCTCTGCGCCGTCCTCGATAAAAGTGATTTTTATATTGATACCTTCTTTCGAGCCGTCCTGCAATGCCTCCACTTGTACTTTATTTTCGTTATCCAGCAGATTCAGCAGATATTTTGCAGCCAGTACCGGATCCTTTAGATTCTGATATAACATAGAACTGGAAAGCAGACTGTTCATAACCAATGCATCATACATGCCATTGACCGTGTAATCCATCGGCGTGCCATTAATTTGCGGATATGCCTCATCAAATTCCGTTCCTGATACAATATAATCCAGAAAACGGATATTCTCATCCGTCACTTTATAACTTCCATCTCTCTCCTCAAACGTAATATCTTCTTTCCACACCGTAACATGTGGATCAGATGTCCATGCATAGTACAAAATCTCTGCTGTGTTTTTTCCATCATAGGAGGTCGTGATCGTATACCCCTTCGAATTTTCATCCGACGTATCCCACATTGGCCACGGGCTTGACCATCCAAAGATGGTATCTCCTTCGTCGATCACAAGCAGCTGCTCCTTCATCATTTTTTTCTTGCTCCATCCATGCACAAACTGTCAATCGCTGCTCCGTCCCTGTCACAAAATGCATCCGCCCAGGTTTGTAAGAAACTTTGTTGTTGTGCCCGAATCGCATCGGACTGCTTTTTTAATAAGGCATTTAGTTCTGATTCCTGATCAGCCAAAGAATCCTTCTCTGTGTTTAACGTTTGGTCAGTCAGACTGCTTTCTGATAATTCGGTTGCAATATTTTCTTCCACATTATCGTTCTTTTTCGGATTGGTAAGAAAAAGTGCTCCTATTATCACACAGAAAAGCAATGCTGCTGCAATCAGCCAGAAGGTCGGCTTTTTAAAATTCAGGATTCCTTTTACTCTCTGTTTCACACCCACTTCCCCAAATGCTAACGGGCAGACGGTGATCATTTTTCCCGGCACATGGAACGAAAGCAGGACAAGTGAATACTCTTTTTTCTGCTCTGCGCTCCAGTCCTTTATCACACGCTCATCGCATGCCATCTCAATGTCCCGGCAAAACAAAATGTACGCCAGCCAGCAGAACGGATTGAACCAATATACTGCAAACAGCACATAACCAAGTGGTTTCCACAGATAATCCAGCCGTCTGATATGCGCTTTTTCATGCGCCACAACATTTTTTATCTGAACTTCTTTTAACGATGATGGCAGATAGATCCGAGGATTTAACACTCCAAAAATAAATGGTGTCTGGATTCTGTCACAAATATAGATATTTCCTTCTATGCGGACGGATTCTCTCACTTTCCTGCGAATATGTACATAACTGACTGCTGCATATACGAGCAAAACCGCTACACCGCATAGCCAGATAGATGCAATCAGGTTCATCGGGTTTTGCGCCGTCTCCTGCTCCGGAACTGTGATACCCTCAAAATAATATTTTGCAAGATACCGGTTTGCCGTGTTGTCTAAAGCCGGCATTTCTGCCAGAACCTGCGATGTTACCGCACCTGCTTCAATGCTTACAACCTGTGCGTTTGGTGCGAGGCTAAATGTCGTCTCTAATTGAAACGGGCACAGCAGCCGGATTCCAACCAACGCCCACAAGATACAGTGAATCCACTTCGGCGATCTCCGCAGCAGACAGCGTGCCAGCACCACAACCACGATCAGCACACTGGCAGATATACTCATGTTCAACAATTTCAAAAAGAGTCCTGACATTTTCAGCCCTCCTTTCCAATAGCATCGATCATTTTCTTTATCTCGTCCACCTCTGATTTATTTAATTTTTTTCTCGTTGTGAACGCGGCAAGAAACGCCGGAAGGGAACCTCCAAAGTTTTCCTCCACAAATTTTTCACTCTGGGCAGCGTCGTATTCCTCTTTCGTCATCCGGGCGGAAACCATTCCTTTTTCGTTCTGAAAGATTCCCCGTTCGCACAGCCTCTTTAAAACCGTGTAAGTGGTCGACTTTTTCCAACCAAGCTTTTGCTCACATAATTTCACCAGCTCACCGGACGGAAGCGGTTCATTGCTCCATATGATTTCCGCAAACTGCGATTCTACTACCCCTAATCTTAATTCTTCCATTGTTACCTCCTCGGTCTAATACTTGTAGACTTGTTGTTTTTAGTCTACAGTCATTAGACCAATTTGTCAAGAAAAAATCCACAGATATGTGGAAATCCATTTCTTTTTTCCTCATATCTGTGGATAAATAAATTTTTGTTTTCTTTGAATTTATTTCGCCTATTTTATCAAAATGCTTTGCTATATATAAAAAGGTTTCCTGCACGCACTCTTCTGCATCTTCAACACGGTTTGTTCTTTTGAGTGCTATCCAATATAATAGGTCACAATATGTATTATAAAGCAGTTGAAATTTGTCTTTTTCAGTTTGTGTATCAAGCAGATTTAAAAAAAGTCCTATCATATATACATAATCCCTTATAATTTCGTTTTTGTGATAAAAAGTTTTAATTTTATTAAAAATCATTATATTTATTTTGTCAAGTGTATTTGATAAAAAGTAAAAAGGGAGAAGCTTTATGAGAAAGCTTCTCCCTTAATCATTATACTTAATATCAATAATTTTCAGCGCTTATTTCAAAAAAGCTCTGTGGGTGATTACAAGTCGGGCAAACCTCAGGTGCTTTTGTACCGACTGCAATATGGCCGCAATTGCGACATTCCCAAATTTTAACCTCGCTTTTTTCAAATACTTTCATTGTTTCAACATTTTCAAGAAGTTTTCTGTATCTTTCCTCGTGATGTTTTTCAACTGCGGCAACAAGTTTGAACTTTGCCGCTAATTCAGGAAAGCCCTCTTCTTCAGCTGTTTTTGCAAATTCGGCATACATATCAGTCCACTCATAATTCTCACCGTCGGCAGCCGCCTTAAGATTTGTTGCGGTATCTGAAATACCCTCCATTTCCTTAAACCACATTTTTGCATGTTCTTTTTCATTATCTGCGGTCTTTAAAAACAATGCTGACATCTGTTCATAGCCTTCCTTTTTTGCTACAGAAGCAAAATAGGTATACTTATTTCTTGCCTGAGACTCCCCTGCAAATGCTTCCTGTAAATTTTTTTCTGTCTGTGTTCCTGCGTATTTGTTCGCTGTCATTTCTTTTACCTCCGTTTTCTTTACTACTTTTTCAAAATCTGATGCCGGATGCTTACACAAAGGACATATAAAATCATCCGGTAATTCTTCGCCTACCTATTCATATCCACAGATTCCGCAACACCATATCGTCTGACCATCCTCCGTTTGTCCAACTGCCTCCTTTTCCGATTGTAGGATATGCTTCTTTTATAAATTCATACACTTCAGTTGCTGTAACATGCCTTTTCATCTTATATACGGCATTTCGTACGAGATCTTTCTGAATAGTATTTCTTCTATTTGTCATTCAATCTCCTTATTAGGATTTGTTCTTAATAAGGATTATATATCATTTTGATAGTTTTGTCAATAAATAGTAATGATTCTTGTTATTAATTTTCTTGCTTTAACTATAAAAATAGATATCGCTATTTCAAACGCTACCAATATTCCAATTTTAACAATATTGCTTCCTACAAGCATCGCTGCAGCTAGCGAATCTATTAAAATATGTGCAATTACGCAGGGTAACACACCTTTGGAATATTCTTTTATTGTTCCAAACATAAATGTATTTCCTAATATCATTAGATAGAATATTAGATAATTACTAGATCCAGCTGTAATCCAAGGTAATCTATAAATTGGAATGTGCCATAAAAACCACACGATTGATATTAAGAACATTTTTAATACATATGACTTTATATTAAACTTTGGTTGCAAATACCATCTCCAACCACATTCTTCTAATCCACCTTGCAGGATTGTCCATGGCATATATACCAATACTGAAATAATTGTTCCGCCTGTCAACGATATATTTCCCATTATAAATGAAACACCATAATATACGCATACACTACCGATTGCCAAGATATATGAGTAGATAGACTCTCTCTGCAAAAACATATCTTTGAGCACCGCTTTCTGCCCATCTGATTTTGCAAAAGCAATCGCAACAAACATTGGCGTTAAGTTCATTAAAATAAACAAGACAGATGAACCAATTGAATTTCCTTCCGAAAACAAAATAAGTAATATCTGACCAATGACAAGAGTTACTGCAAGCGTTATTGCAGAATAGTATAATGATTTTTTCATCATAATCTCTCCATAAATTCACATTTGCACTTTTCTTTTATATCGCATAGACACAGTATATCATATCCACTGTGCCTATGCGATATCCTACTGCTTCTTTCTATTCCGGTGTATATGCCCAGTGCATCATTCGGTTTGTGATGGTATCTTCCCACTTAGGCTTTTCCCTTTCAGGTCTTCTTACATATAAAATGTGTAACCATAACATTAATAAGCACTAAAGAAAACATTACACCTACAGTACTAAGGATCGGCCAATGAAATGTAAAATATGACAATTTATTTTCCATATAAATCTTTACTCCAACCAAAGTGAGCATTCCTACAGTAAACAACAATCCTATCACACACATAAAATAATAACTGCCTTCTCCAAAAAGCATTAATTTCATTTGCTTATCGGTCATCCCAATGCTTTTCATAATATCAAATTCTTTTCTCCGAGTGTACATCCCGGTAAATACAACATTACAATAATTAGTCAATCCCGCAATGAATAATATGATACTTACAGCACCTAAGAGAATTCGATTTCCTCGCATATATGTTTCTTTTTGCTGCATCAGGTCTGATTTACAGATAACAAAAACTCCTGCTTCGCCGGTTCCTTCATCCATTGATACTTCTGTCATTTCGGATCGTTTTTTATTTTCCTCGGAGACCAGCTCGCTGATCTGTGTTTTCACATAAGGTTCTTTTTCCGGATTGGCAGTTAATTCCATTGTTAATATCTTTTTCTCAGTTGGTATCTTTTGAAAGCCTTTCTCACTGATAAAATAGTATAAGCTGCCTTCTCCATGCCAGGATTGATTTATTTCCGGGAAATCATCGTTTTGCCGATCCAAATAACCACATAGAGTAAATGTTTCAGATTCTTTTTGAGGGAATTCGTCTTCCTGTTGTTTCTCTTTATTCTCAGAATTACTTTGTTCTTTTCTACGAATCGCATCTTCTCTTGAGAGCAAAGTTTTAAAGTATACCGGTTCGCCAATTGCTTCATCTGCAAGTTTTTGCTGTTCCGGGGTCAGCATATGATCATGTATGATCAGCACACCATTTCCTTCTTCCAAAGATTTCAAATCAATATTGAGTTGATTATCCTGAACGTATTTCTCAAGCGACAAGATTTGATTGTCATTTAAAATCTGTACCGTATCCCAACTGAATCCTTCCACCATATTGTCATTTGTAAGATTCGAAAGCCCTTCATCATAAGGACGGATGCCCTTTCTGGATATAACTGTAGTTACATAAGCTCCTTCGATCAGATTAGAATTCTCCCAATCGATACCATCTATCTTGTGTATTTTTTTCTCCAACTCTTGAGAGATTGGTGAAAATTCATCATAATCATTATCATACAACAGTTCCACACCATCTCCCTGCGTCAGCAAAGGATCCACATCGATTTCTCTTGTTTTATATTCTTCCCCACACCCCTGACTTTTCCCGAATTCGCTAAACTCTCCTGCCAGCAAAAAATCAGGACGTTTCTCAAGAAGATGCTTATAATCACATCCATTTGTAAGTACATTCATTAGAATAAAGGATAGGACACCTAAAAATATAGAAAGACTTGTAATGATAAATCGTGCTTTCTGTCGTGTTATATTTCCCCATGCAATATAGAACATTTCTTCTGTTTCAGAACGTCTGTGCACTATTTTCCCAGAGTGTTTTGTTTTTCTGGCAACTGTATTTTCGTTATAAGCAGCACTCTCAATACAAGACAGCTTCGTTATTTTTCTAATAACGCCTTCCGATGCTATCCACAATATTCCATTTACAAATACAACAGAAAGCAAAAGAATCCACGGTCTGAAAAAGGAAAGTATTGTATTCCCTCCCATTTCCTGATAAAAATGGAAACCTAATAGTTCCGGTATTAATAAGACTAAAATCAGTGCAGAGATCAAACTTCCCAAGACAGAACCTTTTAACATGAGTGACCTCATTTGTTTCCGGTATATTTTTGTAATCTGTCTTTCTGTGGCTCCGATCGTGTGGAGCAGTCCGAGATTTTGAACATCTTCGCTCATGGATATCCAAAGGACATTGCGTACCAGGAAATATATTCCACAAAAAATTCCTATTGTTCCTAATATCACCATCTCATATCCACCTGCGAATTTAGAAACAGCAGTATATTGTGCTGTATCAGAAACGTATATCTTCTGATCTGCACTCTTCATCGGCAATGCCTGATATAATTTTTCTTCTGTTTTGCTTCTGCTTAAATGATTGCTCTGACTGAAAAGTAAAGTATAGGGACCCTTTTCCAGGTTTAACTCATTAATTTTGTCATGTGAAATATATCCGATTGCTAATTTATTTCCAGAATCAGTATACCATCCACATAGTTTGAATTTTTCTTTCGAATGTTCGAACAGACCTTTGTATACATCTAAGTTTATTTCCATTCCCTGTTCTGGTTCAGAAATACCACGTTTTTTCAATGCTCTCTCAGATAATAGAATTTCATCCTTTTTCTGTGGGTAGCTTCCAATCACATTGGTATATGCCGGTCTCAAAAAATTGTTCCAGCTTTCTGAGTCAGCCCAGACTATATCACATATCGTTTTTTCATTATTTTCTGAAACGTCTGTAGCTTCACCTACAAAAATGCTTTTTCCAACCTGTTTTATATAATCCAGTTGTTTTAATTTTGCATATTGTTCTTCTGTTCCATCTTCTATTCTGCCCGAAGAAGCAGTTCCATTTTCTCGGGTTAATCTTATTTCTTCTGCTTGTATTTTTCCAAAGGAGATTCCGAAGACCATGGTTATAGCAACAATACCGATTACTACTGAGCAAAATAAAATCGTATTTCTCACCTTTTTTGTGCCCGCAAAATTTTTAGCCAGGAATCGGATTATATCTTCATTGTTATTTGGAATGTTCTTATGAAACATAGTGATACCTCCTAACAATCGTTACAATCTCTTGTATAGATTTTTCCATCGGACATGCGTATTACTCTGTCTGCCATCTGCGCTACTTCCTCTTGATGCGTCACGATCAATGTCGTCTGATGAAATCTTGCGGCACAGGATTTTAGTAATCCTACGACTTCCATACTTGTAACAGAATCCAGATTTCCGGTCGGTTCATCCGCCAGGACAATAGCCGGTTTCGTTAATAATGCCCGTGCTATAGAAACTCGCTGTTGCTGCCCTCCGGACAGCGTTGATGGAAGGCGTTCTAATTTATCTTTTAGTCCTAGTATTTCAACAATCTCATTGAAAAAATCTACATCGATTTCCTTGCCATCCAGTCTCATTGGGAGGACAATATTTTCACGTATACTAAGAGAAGGTATCAAATTATATTGCTGAAATACAAATCCGATATTTCTTCTTCTGAATATCGTTCTTTCTTCCTTGTTAAGATCTTTTAAACTTGTATTTCTGATCCAGACACCTCCAAAATCCGAAGTATCAAGACCTCCTAAGATGTTCATAAGTGTTGTCTTTCCGCATCCTGACGTACCGACAACTGCTATAAATTCACCATCTTCCACAGTCAACGACACACCATCTAAAGCACGCACTTCATATGTATCGGATGTATAATATTTTTTTAGATTCATGGCTTTGATTATATCCATCTTTTCTGTAAACTCCTTTCGTAAATGCTACCTTTAACTCAGCCATAATCTATTATACATGGTACCTCTTACAAACTTCTTACAAGCTGCATATGAACTGTCTCGACCGGAAGATTTACCTCTATAAGCAGCCCTGGCTTCATTTGTTTTGCTTTCATCATCCCTTTTTGTTCCTGCCCTCTTGCCTGCTCACCACGATAAAATCTTTGAAAAATTTTATTTTCTTCTCCATCTCTTATCCCGATTCCATAATCTCTTACTTGAATTTTATAAAACATTTCCGTCTGTTTCATTGTGATATTGATCGTGCTGTTGTTTTTACTATATTTGACTGCATTATCAAACACATTATAAAACGCCTCACACATCCAGTTTTTATCATGTTCGCAAAGGATTTTCTCTGGCAATTCTACTTGAAAATAGATACCTTTATCTTCTGCCTTTTTTTGTATTTGCCCTAATGCATTTAGAATCGTTTCAACAAGATTTTCATTTTGCATATGAACTTGTATGATTCCTTGCTCTAATCGGGCAGTTTTTATAAAGCTCTCCACCAAAAAGCATAATTGTTCTTCACCTATTCGCAAGTCTTTCATGTATTCTGCATTCAATACTTCTTGCGTTTCATTCAATGATTCTTGCAGCAATTCCGTATAATTTTTTATATTTGACAGCGGTGTCCGTAGTTGATGCGCAATCTCAGAAATCAATTTCTGTATCTCATATCGACTTTTTTCAGCCTCTTTTCTTCTTCCTTCTAACATTTCCTGTAAACGGATTAATTGATTGGTAGTTTTGGAATAAAGCGTTTCTTTCCCGATATCTGAACCATCTAATTCATTGCCGTTTATTAAGGATTCCGTCAATTTATATATTTTATTCATTTCATTTGTTCTTAAATGATTTTCAACTAAATATACAGTACTTCCTCCGAGTATGAAACCTATTAAAAGTACTGTAGAAATTGCTACAACCATGCTAATCTCCCATTCTATATCCCATTCCAAATACATTACTTATAACATTCGATGAATCATTTAATTTCTTTTTCAATCTGCTGATCATAACGCTAATTGTGTTAGGATCAATGAATTCACTATCGATTCCCCATATATTTTCCATTATCATCTCTTTTGTAAGAACCTGATTCTGATTCATAATAAGATATTCTAAAAGCTGATACTCTTTGACTGTCAAAAATATTTCCGTCGCTCCGACGAAAACCTGTTTTTTATCAGAATACAAAATGACTTGTCCGCACATAAAAGTATTTTCATTTGACTTTCTCTTTAAAACAACTTCTATACGTTTTAGCAATACCTTTATTGAAAATGGTTTGACCACATAATCATCTGCTCCTGTATCAAACGCTTTTAACATATCTTTTTCATCATCTTTTGCTGTTAAAAAAATAGCTGGAATTTTTCCATTTTTTTGAAGCTCTTGATATAGATTTATTCCATCCCCATCCGGCAATCCAATATCTACGATCAACAAATCTACAGAACTATCTATATTTTTAATTGCCTCTTTTCTTGAAGCGGCAAGAATCGTTGTATAACCTTGATTTTTCAAAGATCTATCTAATGCTTTTCTTAACAATTTATCATCTTCTATAATTCCTATTACCATACACACCTCCTGATTTTTCTAGAATGTAATACAAAAAGTCCATTACAATATATATAACACCTCTGTATATTGTAACGGACTTTTTCAAACCCAGACTTGGTGCAAGCACCATTTCCGATAAAAACCTCGAAAGTTTTTATTTTATGTGCATATATTCCCCAATTTCATTCACAAAATCAATATGTTTTCTACTAAATTTTCATCTACTATTTTATACTACTGGGTACAGGCTTGAATCTATTGTTTCATACTTATCACATAGCACCTCTAGTGCTTGAAAATCTAGTGCTGATTTCACATACCCAGCCGTTGTATCATTTGATACTTTTTGATTGTACATCACTTTGGCATTTGAAATAATTTTCTCACGTTGTTTACGTATAAAAATCATTTCATTGTGAACGAGATCCTTATACGTACTATCTGATTCATTTTCCAAATCATATAATTCAAGTTCTGATGTAGGTACCGGAATCATATGGCTAATTCTGAGTGTGCCCTTTAATTCTTTTTCACCATCTTTATTTTTTACTACAATTCGTATAATTGGCACAATGCTTTTCTTAATGACCTTATTTGCTCCTGCAATCTGATAATCCGAATCTTTGGGCGATGACATCGGAACATAATAATGATATTGTCCAATCTGCAAAACTACACCCAAATATTTCCTAGTATGTGTTCTAGAATTAATTTTGTTAGAATATACGTTTGGAAAATCCTTACGCAACCATTCCACATAATCATCCGAAACACTATATAATTTGAATTCTTCCATCCGTATCTCCTTTTATTTATTTCTCCTTATACGAAAACAAGGGAGCTAACGCTCCCTTTGAGTTTAAAATTCTCCACTTATATGGCAGGAGCTCTCCCGAGTTTAAAATCTTCCACTTATATGGCAGGAACTCTCCCGAAGATAGGCTCTCTATCTAAGAATAGTATATGACAAATTCATAAAAATAGCAACTCTTTTTATGTACTTGTTGCGTTGTTACTGCATTAAAGCTTCGATAAAAACATCCAAGATTAGTGAGCCACAAAGTGGGCCATTCTTCAAAAACTTACATGAATGCTCCTATAAATCCCTTATTTCAATCTCTCGTTTCCATCAAAACAACTTTTCCAAACACGAAAGAGATCTTCACTTCATCTTCACCTTCTGCGAACTCATTACTCACACACAAGCTGTCTCCTGATGAGAGCAAATGATTCTGCAATGGATATTTTGCACCGCTGATACAGAAATCCTCAACCGGAAATTGCATAGGAAATACTGAAAAATACTTTCCGAAAGCTTCTTCTCTGCGAATTGCGATTCCATGATCAAGCAGACGAATTCTATTATGACTGTCTAAGATCATCGCTTGAGATCCTGCTTCAAGTGCAATATTCAGGCACTGGACATTGGCCCAGAAATGATCCAAACGATTTCCTGTTCCTCCAAGAATCCAGATTTCTTTTCTTCTGAGTCCAAGACACATACGAAGTGCAATCTCCGTATCAGACGCATCCTTTACCGGATTGAACTCCCGGATCGGTACACTTGCTTCTTTTCTATAATAATCGATCACTTCTTCCGGTACACTGTCAAAATCTCCCACAATGTAATCCGGCTTGATCTTATGTTCATAAAGAAATGCGAGTCCTTTATCTACTCCGATAATAAATTCTGTCTCTTCTGCCTCAAGAATTGGAAGGATAAAATCTTCTTCCAGCATTCCCCCGCTCACAATAACTGTTCTCTTACACATTGCCGTTTAAAATCTCCATAAACTTTGCTGTATTATCTTTGATGTCGCCTTTAAAAACTCCTGAACCTGAGACCATTACATTCGCTCCGGCTGCAAGTACTTCTGCCACGTTTTTATGATAGATTCCACCATCTACTTCAATATCAGTTGTAAGTCCTTTTTCATTCAGAAGGTTTCTCAATTCACTGATACGCTCCAGTGATTCCGGAATAAATGCCTGTCCGCCGAATCCCGGTTCTACAGACATGATCAGAAACATCTCTGCCTGATCCAGATATGGAAGCAGTACATCAACCGGTGTCTTCGGTTTAATAGAAATTCCCACTTTCGCTCCTGCTGCATGGATTTTATCAATTGTTGCCTGCAGATCTTCACATGCTTCATAATGAACTGTAACGATATCTGCTCCTGCTTTCACGAATTCTTCCACATAACGGATCGGTTCTGTCACCATAAGATGAACATCCAGTGTTTGTGTTGTTGCTCCCTTGATTGATGCGAGAACAGGCATTCCAAAGGAAATGCTTGGAACGAACATTCCGTCCATCACATCAAAATGAATATACTCTGCGCCTGCTTCTTCTGTTAATTTCAACTGTTCTCCTAAAATTTTGAAATCTGCTGAGAGAATAGATGGTGCCAAAATATTTTTCATAAACTTAATACCTCTTTCTTTCCTTTAGTTCACGGTACATCTCCGTATAATCTTCATATCTGATCTTATGGATCTTCCCTTCTTCAACTGCCTCTTTCACAGCGCATCCGGGTTCATGAATATGGTCACAGCCATTGAACTTGCACTGTCCTTCAAACGGTGTAAATTCCGGAAAATAATATTTTAAATCTTCTTTTTCGAAATCATTGACGTAAAGAGAACTGAATCCCGGAGTATCCATAATATAAGACTCTTCTCCGATCACGATCAGTTCGGAATGTCTTGTTGTATGTTTCCCCCGATCAATCTTCTTACTGATACTTCCTGTCTCCATCTTCACTTCAGACTGCAGAAGATTGATCAGAGAAGACTTTCCGACACCGGAAGGACCTGCAATCGAAGTTGTCTTTCCTTTTAAAAGTGATTTTAACTCACTGATATTTTCTTCTTCCTTCGCGCTTGTGAAAATTACCGGATATCCGCATCCGGTATAAACTTCTTTCAATTCTGCAATTTCAGGATGGCTTGCAATATCTGTCTTATTAAAACATAATACGACAGGTATCTCTTTTCGTTCCATCATGACAAGAAAACGATCTAACAGATTATAATGTGGTTTCGGTTTTGTCACTGCAAATACAACCAGTGCCTGATCAATATTGGCTACTGCCGGAC
>OGHD01000966.1_pt1 | contig 12728 bp, 16 predicted proteins | sample 1571341 | NCBI WGS metagenome assembly OGHD01 (sample SAMEA2582026, study PRJEB24529) | metagenome | biome: Human gut stool | place: China | collected 2011 | reverse complement strand
TGTAAGACCAACTCTCATTCTAGCTCCAGGAGGTTCATTCATCTGTCCGAATACCATTGTTGTCTTCTCGATAACTCCTGAATCCATCATTTCGTGGTAAAGGTCATTACCTTCACGAGTACGCTCACCAACACCTGTGAATACTGAATATCCACCGTGCTCTGTAGCAATATTTCTGATAAGCTCCTGAATAAGAACTGTCTTACCAACTCCGGCACCACCGAAAAGACCGATCTTACCACCCTTCTGGTAAGGGCAAAGTAAATCTACGACCTTAATACCTGTCTCTAACATTTCTGTATTAGTAGCCTGCTCAGCAAATGTAGGTGCCTTTCTGTGAATAGGCATATGCTCTACTTCTGGAGCTGGCTTATTATCGATAGGATCTCCTAATACATTAAAGATTCTACCAAGTGTCTGCTCACCAACAGGTACTGAAATAGGTGCTCCTGTGGCTTCTGCTTCCATACCTCTAACAAGACCATCAGTAGGTCCAAGGGCTATACATCTTACTGTATCATCCCCAAGATGCTGAGCAACCTCTACAACGAGCTTGCCACCGTCTTTGGTCTTTATATTGATGGCTGAATTGATTTCTGGCAGATTACCTTCTGCAAATTTAATATCTATTACAGCACTGATAATCTGAGTAATCTTACCGATATTCTTCTCTGCCATTGTTACCTCCATCTATTGTTAATTAATTGTACACGGGCTGAATACACAGACCCGCCAAGAGTTATAACAAACTCTAATTAGCCGATAGCATTTGCACCAGCAATAATCTCTGTAAGTTCCTGTGTAATAGAAGCCTGACGGGCTCTGTTATACTTAAGTGATAAATCAGAAATCATCTCATCGGCATTGCTTGTCGCATTATCCATAGCCTGCATACGTGCACCATTCTCACTGGCAACAGCTTCAATAAGTGCACCATATATAAGACTGCACACATACTTAGGTATGATAAGATTCAAAGCTTCATCTTCGGCTGGTTCATAATTCATAGGTGTTGTATCTTCCTTATCAGCACTCACGCTCTCAGTATCAACTGATACTGGAAGAAGCTTAATAAGCTTAGGCTCGTGAACTACTGTATTCTTAAATGATGTATAAGCAAGGTATATTTCACCTATCTGTCCATCCGCAAATCTTTCAAGAAGCTTATCACATATATCTCTTGCATCCGTATAAAGTGGTTCGTTAATAACATCTGAACAATCATCTGTTATATTGTAACCTCTTCTTGCAAGATAATCTCTTCCCTTAGTTCCTATTGCAATTATATCAATATCTTCCTTAGGAATTCCGCTCTCTGTAATAAGCTTGGTTATATTAGTATTGTAACCACCAGCAAGTCCACGATTGGCCGTTATTGTTATAACAGCTTTTCTTGCAGACTCACCAGCCTGAAGATACTTATGATTGATGTTACCTGATCTGGCAAGCATATTGCATATCGTTTCGTACATCAGATCTGAATAAGGCTTTGTGCTCTCTGCCTTTCCCTTTGCTTTTTGAAGTTTAACAGTGGAAACAAGCTTCATAGCCTTGGTAATCTGACCTGTACTCTTAATACTATCTCTACGCCCTGTTATATCTCTCATTGAGGCCATAGAATTTACCTCCATTCCAAGCATTAACTGCTGTTAATCATTGATCAATCAGCAGTTAAATGTCTTCTTAAACTCTTCAATAGCACTTACAAGTAACTTCTCTGTATCTTCTGAAAGTTCCTTAGTCTCCTTAATAGATTCTGGAATCTGTGGATACTTAGTATCTATAAAATCGAATAAACCCTGTTCAAAATCAAGAATCTTATCAACTGGAATATCTATAACGAACTTCTTAGTAACAGCATATATTATAATAACCTGATATTCTACAGGCATTGGCTTATACTGTGGCTGCTTTAACATCTCTCTGATACGTTCGCCCTGTGCAAGCTTCTCCTTAGTATCAGCATCGAGTTCTGAACCAAACTGTGAGAATGAAGCAAGCTCTCTGTACTGGGCAAGCTCTGTACGGATAGGTGCTGCAATCTTCTTAATAGCCTTAATCTGAGCAGAACCACCAACTCGTGATACTGAAAGACCGGCATTAATAGCTGGTCTGAAACCAGAGTTGAACATCTCTGTCTCAAGATATATCTGTCCATCTGTGATAGATATAACGTTAGTTGGAATATATGCAGATACATCACCAGCCTGTGTTTCAATAATTGGAAGGGCTGTAAGTGATCCTCCGCCGTATTCATCTGACATTCTTGCAGCTCTCTCAAGAAGTCTTGAGTGAAGATAGAATACATCACCTGGATAAGCTTCACGTCCTGGAGCTCTCTTTAAAAGAAGTGAAAGTGTTCTATATGCTGCTGCGTGCTTACTAAGGTCATCATATACAACAAGTACATCTTCGCCATTCTCCATCCACTCTTCACCGATAGCACATCCTGAATAAGGAGCGATATACTGAAGTGGAGCAAGTTCGCTGGCTGTTGATGCAACTACTGTTGTATAGCTCATTGCACCATATTCTTCAAGTGTCTTAACGATACTTGCAACTGTTGATGCCTTCTGTCCAATAGCAACATAGATACAATGAACTCCCTGACCCTTCTGGTTGATAATTGTATCGATTGCTATAGCTGTCTTACCTGTCTGACGGTCACCAATAATGAGCTCTCGTTGTCCTCTTCCGATTGGAACCATAGCATCGATAGCCTTAATACCTGTCTGAAGTGGAACACTTACTGACTTTCTTGTGATTACGCCTGAGGCAACTCTCTCTATCTGTCTTGTCTTATCTGTATTAATAGGACCTTTGCCATCTATTGGCTGTCCAAGTGCATTAACAACTCGTCCTGTTAACGCATCACCTACTGGAACTTCTACAACTCGTCCAGTTGTCTTAACAGTATCACCTTCGCTGATGTTTCTTGAATCACCAAGCAGAACTGCACCTACATTGTCTTCCTCAAGGTTAAGTACCATACCGTATACTTCTCCTGGGAATTCAAGAAGTTCTCCCTGCATAGCTTTCTCAAGTCCATGAATTCTTGCGATACCATCTGCTACCTGAATTACTGTACCTACTTCTGATACTTCAAGTTCGGCTGAATATCTTTTTATCTGTTCTTTTATAACTGAACTGATTTCTTCCGGTCTTAAATTCATTAGCCTTATGCACCTACTTTCTATTAGCTTAAAGCTTACGCTAACTGGATATTCTTTAAATTCCTGGTAAGCTCATCAATTTTATGTTTTATACTGCTGTCTACGACTCTGTCACCGATTCTTATAACCATACCTGCTATAAGTGATTCATCGATGTCATAATTCATCTTGAAATCCACATAATCAGTTGTTGAAAGCAATCTGCTTACAATCGACAGCTTCTGATTATCCGTGAGAGGTCTGGCTGTAGTTACGAAAGCTACACCTATCTTCTTATACTCATAAATTCTCTTTATGAAATATTCAAGTGTACTTACTATCTTAGTCTGTCTGTCCTTAGATACCATTATCACAAGAAGTCCTGTAATATCCTCAGATACAAACTTCTTAAAGATATTCTCAATAAGCTGTTCCTTTTCTTTCTTCTCAACCTTTGGAGATTTAAGAACATTTACCAAATCTTCATTATCTTTAAAAATATCAATTACAGCCTGAGCTTCTTCACATAGTTCATCAACCTTAGACTCCTGGACAGCAAGTTCAAATAATGCCTCACCATAAGTTGTTTCTACTAATTTCGCCATGTGTTCTCACCCATTTCATTTAAAGTCTGTTCAATAATTGCATTGCTTTCACTCTCATCGATAGATTTAGCAATAAGCTTTGAAGCTATCATAGCTGACACTGCAACTATCTGCTGTTTAACATCGTCTGCTGCCTTCTGCTTCTCAAGTTCTGCTTCTTTATTAGCTCTCTCGATAATTCTTGCAGCTTCTTCCTTGGCTTCATCTATAATCTTCTGCTCATTATGAACTGCTGTCTTTCTGGCATCACTTAATATAAGCTCTGCCTCCTTATTAGCAGCCTTAAGCTTCTCTTCATACTCTGCCTTCATAGCAAGTGCTTCTTCTCTGCTCTGGTTAGCAGTTTCTCTGTCACTTGTTATCTTGTCCTGTCTTTTCTTTAACATATTACGTACAGGATTAAAAAGAATAACTGACAAAAGCAGGAATAATATAAATACGTTGATAGCTGTTATAGCAGCATCAAAAAGCAGCTGATAATCAAGGCCGAATAATCTTCCTGATGTTTCAAGAGCCACAAATGTACTTCCCAAATTCAATTGTTGGCCTCCTTTCCGTTATCTTAATAAATTTGTCGTCAAGACTAAATGTCTTATATTAGCCCTTAAATGGCTGAACGAACATTAAGATAATAGCTACGGCGAAACCATAAAGACCTGTTGTCTCGGCAACGGCCTGTCCAAGTAACATTGTTGATGTAATATCTGACTTAGCACCTGGATTACGTCCAACTGCTGCTGCACCATGACCTGCTGCAATACCCTGTCCAACACCAGGACCAACACCTGCGATCATCGCAATACCTGCACCAATGGCTGACATAGCCTGAATAAATTCCTGTCCACTAATATTCATCTTAAAATCCTCCGTTAAATAAATTATTATGACCAGCTAAACTAGTCTGCAATCTTATCGTTAACATATACCATTGTTAACATACAAAATACATACGCCTGAATACAACCTGAGAACAAGTCGAAGTAAGCATGTAATAATGCAGGATATCCTATAGTAAATGGCTTTAATAAGTCATATATAAGTCCCATAAGAACTGTTCCTGACATGACATTACCAAACAGACGCAGTGAGAGTGACAGCGGAACTGCAAACTCACCAATCAGGTTAATTGGAAATAAGAACCAGATTGGCTGGAATAAAGCAGCAAAGTGTCCTCCCTTATTCTTCTTTATGCCGTTGAACTGAACAAGTATAAATGTTATAAGACCAAGGCATAACGTCACACCATAATCGGCTGTAGGTGGCCTTAGACCAAAAGGTCCGGATATGTTAGATATAATTATAAATAAGAATAATGTTGAAATATAATTGACAAACTTATTAGCATTCTTACCCATAATTCCATCAACCATAGTTCCAAGCATCTCCACTATAATCTCTATAGCATTCTGGAACATTCCCGGTGTGTCGTCAGGCTTGACCTTATTAATCTTCACCCTGGCAACTATGGCCATAATGATTATGAAGACTGAAACCAGCAGCATAGCAACGTGTGTCGTGTTAATACTAAAAGTATAATCAATGCCTGGAATATGAAATTCCTTCAGGCTTTGAATCATAAAACTCGAATCACACGCTACAAGTGTGTTAACATAAGAGCTTCCCACCTTCTCACCTTCCTTTTTTAGTTATTAATTTATCAGTGAACGGCTGTAAATAAGCCGCTACCTTCATAGAAAACATTCCAATAACCGCACATAGCAGATCTCCAATATTAAGGAAATATAACAGTACGAATAATATAAGCATAACCAAAAGACGGATAAGATAACCAATAATCATGGTTGCTCTTGACTCTGCACCACCATATACTATCTTTCGTATTCCAATGCTCATATGAAATGTTGCAAATACCGAATATATAACTCCTGCCAGAAATCCTATGGCACACCGCATTGTATTCGGAACCAATGCAATTATTATAATCTCACCAAGTATAAGATATATTAAATTAACAATAAGCATACCTGGAATTGAGGGATTAATATCAATAATTCTATCAAGGATACGTCTACTTATGAGTTTCATTATACTTTTCAACTTTCTCTGCAATTTCTTTATCCTGCTTGTGCTTCTTCGCCTGCTCATCCTGTCTTATCGAATTCATAGCAAGCACATAAGCATTTCTTGCACCTGCAGCAATTCCAATAATAAGCAGAGGAATTGTAAAATATGTTCCAAACTTTCCGTCAAGCCATAATCCTATAGCAAGGCAGAGAAACGTAGGAACCATTACACATATACTAAGCTGGGATATTAATACTATATTCTTCATAGCATTTCCTCGTTCATATATTCTTCTTATAACCCACTCATTTTAATTATATACTCGATTATAACCTTTAATTGTTAAATTGTCTACAAATTTTCTTACCCAAATATGTCCAAAAAAAAATTGAATTTCACACGTTTACTTGATATAATTTTGATAATTAATATGTGAAATTTCAATTATACAAATTTAATATTTTTAAGGAGAAATGCGTATGACAACTTTATTCCGCAAACGCCTGATACCTGATGAATGTGTAAGTCTTAAGGACGACATTATAATTCATCAGGATGACAGCCACATTATAACAAGCTGGAAAACTTTCCATCCTAAGGCAGAATTCTCTCATGGAACATCTTATTACCTTATTAATGATGGTTTCAAGATAAGCAAATTCTACAAAGAAGACAATTCTCTTGCCTATATATACTGTGACATAATCGACACAGACTATGATGCTGGCACTGATACTTATGTATTTACCGACCTTCTGGCTGATGTGATTATTGAGAACTCTGGATTTGTCCGTGTTGTAGACCTTGACGAGCTGGCTGATGCGGCAAGTGCTAAGCTTATATCTGATGCTATGCTTGTTAATGCCCTCCACAAGCTTGATAAGCTTCTTAAGACAATATATAATGGGACATTTAACGAATATATTAATACCATTAACGAATATGAAGCAGACATACACTAACAGTATGTCTGCTTCATATTAATTCTTATAATTCTATAGTTATCTCCCTGTTAGTATGCTCATAGCGGTAATATCTTACGCCTGCCGCATTAAGCATTCTCTTAGAAGCAATAACTGAGGCTGTATCTTTATATTTATCGCTGTCATACACAACAGTCTTTATTCCTGCCTGAATAATAGCCTTGGCACATTCATTGCATGGGAAAAGTGCAACATAAATTCTGCACCCTTTAAGACTGTTGCCGCCTGCATTTAAAATCGCGTTGAGTTCTGCGTGACAAACATACGGATATTTTGTATGCGTGGTTTCGCCCTCGCGTTCCCACGGGAATTCATCATCACTGCAGCCCCTCGGAAATCCATTGTAGCCGACGCTCATAATTCTGTTATCGTCATTTACAATGCACGCGCCTACCTGAGTGCTTGGGTCTTTACTCCTTTGCGAAGCAAGAAGTGCAACACCCATAAAATATTCATCCCAACTTATATAATCTTTTCTCTTTGACATATTTATCACCGCTTAAATTTATTTTAAAAGTTCAACAAAATCATCCAGTTCCTTTGCTTCAACCTCACTGATTTTACCTGCGTCAACAAGCTTGTTTATTTCAGGGTTGATAGGAAGTTTGGCAAGTACCGGCACGCCGAGTTCACCCGCTGTTTCCTCAATTTTAGATTCGCCGAAAATATTGATTTTTTCATTACAATTAGGGCAAATATAATAACTCATATTTTCAACAAGGCCCAAAACAGGCACATTCATCATTTTTGCCATATTGTATGCCTTATTCACTATCATTTTTACCAAATCCTGCGGAGTTGAAACAATTACAATTCCGTCAATCGGCAAGCTTTGAAATACAGTAAGTGCCACATCACCTGTTCCGGGTGGCATATCAACAAATAAATAATCAAGCTCACCCCAGCGCACATCACTCCAAAACTGCTCAATAACACCGCTGATTACAGGCCCTCTCCATACCACCGGCGAATTCACATCTTCAAGCAGAAGATTGATGCTCATCAGCTTGATTCCGTCACTCGTAACTGCCGGAAGCAAACATTCATCATCCTGCATAGCGCGCTCGGTTATACCAAATGATTTAGGAACTGAAGGGCCGGTAATATCAGCGTCAAGAATACCGACTTTAAGCCCTGCCTTTGCGCATTTTGAAGCAAGCAGGCAGCTTACAAGGCTTTTACCTACTCCGCCCTTGCCGCTTACTACACCGATAACTTTTTTAATATCGGAATATTTATTCATCGGTTTTAAAAAATCACTTTTATCTTTTTGCCTTGAACTGCAGTTTTCACCGCAGGAAGAGCAATCATGACTGCATTCACTCATTACTAATCACCTTAAATAAATTTTAATAATTATATACATTATATTTTTCGAGAATTTTAACACAATATGTAAAAAATATCAATAGTTGCGAATAAGAGCTTTCACCTTACCTGCAATTGCACATTCTTCAACAATTATCGGCTCAAATTTATCATTTTCGGGCTGAAGCCTAAAATGTCCGTTTTCTTTATAAAAACGCTTCACCGTTGCTTCATCACCTACAAGTGCAACTACAATATCACCGTTTTGCGCTGTTGGGCATTGCTCAACCACAACTATATCCCCGTCAAGAATACCGGCATTCACCATAGATTCACCCTTAACCCTAAGTGCAAAAAGATTATTACCGCTGACGCCTGATACAGCAATGTAATCCTCTATCAATTCCGTTGCTAAAATCGGCATTCCGGCAGTAACAGTGCCTACAAGCGGAATGTGGCTGACACCATGCGCCGCACCCTTAACACGAACAGTGCGTTTCATATTTGCATCACGAATAATATATCCCGCGTCTTCAAGCACATTAAGATTATACTGAACAGAAGATGTGGAGCGAAGGCCGACAGCTTCACCTATCTCCCTTACTGACGGTGCAATACCCTTTTCATTTATTCTTTCTTTTATAAAATCAAATATAGCTTTTTGCCTTTTGTTAATTTTTTCCATATAAGCTCCTTAATAAAGCAGGTATAAAACACTGCTGATGTGTAATATAATAATATCATTATTATGTATTCAAGTCAAACATTTGTGCAATTTTATGTCGAATTATGTCGGCAAGACCATTTTTTCGTCATCCAAAAATAATATAAAAAATAAATTAAAAAAAGCTTGACAAATGGTTTCTTATACTGTATAATCTTGCTTGCACTTAAGTCATAAGTGATTTGCAGCTATATGGCTTTATAGCTCAGTTGGCTAGAGCATGCGGTTCATACCCGCAGTGTCACTGGTTCGAATCCAGTTAAAGCCACCAATGGCCCGGTGGTCAAGCGGTTAAGACACCGCCCTTTCACGGCGGTAACACGGGTTCGATTCCCGTCCGGGTCACCATTTAAAAGACACCTTAAGCGGTGTCTTTTTTGCTATCAATGATGTTAGATATATGTCTCAGTAGCTCAGCAGGATAGAGCGTTCGCCTCCTAAGCGAAAGGTCGGGGGTTCGAATCCCTTCTGGGACGCCAAAACTTTGCCGGAAACCTGTGTAAAATCAAGGGTTTTCGGCGTTTTTTATTTTTGCAAAGAAACAACAGAAACGAGAAAATCACAAATTTTCATTAGCAAATTCTCCGTCTGCTAATGGAATTTAGGACTAATGTCGTCCGCCTTTCAGGTGGACGGCTTGCTAATAAAAATTAGCAAAAAAATCGCTGTTTTGCTAATGAAATTGCCCTCTCTGCTAATGGCGGAAAAAATCGAGCCAAAAATCCTGCTAATAGACAAGGCGGTCGTTACTCTGTTAATTCGTTCATTTTTCAATAATGGAGAATTATTCGCAAACTGCACCTATACCATTTCCTGTTATATAATTACAGTACAGGAGGTGGTTGCTTTGAAAGAACAGAAATATCATTTATATCTTTCCGATGATGAATACAGACAGACTATTCAGTCCCTTGTTCGCTTGAAGAACAACCTAATTGCACAAGGCAGATACACCGACGCGTCGATGATGTTCTCTGCAAAGTGCTTTCTGCCAAGAAGAGAAAGCTCAAAATCAAATAATCTTGCCACGAAATAAGACCGCCTACACGATGTAAGCGGTCTTATGTTTTAGTTCGATAAACTGGAATTTATATTGCAATCATTTTTTCTTTAATTCTAGAATATTCTTCTCGATCTGCTGTATAACCCTCCCTGAAATTATCATCCGTTTTTCCTGTCGGATCTTCAAGTTTCCAGTTGTCATCATACGCTCTGCCGATAAACGGACAACCTACATCACAACCCATGGAGATGGAGATGTCTGGCTCCGGGATGCTTGATATCAGCTTAGAATACTGCTTTTTCTCCATGTCGATGCCTTAAAGCTCCTTCATGAAACGGACGGCATCCTGATTGATCTGAGGCGCAGCAAGTATGATGGAATCCTTCAGGAAATCAATGCCCGTATGATTCTGTATAATTTCTGTGAATTAGTGACTTCTCACGCTGTGGTAAAAACATCTAAAAATACCAAACACGTCTATAAAATTAATTTCGCCATCGCAGTAAACATATACAGGGCATATCTCAAACACGATGGTAACGAAACAGAGACCATGCTTCTCATACAAAAGTATCTGACACCTGTCAGGTACAATCGAAAATATCCTATCCACCTCCGTCCAAAGAGAAATAGGGATTTCATGTATCGGATTGCATAAATCTCGTTACCATTATACTGCATTATGAGGCAGATATGCAATCTGTCTTTTTACCACATGTACCCCATATTGTTATTATTTCGCAAGTTAGCAAGTAGTGCCCCCGTACGTACACGGGCGCGTTTTGCTTGTTGGAGGCACATCCCCAATCCCCTTAGAATGTCATCTTCGATGCCAAGCTGCGCCCTCACTTTGTGAGTGCTGATACATTCCTGCTCTGCCGGAATATAAAAAAGAGGGCAACCTCCAATTTATATTTTTGATGATTGCCCGCATGCTTATCTTTCCTGCTGCCGTTTCTTTTTCATGTCTTCCTCTATGTCCCAGCTCTGCTGAGCAGCATAGAAGGATTCCACATTTTGCTTCGCTATCTGATAATCCCGCATCTCTTTTTTTATTTTCTTGTATTCGCTGTAATCTGCCTTTTTCTCTGAAAGCAGTCTTACAAATTCTTCATTCAGATCTTTTACCTTTGGGATCTTTCCATCCGGCAGTTTTGAAAATGCTTCCTTGGCTGCCTTATGAAGAGTGATTTCATCCCGATGTGCCTCGAAAAATTTCTTACTATACCCTGATTTTCGGTAAGTAATGTATGTTTCCCTGGTCTTGGCATAATTGATAATGTGAGTCTTTATCACTTTATTTGCTGCCATCTTCTCCTCTGCATCTTTGATGGTTTTCATAAGTTCATGGTATTTTGCAGAACTCCCATCCACCAATGCATCCAGCGTTTTCTTATCGTGAATAGCATGCTGCTGTAAAAACAGAATAGATTCCGCAAACTGTTTCACATTATATTTTTTCGCCCACTGGACATATCCGCCGTTCTTTCCCTGTGCCATTTTTTCCTGAATATCAACTACCAGATCAAACTTACGCTTTTCCGGTTTTGCTTCTTTCCGTTCTGGCACTTTTTCATTTCGTTCGGGAAGCTCTTTCTCTCCGGCAATCACTTTTTTCAGATTTTCTTCTGTAAAATCCTCTCCAAGTGAGCGGAACCGGATGAATCGTTTCTGCTCTTTCCCACAAACTGCGGTATGCTTGCCACGCTTGATCTCATATCCTTCTGCCTGTAAAAGTTTCAGAAGTTCTTCAAAATCTGCCGGTTTCTGATCCAGGCATTTCAGAATATCTTCCCGGATGACATCCCTCATGCTCACACGTTCCGGGTACTTTGTTCTCCGCTGCCTCTCACTCGGCTTTACTTTTGGAATAACGGACAGTCCATGCTCCAGACAGATAATGTCACTAAGTCTCTGCAATGCTATTCCGGAAAACCAGAAATCCCGGAACTTCCGGTCACATTCCAGATTGGTGGAATTGAAAATGATATGGTTATGAATATGTGCCCGGTCCACATGAGTTGCAACAATAAATGCGTGCTTTCCTTTTGTGAATCTCATGCCGGTTTCATATCCGACTTTGTTTGCTTCCTCCGGTGTAATCTCTCCCGGCTTGAAGGACTGGCGGATCTGATATGCAATCACGTCTCCTTTAGGCTGCCGCCATGTCTTATGCAGATATTCCTTTTTTGCCTGAGCAAATTCCAGATCAACCAGCTCCGGATTACACTGATAAGACGAAATATATTTTCCCTCATCCGTTTTTTCTCCATTCATGGCATAATCGGTCCTGTCTTTCAGACACCGCATCACACTCCGGCCTTTATTCTGGTGCATTGCTATCAGTTTTGTTGCCGCCATCTTCTCACCTGCCTTACATAATTGCTGTCAGTCTGTCCAGCACTTTTCTCATTTCCTGCAAAATCTCTTTCTGATTTGTTCTCAGTTCTTCGATATCCTCATGGTAAATACTTCCTGTCTCATTGGCTTTCTTCGCATACTGATTCAGATTATTCCCGGATATCTGTAAAAGGCGAAGAACTTCTTTTAAGTCAGAAAGATCCATCACAATAACATATCCATGAAGTGCCATCCGGATCATATATGCAGTGAGGCTGGAAATACCAGCCTCCTGCATACGCTCATGAATCTGCCTGAGTTCATCTGCGGTCACTCTCAGCTCAATTCGTTTTGATCTTGTTACCATCCCTGGAACTCTCTTTCAAAACAACATCCCGGAACCGGCTTTCTATCAGAAACAGGCACAGGGAACTGCATCTGTTTCCTCTGTTCCTTTAATTTTTCCAATACGGATTTTTTATCATCCGGTACAATTTCCAAAGTGCCTGCTGCCGGTTCCACTTTCACATTATTGATCACACCATCAAAGCTGTTGTCGTTCTGCTCCACCATATCCTCGATGCTCCT
>OGHD01000963.1_pt1 | contig 12738 bp, 13 predicted proteins | sample 1571341 | NCBI WGS metagenome assembly OGHD01 (sample SAMEA2582026, study PRJEB24529) | metagenome | biome: Human gut stool | place: China | collected 2011 | reverse complement strand
GCATCAGGGTTTCCCCCATTGTGCAATATTCCCCACTGCTGCCTCCCGTAGGAGTTTGGGCCGTGTCTCAGTCCCAATGTGGCCGGTCACCCTCTCAGGTCGGCTACTGATCGTCGCCTTGGTAGGCCGTTGCCCTGCCAACTAGCTAATCAGACGCGGGTCCATCTCACACCACCGGAGTTTTTCACACCGTACCATGCGGTACTGTGCGCTTATGCGGTATTAGCAGCCGTTTCCAACTGTTATCCCCCTGTGTGAGGCAGGTTACCCACGCGTTACTCACCCGTCCGCCACTCAGTCACTAAAATTTCAATCCGAAGAAATCGATCAAAGTGCTTCGTTCGACTTGCATGTGTTAAGCACGCCGCCAGCGTTCATCCTGAGCCAGGATCAAACTCTCATGTTAAAAGTTTTAATCCAGCCAGAATATCTGGCTTTCTAAATCAGAAACAAGTTCCTACCGGAATCTTGATTCAGGTTTTACTGTTTTTAAGGTTTGCTTTATTAAAAGCTGTTCGTTCATCTTTCGATGACTTGAATTATTCTCTTATGAATCTTTCAAGGTTATTCACTGTTCAGTTATCAATGTTCTTTGTTGTTTTCAGCAACTCTGATATATTATCATAATCATCTGCACTTGTCAACAACTTTTTTATTTTGTTTTGCTTCGTTTTCGAAGCAGTTCGTTGTCATTCGTTTGCGACAGCTTGTTAATAATACCAAACCGTCATTCGTTTGTCAACAACTTTTTTCATCATTTTATTCCATGAATGTAAGAATAACTTATCCAGATTCTTTACCCATTCATTTAAATATTGATGTCCGCCACAAGTATTTTCCTTGCGGTGAGTATTATACTAACATCATTTTTTTCGGCTGTCAACATACTTTTTTCATTTTCTACACTTATATTTTACTTAAGTTTCTCTTATAAATAGATATTGGGGAAAGCATCTGGCTTACCCCTATATCTATGATTTCTATTTTTTATAAAAACATCATGATCAATGCAACGATCAGATTGTTTTCATATATATATGTAAGAAACGGACTTTCATATATATACGAAATTAAAGCCCCGCCAACTTCACTGGTACCGCAAAGTGCTATCACATAAAAAGCAATCCAGACAACCACAAAACCGTATATGGCACCCGCAACAGTTCCGAGATACTTGTTGATTCCGCGGATAATCGGAATCCTTGATACAATACCAAGTATTCCTGAAAAGAAATGTAACACGATCATCCCAACAGCAAATGCAATAAAAAATGAAATTCCATTTAAAATAAAATCTGCCATTCCAACAGAAACCTGTGCATAGATTCCGGAAGCATCTAATGCTTCCCCGGCAAGGTCTGCTGTTTTTTCTGAAATATTATTCATGACAGAATCCGGAAGTTTCACACCAAGCTTTGTAAGATCCGCCGGTTGTCCATTATTCTGTTCCACTCCTTCTGCCTGTTGTCCTGCCGCCGGCTGTGTTTCGTCCGCCGCCTCTCCCGGTACAGCGGCAGCTTCCTGTTCTATCTGCTTCTCTGTCTTTTCCCGGATCTGCTGTTCACAGTATACGGCAATCGTCTGATATATAGACGTATTATCCCTCAGAAATGTATTGATATATGGCGTCGCCCACGTTACCAGTGCAAACATGATCACCCATGATACCATAGAATACATCATGCGTAAGAAGCCTTTGCGATAACCGTTGACAACGCAAAGCGCCAATAACAACACAACAATAATCAGTAACCAGTTCATATGTACTCCTTATTTCAGTCTTACTTTCTCGGTCGAATTTTCCAATATGATCGTATAATTTAAACCCGTTCCGCCTGAAATGATCTTGTAAAGCTCCTCGTCAAAATCATAATGGAATTTGTAAATGCCACGCACAGTGTAGATATCGCAGGAATGATCGTTCAGGATGCACACTTCATTGTTTGACAAAAACCCGATTTCTGTATATTCCTGTGAAAAATCTTTCTCCATCACCGTGAATCCGTGCATATCGTACACCGCAACATGATGTGTCAGATTTTCATCATTGTTGCTATATACAACTCCCACGTATTTATCATTATTAAAAATACTTTTCGCCTCTCCAGTCAATGGAATTTCCTGAGCCAGTTTTGGTTTTTGTGTTCCCTCAAAGATTACGATCTCAGAATCGCCATATGCTACCATGCGGTCATCTGACACAAAATCAAGCTGCGGAATCACCATATCGGAAAATGAATTTGCTGATACAATGCGGTCGATTTCATTTTCTCCTACAGAGCCGAAGTTATAAAATGCAATCGTTGTTTTTACATTCCCATCATTGATATCCAGCATAGACACTGCCAGTTTGATGGCATCGTTCGACAGCGCAATCGCGATCGGATATCCGCCATCCTCTCCATAAATAGCTCCGTTTACCAGCTCTTTTCCATTTTTGTCATACACTACAAGATATGAATTGGATTGATCTCCCATTAACACTGCAACCGTTCCCTGTGCAGCAATGCTCACCTGCTCAATGGTCATCGTTGTCTCTATGTTCGACACCAGCCCCTGCGAAGTCATGATGTAAATCTGCGTTCCTTTTTTGTCATATATGACCAGATAATCCTCACACATATCGATAGTCGGTTTCGCCATCTCATAGGTCTGATTCCAGATCCGTTCATTATAAGTATCCGTATACAAAGCCCCATCATTGCTGTATTTTAAAATATTTCCCTGAAACTCTTCAAAAATGGTTGCTGCTGTATCTGAACGTTCCACAGTTGAATTTACATCAAAATCTTCATAATGGCGCAAAGCCAGAAAGAGAAATAAGCCTGCAATGATCACGAAAACAATCAGCGCCGTCACCAGTGTTCTTTTTAAAATCTTTAACCGGTGTTCCCTTATTTTCTGTTTATATTCATCCATATCCATTGCCGGTACGGTTTTAAATTTCTTTTTATCCTGTTCTGTCATGCTTTCTCCCAAATTTGGTGTTTTTACAGTTCCTCGTTTCTTTTTACTGCAAAGTTGTTTTCATTATAGCACGACCCGACTTTTGTTTCACTTCTTTTTTAATTTGGCAGTGTCAGGTACTGACCTTCATAGATTGCATCTGGATTCTCGATTCCATTTGTCTCACATAGCTTGTCCATCATAGCGGTAGTATTGTAAACTTTTCGGCAAATCCCCACAAGGCTGTCACCCTTTTGCACAATGTAATAACCCTGAGAGAGATACTGGCTTGCTTCCGACTGCACCACTGCTGTTTCCTGTGCCTGTGCATTGTCTGTCTGCACTGCGCCTGTGTCTGTCTGTGGCTGCGTTTCCGTCTGCTCTGTATTGGTCTGCACTTGTATATCATCCCCTTCCGCTGTTGCCTCTGTCTGTCCGTTTTCCTGTGTCGCATTCTCTGCTGTCTGCCCTTCCCCCTGCGTCACATCCACTGCCGCCCCTGTCTGTGCATTGTCCTGCGGTATAATGTTTCCCTCTACCGACTCCACTTTAACCGTTACATCTGTCTCAGAAGCCGGTGTCTGTGTCTCTGTTTCCGTCATCTTTGCACTGTTCATCTGCATCAGTGCTGTCTCCATCGCATTCATTTTCTGATGATTCTGAAACGCTGCAAATCCCAGACCACACACCACCAGAAAAAGTAAAATAGAAAGTCCGTAAGATGGAATCATTTTTGTTTTCTGCCCTTTTTGCTCCAGATAGGTACGGTAAGAACTCGTCCGTTCTTTTTCATTTTCCTCTTCTCTTGCATAATTCTCATCATTTTTCATTTCTGCAAAAAAATGTTCACTCCATGATTCCTGTTCCTGATTTTTTTCTTTCTGATTATCCTCCTGCATCATCTCCTGTTTTTCATTCTGTTTCTTTTGAATATATGTATCTTTTTTCCGCTCATCATCTATTATAGCGGATAAAGCAAACGATTTTTGTGCGTAATAAATGTAATATCCTGCTCTTCTCTTAAGATAGCCATTTTTCAGGCTATAAAAGGCATCCTCTTTTTCCAGAGAGTCCATAAGATACAAAATCTGGTGTTCCCCGCCAAAATAAGTCCGGTGCAGTTTCTCAATTGCAACCGTGAGATTCGGCAACTGTCCACGGATATCCATCGCCCAGCCGACAATGACCATATTGTCATAGGCATGTTTCAGTTTTTTATAAAGATACGCCCAACTGTCATCGCTCCACACTGGGCACTCGCCCTCAAATGCAATCTCTTCCAGACAGATTGCCGCCTCTACAAATACGCATTGCCTGCCAATCAAATTTTCAAATCTTCCAAGCAAAACATAAACGGTTTTCTCCTGCAACGCATCGTAAGGATGCATATATTCATGTACTTTATTTTCTATGTAAATGCGGTCTCCAATATCCGGCGATCCGATCTGTCTGATATTCTTAGGTAGTTCTCTCTTTTCCTGTTCACTGTCATAGCTCTCTTCCCGAATGATCTCAATCATATACAAACCCCTTTCCATTGCCTGTCCCATTGATGGGAATCATTTACTTTACAGGAAATGCTAGCACATAACGAACGCACATTTTGACGGATTGTATCACTCCCGGAAAAATTATTTCGACAAAAAAACCGATATACCGGAAAATTCCGGCATATCGGTTTTTCTTTCTATCTCATTTTTGATAGGAATGTTATAAAAATTTATTTTACAAATGCTTTTATCTTTTTGTAAATACCTTCTGCATCCAGACCATATTTTTTGATCAGTTCAAGCGCAGGACCGGACTCACCGAATACATCATTAATGCCGATCTTTAATACTTTTGTAGGTGCTTCCTCGCAAAGGACATCACACACAGCACTTCCAAGACCACCGATCACAGAATGTTCCTCTACCGTGACAACTTTTCCAGTCTTTAAAGCAGATTTTACGACAAGCTCACGATCTAATGGTTTGATCGTATGAATGTTGATGATCTCCGCATTGATACCGTCCGCCGCAAGCATTTTTTCTGCTTCGATTGTCTCATTTACACAGAGACCGGTTGCAAAGATTGTTACATCTGTTCCTTCTTTTAATACGATTCCTTTTCCAATCTCAAATTTGTAAGTTGCCTCATCGTTGAATACCGGCACTGCCAGACGTCCAAAACGAAGATAAACAGGTCCTACATGCTCATAAGCTGCTTTCACCGCTGCTCTTGCTTCCACATCATCTGCAGGATTGATTACAACCATTCCAGGGATTTCTCTCATCAGACCGATATCTTCCAGACACTGGTGTGTCGCTCCGTCTTCTCCAACAGAGATACCGGCGTGTGTTGCTCCGATTTTTACATTCAAATGAGGATATCCGATCGCATTACGAACCTGCTCATAAGCACGTCCTGCTGCAAACATTGCAAAAGAACTGATAAATGGAACTTTTCCGCATGCTGCAACACCTGCTGCGATACCTGTCATATTTGCCTCTGCAATACCAATATCCCAATGGTGCTCCGGAAAAGCTTTTTTGAACACACCTGTCTTGGTTGCGCCTGCTAAGTCTGCGTCTAAAACGATCAGATCGTCATGTTCTTTTCCAAGTTCAACTAAAGCATTACCATAACTATCACGTGTTGCTACTTTCTTTATTTCTGACATAATGCTTCACCTGCTTTCTCTAAATCTGCCATTGCAACTTCATACTGCTCATCATTTGGAGCTTTTCCATGCCAGTCGCATACATTCTCCATGAAGGAAACGCCTTTTCCTTTTACTGTCTTAGCGATAATTGCTGTCGGCATTCCCTTTGTCTCTCTAGCTTCCTTAAATGCCGCACGAATCTGATCGAAATCATTTCCATCAATATTGATCACATGGAAGTTGAATGCCTCGAATTTTTTATCGATCGGGTACGGAGAACATACTTCGTCCACTGTACCGTCAATCTGAAGGTTATTGTTATCTACAACGACTACAAGATTGTCCAGTTTCTTAAAACCAGCCCACATTGCTGCTTCCCAGATCTGTCCTTCCTGAATCTCTCCATCACCGCAAAGTGTGTATACACGGTAATCTTTTTTGTCATACTTTCCAACTGCCGCCATACCAACTGCGACAGACAGTCCCTGTCCAAGTGATCCACTGGACATATCAACGCCCGGAATATGCTTCATATCCGGATGTCCCTGTAAATAAGAACCTGTGTGACGCAATGTTACAAGATCTTCTTTTGGGAAGTATCCTCTCTCTGCCAATGTAGAGTATAAACCCGGGGCAACATGTCCTTTGGATAATACAAAACGGTCGCGGTCTTCCATCTTCGGGTTCTTCGGATCAATGTTCATTTCCTCAAAATACAGATAAGTAAAAATATCTGCTGAGGATAATGATCCGCCCGGATGTCCGGATTTTGCACTATGCACTGCGGTCACAATGCTTTTGCGAATTTCATTCGCGGTTTTTTCCAGTTCTAAATTTGTCATAATAACCTTGCCTTTCTTCTTAGATCAAAGCTCCGTCCGCCCCTCAAGTGCGCGAAGCAATGTCACTTCATCTATATATTCCAAATCTCCGCCTACCGGCACACCGCTGGCGATCCTGGTCACTTTGATACCGGTTGGTTTTATTAATTTGCTGATATACATCGCAGTTGTCTCTCCCTCAAGGCTGGAGTTCGTGGCAATGATCACCTCATCCACATCCTGCTGTAACCGATGCATCAGCTCTTTCAGCTTGATATCATTTGGTCCGATTCCAAGCATCGGTGAGATCGCACCGTGAAGCACATGGTAGACACCATCGTATTTCTGTGTTTTCTCATAAGCAGCAAGATCCCTTGTATTCTCAACCACCATGATCGTCTTGTGATTTCTGGAGGCATCCTTGCAGATAGGACACAGTTCGTCGTCTGTCAGCGTAAAACATTCCTTGCAGTACCGGACATTCTTTCTGGCATTGATAATTGCCTCCGAAAGTCCCTCCACCTGCTCCACCGGCATGTTCAGGATATGAAACGCCAGACGCTGTGCAGACTTTGCGCCGATCCCCGGCAGCTCGGACAATTCCTGTATTAATTTGTTAATCTGACTGCTGTAATAATCCATGACAACTTCCTGCTCTGATTTTTCTGCCGCCACTTTCAGCTGCAGAGACTTTTGCATTCTTATATTATATGATAAAACGAATTTTTACAAGGATGATTTTCGTTGACTTCCCAATTGTACTTACGAATGTGCAAAAATATCATAAAAAGTACTTTCCCGGGTTGTCAAAAAAGTTTTTGATATGATACAATAGTAAAAAGCATATTTCAACAATTCTATAGAATGTAACATTATCTATACTCTGAATACGTCAGTCGCAATTGGTCTGATAACGTAGTTTCATTTAGTATCTATGCTTTTAATTTTCCTATTCACAATTTAAAAGCAGGAGACGAATGAAACAGGGCATTTTAAGCACCTCCTGCAGTTCGCAGATATGCATTTTATTGGTATCTGCTTTTACCATAAGGAGGATGAAATATGGCAAGAAAAAAAAGAACGCATTACAAAGCAACGCAAATCAACAAAAACAAAGAGCTTACTGCAAACAAAAAATATAAAGATACTGTTTTCCGCATGTTATTTTCAGATAGGAAAAACCTGCTCTCACTTTATAATGCGGTAAATTGCAAATCCTATAAAAATCCAGAAGATTTAGAGATTGTAACATTGGATAACGCAATTTATATGGGTATGAAAAATGATTTAGCATTTATTATTGATACAAATTTATATCTGTATGAGCACCAATCAACTTATAATCCTAATATGCCTTTAAGAGATCTGTTTTACATTTGCAGTGAATATCAAAAATTGGTTGATAAGAAATCGCTTTATTCATCCAAACTTGTAAAAATACCGGCACCGAATTTCATAGAATTTTATAATGGCTCAAAAGTGATTTCTGACCATACAGAACATAAACTTTCTTCGGCATTTAAAAATCTTTCCGGTGCGCCAAAGTTGGAATTGACTGTTACCGTTTTAAATGTAAATGAAGGGCACAATTTAGATTTAATGACACATTGCAAGACTTTAAAAGAATATTCGCAATATGTCGCCAGAGTTCGCAGATATGCTACTGATAGTTCACTTGACGAAGCAGTGGAACGTGCTGTTGATGAATGTATTCATGAAGGTATTCTGACTGATTTCCTTTCCAGAAACCGTGCGGAGGTTATTAAAATGAGCATTTTTGAATATGATCAGGAATTAGAAGAAAAGAAATTAAGGGAAGCAGAATTTGAAGCTGGTCGCGAAGAGGGCGAAAGAATTGGTTTCAAACTCGCAGCTATCGAATTTGCACAACGTTTATTAGAGACGCATGAGTTTTCTTTAGAAAAAATATCCACTCTTTCCGGATTGCCCTTAGCAGAAATTAAAAAACTACAATCTTCATAAATTACACTTTCAGGAGACTTACATATGAGAGAAAATATTGCAACTATCCCACTGATTGACGCCTTTAAAGCCGATGGTGAATGTCCATTCTGCCATTTAGAGCGCGAGGCAGAACAGCATGCCATCTCCTTTATTTTAGGCTCTGCTTATATGGAGGATGACATCCGCGAAAAAACAGATGCAACCGGATTCTGCCGTCATCACTTTAAAATGATGTATGATTATGGAAACCGTCTCGGAAACGCTTTAATTTTAAGTACACACTTGAAGAAACTGAATGCAGAACTCACAAAAGAAATGAAGGATTTCTCGCCCGGAAAGTCAAGTCTTTTAAAACGCATGAGAAAAACAGATGCAACAGATTCAAAGCTTCCGGAGACGCAGCTGGGTTCATGGATTTCTCAAAAAGTAAACAGTTGTTATGTATGTGACCACTTCCGCAGCATTTACGGACGGTATCTGGACACCTTTTTTGACCTGTATCTGAAAAACGAGGAATTTCGGCAGATGTTTGAAAACAGCAAGGGATTCTGCCTTCCTCATTTCGGCGATCTGATCGAGACTGCTGAAAATAAATTAAATGATGCACAAAAGAAAGATTTTTATGCAGTTGCTTTTCCTCTCATGCAGGAAAATATGGAACGGCTGCAAAAGGAAGTCTCATGGTTTGTGGAAAAGAATGATTACCGTAATAAAGATAAGGACTGGGGAACTTCCGCCGACAGTATCCAGAGAGGTATGCAGAAATGCGCCGGGGGATTTCCGGCGGATGAAACCTTCAAAGCGAAACTGTAAACCGGAGTTTAACCGGCGTAGTGTCGCAGATTCTGCGGTGCTTTTATAGGTTGTGAGGGGCAGATATAAGTGTCCTCTCACAAGTCGTAATTTTATAGGTTTATGAAAAGAAAAACGGTACAGACGAAATATGATGTTCCTGTTCGCCGGGCATTCCGCTGGGCTTCTGAGCAAAAATTTTGTGAAGCAGAGCTTCACGAAATTTTTAGAATCCCAGCTCCATGGCTCACGAAGGAAATCATATTTGTCTGCACCGTTTTTCTTTCATTTACGTTATGAATGACTTGTGAGAGGACACTTATACATGCCCAATCAACGTTATGGATTGCACCACAGAATCTGCAATTTACGTTATGGGACTCACGGTTGTGGAATTAAGGATGTTTTTCTCTAAACTCACTACTAATTCTTCAGCATTCATTGTATCTAACTGATATATGCCTTTATTTGTTTCATTTAAAAATCTGCCTGTAATATCACATTCATTATTCTTAGGATACTGTAAATCATTATGAATATCTTTCACATAAAATCCATAATTAATATAATAGCTATTATCAAAATTTGATTTCTGTAAATTAATTACTACAATTATTTTATCTGAATTATAATAATAATTTTTCTTACAATACATAAATCCATATTTACTCGTAATCTCTTGTACTATCTTTTTAAATTCTGTGTTATTCATAACTGTTTCCACCTGCCGCACTTTTATCAATATCAATTCTTGAACCAGCCGAGCACTTTTTCTATGTAAGATAACAAAAAGGCAAACTTCGGGCACGATATTCGCAAAAAGCAGACCGATATCAGCAGTCTGGAAAAGAATTTGATAATTACCAAAGAAAACCGCATTGTCTCTACAGCACAAAGTGCTATGAAAACAAAGGGTATCCCATACAACCATAATAAATTTTATTTTTTATAGTGAACTAAGTCATAGGGATAATATGCTACATCCTTTAAACTACTATCATCCAGATTTAGTATTTTAGCAATAGCGCCTGCTTCAAAACTCCAATACCCATAATAATCATTTTTGCTTGATTTATGACTATCATACCAAGCACATTCCCTATGTATTTCGTACCATTTTTCCTGTAAATACTCTTTCAACGCTTCACAAGCTATTATTTCATCATTATCCAAAATTTGTTTTAAACATTCGTATACTTTAAATTCAAACTCAACTCCTTCTCTCTCCCAAGTAGAATCGATTTCTTTAATTAAGAAATTTACTAAATAGTCATCAAACTTTTCAGATATAAGTCTCTGCTCTAATTCAAATATGTCACTCTTACTAACTTTGAACAGTACTCCCAATGAAAGCACTTTTACCAACTCAATATAGCCATATTTTCTGTCCCACATTTTGCTATAATAAAACAATAATTTTTTGTAACATTCTTCAATCGTTTCCAAATTTTCTCCTAAAGAATATAATAAATTAATTTCTTTTTCATAGGAATTAATTAAAATACTATATCCATTACGAGTACCTCTATCTAATTCGCCCTTTTCAAGAGTTGTTTTTTTTACGGCATCTTCAAACATTATTATATTTTTTCTTTCCTTTTGGCTTAAAATGATAAAATAATGTTCATCTTTCATTCTATCTCTCATTTTTCATTCTCCTATTGTTTGATTCCATCAATTAATTTTGTTATATCAATTTCACCATTTGATGAGACATGAACCAATATAGAACCTACATTATCTGGATTTAGAATCATTTCCATTTTAATATCATTGGCAACCCCTTCACCAACAGCATTTTCTAATCTATCAATTATCCATTTATCACTCATCTGTGGAGTTCCATCAGCCAGTATTGCCAACCTTGAGCTACCATACTTTGCCTCTCCAATTATGTATGGTGGATGACCGTCTAGATTATAATATACTCCATCAATTCCCTGATGCGTTGGAGCATTCAAATCGGTCACTCTATCGAGACTTATTCTCTCATATCCTTGACTTTTAAAATACACATCCATCTTCATCTCGCCATAATTACCTTTTTGAATGTTATTGCTTAATAGAATATCTCCATTCTCTACCCCTTTTACAATATCGTCTACAGAGTCTTCACCACTCTCAATAGCCTCACGCATCGTAGCATCATAATTTGCAAAAATACTTCTTAACTTATTCTGTGTTGCTGCCATTATCCCATCAAGGATTTCTCCTATGACAACACCTGTTACAAAATCTGCCACCATCTGTCCTGGATCAAAAGCATATGCCCACTTCTCATCCCATGACATACTGTCATCAAAGACTGCATACGCAAGTCTTTCACCTGCACTTCGGACATTTCCAGTCGAAATCTCCTCTCCTTCTTTCATCGCTGTCGTAGATAATGCACCAATACCCGCACCTATAAACGCCCCAGCTAAAATACTTCCAGCACCAAGCAAAGAGCCTTAAAAATACCGCTGATACATCTTTAACTTATTACTACTGCCTCATTGCATTCTCCTACTAAACAGTCAAGCATTTGTTCAACATTCTCTCCTGCTTTTTCTAAATACCCATCTGTATAACAATAAAACACATCTTGTTCCGTCATTAACACCATTAAATTTCCTCTACACGCAACCCCTACAGGATATACTATTTCATTAATATCATATTCTTCCAGTAACTCTTCAAAATATACTTTATCCAAATTGCATCCCAGTGCTTTTTCTGGGATAAACTCCAAATTTTCTTTTCTTTCATCATCTTCAAAAACAAGCTTACCGTATACCGTCAAAAATTTTTCTACATTCATCGGCATGACAAGCCCAAGCTTCTGATACACATCTTTAATATTAGATATATCTATTGTTCTTTTTTCATCCCAACCAGCTTTTACTAGTCTCTCCTCTGTCACTTTTTCCATAATATTAACATTCCTATTGTTTTGGGAATAAACATCCTTCAAATGTCACTTGGCAATTTCGACACGGCAAAGCGTATTTTCCATCTTTAAAATATTTTGTATTAATAAAAATATTATCTAACGTTGCTTGATTTTGTAATGCATTGTTTACAGAATATATTTCTGCACAATTATCTACACTCCACTTTTCAAAGCTCATTCTACTTGCATATTCATTATCAATTGAATTTCCTGCCAGACTCATAGTTCTATTTATTCTTTGTTGTAAATCTGGATGTATTTCTTGAATTGAAGGATTAAACTTATTAGCACCGTTATATCCAAAATATATATCACCAGTATTTAAATCTACAGCAGCACTTATCTTCGCAGGTTTATATGCACCACCTCCCGGCTTAGTTATTCCACCATTTTTAATAAAATCAATTTGATTATCAAGAGCCTCATTACTTATCTTTTCTGCAACATCAAGCCAATGCTCGTCATACCTGGCAACTTCTTCTGGTAACATCAAGCTCTCTTAAGCTAGAGTAATTACCACTCTCAAAAGCCTCACGCATCGCAGCATCATAATTTGCAAAAATACTTCTTAACCTATTCTGTATTGCTGCCATTATCCCATCAAGGATTTCTCCTATGACAACACCTGTTACAAAATC
>OGHD01000959.1_pt1 | contig 12766 bp, 14 predicted proteins | sample 1571341 | NCBI WGS metagenome assembly OGHD01 (sample SAMEA2582026, study PRJEB24529) | metagenome | biome: Human gut stool | place: China | collected 2011 | reverse complement strand
TGCTCCTGCAATGCATTCAGCAACGCGTCCGTTTCAGTCTTATCGTAAAAGCTGCCCTTGTCCACCTTGTTGATCTCGTCCCGCAGCTTCTTGATGAGCGTTGCCGCCGGGATGCCGGCCGCGCCATCCCGCATCACGCCGCAGACGGTCTCATCTGCGCGCGTGTCGTAGATGTCGGCGGCAGTGACGGAAGTGCTGCCTGCAGGGCGCTTGATCTCGGCAAGGCAGAGGTCGTAGATCAGCTCGGTGCGGGTGATGGCCGGGGCCGCGGGGGCAGCGGAGTCCGGCGTGCCGTCCAGCACCTGCAGGCTGGTCTTTTTGGCAGCGGCATCGTAGCGCAGCACCACGCGGTCAATGCGGCTGCGCACGGCATCGGCGGCGGTCAGGGGCAGTGTGGTGGGCTGTTCCATGATGATGCTGCGGCCCTTGAACCGCGCCGGGCGCACCCATGCCTGACCGGCGCTCACCTGCACGCTCAGGCCGCCCTGTGCCGTGACGGCAAAATCTTCCTCGGCGCTGTATACGCCGCTCAGGCGGGTGGCAAGGTAACCCGAAGCGTCGTCGGCATCGTAGGTGATGCCGTTTTCGGGGTAAGTAATGATATCAGCCATAAAGTCCTCCTTTCAGGTCTTGTGCCATGTGGGCGTGCCCAGCCGGATGGTGCGGGTAGTGCCGCTGGTGCCGCTGTCCTCGCTCTGGGTGATGATGTCGGCCACGCGCACCATGGCGGTGTAGCCCAGCTGCGGCAGGCTGGCGCTCAGCACATCGCCCACCTGCAGGGTGTCGTCGTCCACGTCAAACTCGATGGACCCGGTGCGTAGCTGGGCCAGCAGCTTTTCGCCGCCCCGGTCAGCCAGCTTTTCCAGATAGCTCTGGCTGGTGCTGGTCTCGCCGTCCTCTGGCTGCACGTCCCGGGCGTCGATGTACATTTCCCGCCGGTCAGAGCCGGTGGTGTTCACATCCCCCACCCAGACGGTGGCCCGCTCGTCGCCCTCGCCTGCGCCCTGCACGAGGGCTACGTTGGCGTAGTCGGTGTCGGCAAAGCTCCACCCGGCGTTCAGAAGGTTGCCCCACTGGGGGCTGTAGCGGCGGTTCGGGTCGAAGGTGGGCCGGAAGCACTCGAAGAGCAGGCGCTTGCTGCTGCCCTTGCCGTCCAGCACGATGCGGAAGCCAAGGTCGCACGCCTGCCCGATGGTCTTGCAGTAGTCGAATACCGTGCCGCCGGAGGTCTGCTTTTCAAAGGTCGTGTCAAAGCCGTATGCGGTGCCCAGCTCCAGCCTCGGCCACGGCTTTGCCGCCGCCACAAGGCTGCGCATGGCCTGCTCGGCGTTCTGCCCTTTGATGGGTGCAGCGGAAACCCTTTTGGTCAGGATCCAGGTGGCCGGGTAGCCGCTCAAGACCAAATTCGCGTCCTCGTTCTGGTTTGTGCGGGAGCAGATCCGCATGGGAACCCGGGGGCTCTCATCGCTGCGGACCAGCCACCGGCCCTCCTGTAAAAGCTGGAGGTTTTCCTCGGTTGGCCGCACTTCCAGTGTAAAGCTGCCTTCGGAGTAATAGGGGCTATCCCAGTAGAGGGACACCCACACATCCACCCAGCCCATGCGGGCAAGGGTGTCTGCGTCCAAAACGTCTATTCTCATAGCGGTTCGGGCAGGATGCCCGCCTCCATCGGGTAAAAGCTCACGGATGCCTGCAGGTAGCCGGAGCCAGACTCCGCCTGCATACTCAGTACGTTATCGCCGGGCTGCAGCTCGGTGAGGGTGCTGTCCTCGTCCAGCTTTGCAAAGATGTTCTCGGTCACGCCTTCCCGGGTCAGGGTGCAGGCCAGCCGGTCAGAGGTGCTGCGGTAGATCTCCAGCGTCTCGTCCGGCTGCAGGGTTAGGTCAAAGCCGATGAAGGCCCCGGTCTTCAGATCCACCACCTTGGGATGGGTCACCGGCATGTCGCACCGCAGGGTGGCCGTGAAGGGCACCGGCAGGCTGCCCTCGTTCCGCAGCACTGCCGCCGTACCGTCCCGCTTGATGCCGTAGATGTGGCTGTCGTAGCAGACAGGAAAGCGGAACGCCTTTTCGTACCCGCCCAGCACGCTGCTGACAGCGTTGAGGTCGTACCAGAAGGGCTTTTCGCTGTAGAGCATGAGCGAACAGCGCGGCTGCGGCGTGTAGCTGGAAAAGTAGGGCGTTTTCTGCAGCACAAAGCGGGTGAAATAGTGGTCGCCAAAGTACAGGGTGCCCTTGGTGAAGTAGGGCAGCTTTTTGCTGAAATCCCGGGCATTGTCCAGCGCATACGCGCCCCAGAACACCACATCGAGGGTGCGGGACACGCCGGAGACGCTCTGCCCCTCCACGGTGGCTCCGACCTGATTGACCCCCTGCGCGGTCTGCAGATCAACATCCACCCCGTTCAGCGGGTCGAGAAAGTAAGGGGCGTCGTAGTCCCAGCCCAGATGCAGGACGGCACCGGCATCAGTCACGATTTTGAGATGGTCCTTAAATAGCACAGTGTCCTCCTTTCATCGTTTGCGGGCCTTGGCCTTGTCGGCTTCCCAGCGGGTCTCGCGGGCAAGGTCGGCGGCGGTCTGAGCCTTGCTCTGGATGTACTGATTGATGGTGGTATCGCCCTCGCGGTGGTAGCTGCGGGCGGCGGACACCACCTGTGCTGTGCCGGATGCAGCCACGGTGCTGCCCAGACGCATGTTGTCGGAAAGCACCAGCGCCCCCGCCTGCCGGATCATATCGGCAAGGGCAGAGTTGGTCTTTTCCAGCGCCTTGGTGTTGGCGTTGATGGCATCTTCCAGACTACCGGTGCCGGTGGTGATGTCCACGCTGCCCATGCTGCCAGAGCCAGACGAACCGCCGCCAGAGGAACCGCCGCCGGACGAGCCTTTCTTACTGAAAGAGCCGCCGATCGAGGCAACGATGCCCGCGATGACGGCAGCAAGGGCTACGCCCGCTGCGATCATCAGCAGAGCCTGCGGAGTGCCAAAGCCGGTAGGGAACAGCGCCGCAGCGATGGCATCCAGCATTGCTACGAACGCGCCGCCGATAGACCCGATCAGGCCGCCCAGCGAAGCGAGGATCTCCGGGAATGCAGAGATCAGGCCGCCTTTCATGCCCTGACTGATGGCAAGGGCCGCATTGCTCAGCGGTGTTTTCAGCCCGCCGAAGATCTCTATCAGGGTGGAGCCGAGGCCCTGCGCCTGCTGCCAGACCTCAGAGAAGCCGCTGGTCAGGCCGTTCACGATCTGCCCGCCCAGATCAATTGCACCCTGCACCAGCTGATCGCGGGCACCGCCCAGCGCTTCGTTGAGCTTAGTCACGATGCCGAGGGCGAAGGACTTCACCTGCTTCTTCTGGTTGGCAGTCAGACCGTCGTAGATGGTGCTTGCCACCCACTTGCCGATGCTCAGCCAGTCCTGATTCTTGACGGCGGTGTACAGATCATCGAAGGTGCCCAGCACGCCGGTGTTGGCGCTGTCCTGCAGCTCCTTCCACAGGCCGTCAAAGGTGTCTGCGCTGGACTTTTTGATCTGCTCGGCCACCTGCACGGTGCCGTCGGCGGCGACGGTCTTGATCTTCTCCACCGTCACAAGGGCACCGTCCACCACGTCGTCGTAGACCTCGGTGATGACCTGCTTCTGGGTCTCGGTGCCGTCGGTCAGGGTCTCGGTGACGGTCTGGGTGGTGGTCTTGACCCCGTCTGCCAGCGTTTCAAAGGTGGAAGTGACCGTCTTGGCGGTCTCGCGGACGGTCTCCATGGTCTGCTTGACGGTCTTGGTGCCGTCCGCAGCAACCTCTGTGATGGTCTTGACATCCTTCAGCACACCATCCACCATCTGCCGGGAAGTCTCGGTGATGACCTGCTTTTGCTGTGTCTTGCCGTTGGAAAGGGTCTCGTTGACCGTCTCCACCGTGCGGGTGATGCCGTCTTTCACGGTAGTGGTCGTGTCGGAGATGGACTTGACTACGGACGCGGTGACGGCTTTGGTGCTGGCGCTGGCCTTTTTGCCGGAGGTGCTGACAGCAGATGCGGCTTTGCCTGCGGACTGGGAGATGGTGGAGGCGGCTTTCTGGCTTTCGGCCGCTGCGGCCTTTGCTTCGTTCTGGCGCTCAGTCCAGCTCTTGTTGCTGATGCCCTTGCCTGCCAGTGCGTCCTGATGCCGCTGGTCACGGTTCATTTCTTTGCCGTTGTAGGCTGATGCCACCGCAGAAGCAGCGCCGGACGCGATGCCGGTGGTGGCGGCATTGCTGGCCGTTCCAACGAGGTTGGCAATCAGGCCGGACACCCACGAGGTGAGCTTGCCCCACACGCCTGCAATGCCGTTGATGATGCCCTGAACGATGTTCTCACCAATATGGCCGAACTCGTCCATGTTTCCGTCCCAGACACCCACCAGCTTTGCGATGCAGGCGAGGGCTGCTTCGGCCAGATTTTCGATGCTGCGGATGATACCGTCCACCAGCGTGGTCAGCATAGCTGCACCGCACTTGAGGATGTCCGGCAGATGTGAGATGAGCGCGGCAGCAAACCGTGCAATGAGGTTGGCCGCTGATGTAATGAGGTTGGGCAGACTGTCCGTGATACCGATGATGAGATTTTCCAGCAGCTGGACACCGGTGTCAAAAATATCATCCTGATGATCTGCCAGATAATTAAGCAGCTCAGTCAGAAGGTCAGAAACAGCAGATACAGCATCGGGTATCTTCTGTATCAGTCCGTCGGCAAAATTGTCCAACAGCTCGGCAGCGGTGTCCAACATGGCAGGGACACCGCCCTCTGTGAATGCATCCGTCAGTTCCAGAACAACATCGTTTGCGACCGGAAGCAGGTCGGACAGCGACGAATAGAGCGAATCGGACAGTGCCCCCAGCAGAGCCTTCGTGTTATCGGTCAGGGTGGACAGCCTGCCGTTGAAGGTCTGGCTGGCTTCCAGCATACCGTTGTAGAACTGCCCGCCCTGACTGGTGGCGGCTTCCACCGCCGCTTCCAGCTCGCTGAAGCTGACCTTGCCATCCGAGATGCGCTTGTACAGGTCGGACATGCTCTCGCCGGTGGCATCACAGATCTGGTTCAGCGGGTTAAAGCCCGCGTCGATCATCATGTTGACGTTTTCCAGCGTGACCTTCTTGGCACTGGACATCTTGCCGTAGGCACGCACCAGCGTCTGCAGCTTGTCCGCGTTGCCAAGGGAGATGTCGCCCAGCTGTTTCAGCACGTCGGTGGTGTCATCGGCGGCGATGCCGAACTGCAGCAGGATCTGGGTGCCCTCGGTCAGGTCGGACAGGGCAAAGGGCGTGGATGCCGCCATCTTGCGCAGCTCGGAAAGCTTGGCAGCGGCCAGTTCCTCGTTGCCCAGCATGACCTTGAAGTTGGTCAGGTAGCTTTCCATGCTGGCGTTGTAGTCCACGCCGCTCTGGACCACCTTGCCCAGTTCCGATGCGGCCTTTTTTGCAAAGTCCGCGATCATGTTTCCGGCGGCAACGGTCCACTTGCTGGTGCTCTTTTCCGCCGGGTCGCTGTTGAGCCTTACTTCGCCGGTGATGCTGAAATCTGCCACTTGTGTCCACCTCTCATTCAGAGCGCGGGCACAAGGGCACAGGCTTTACAGTTTGATTTCTACCTCCCGTTTGCAGGAGGGATTTTTGCATTTGACCCACACGCCGGATGCCGTGGCCGTGCGCACCGCCCACACGGGCAGGGGCCTGCCGCAGTAGGGGCAGGGCACCGGCACCCGCTCAGTGCCGGAAGCGGGCCAGGAATGCCGCGTCGTGTTCGGCAACGGTCTGGGCAACGGCGGCACCCCCTCTCAATGCGGCAGGCAGGGCAAAGCGTTCCTTCAGCGCGGCGTAATGCTCCCGCATGCTGCCCTCGTAATCGTTGAGGTCGGCGCTGCGCCAGCCCATGATCTTGGCCATGAGGGTATCTTCCGGCAGGGCGGCAAACAGCGCCCGGAACCGAAACCAGTGCAGTTTTTCGGTGGTCAGGTCGATGCCGTAGGCCTGCTGGAACGCCGCCACGATGTAGGGCGCGTCACACCGGTAGTCGAACGCCGGGCCGGTGTCGGGCCTGCTGGCAGGCTTTGCCGCTGCTGGCTCTGCGGCCTGTTCTCCGGCGCAGTAAAACTCGATGAGCCAGCTGTATTTTTCCTGCAGGTCGGAGGGCGAAAAACGCTCGGTGTAGAACTGCCCACACAGCTGCATGGCAAAGGCCACCGGGTCCGCCTCGACCTCTCCGTGGCTGTAGGCAGCGGACAGCCGCACCATGTGCCGGAAGTCCGGGTCAATGCGCCTGCCGTGCCATACGGTGGGCAGGGCGTCCGTCAGCAGGTCAGTCATCCAGCGCCGCCAGCTCTGCCAGCAGGGCCTTGCGGCGGGCGGCTTTGTCCACCCGCTCCACCATCCGGGCGGCGGGCGGCTGTGCCGGGAAGCTCACGGCCTGCGGCTTCTGGCCGTGCTTGTGCTTTTTCTCTGCCCGGCGCTGCTCCCGGTTCATGGGCTGGGGCTTGGGGATGCGGCTGGTATAGCGCTGCTTTTCGGCCATACAGGCCTCGTTGATGGCGTCCAGCACGTCATAGATGGGCGCTGCATCGTTTTCATCCAGACCCAGCCGGGCAGAGGCGCCCGCGCCAAGGATCTCGTCAATGCAGGCCATCACGAGACGCGCCTGTGCACGCATATGGTCGCCCAGACGCACGCCGCCACGGTTGAAGCGTTCCTTTTCGGCCCGGCCCGCCTGCTGCATCCGTTCGTTGGCATCCTCGAAGCGGTCCATGTCGTTGGCGTTCAGCACGGAAAAGTTGAATTCCTGTCCACAAATAACCATTTTCTGGCTCCTTTCGTTGCGCCGTGCCCCGGTGCTGCCCCGGAGAGAACTGTTTTCACGGCATAAAAAATCCCCGTTCCGGGCGGAGCGGGGAAAGATGCGGGGAAGATCAGCCTGCGGCTGCAGTGATGTAGTTGAACTCCGCAGGGATGCCGATGCTCTTGACATCGCAGGCAAAGGTGGCCGGGGAACCGGCAGCGCCTCCCGCATCCGAAGTGACGATCAGGGAGGCGCTGCCGCTCTCGCCCTTGCCGGTGCGGATGCTGAAATAGATGTATGGCACGATTACGTCGCTGCCGGTACCGTACTTGATCTTGTGCGACAGGGCAAAGTCCTGAAAATCGTCACCCACGCAGCGGTTTCCGCTGATGGAAAAGGTGCGCTGGGTACCGGTCTTACTGGTCACGGTGCCGGTGCGGATGAACGCTTCGTCCGCGGTGGTGGCGTTCAGGGCACCGCTGTGCTCCTTGACGTGGTCGGCGCAGACCACCCAGTCAGTCTCCTTGCTCTGGGTGCTCTCGGTCTGGATGGCAAAGACAAAGTCATCTGCCGTCTCGATGCCGGTATAGGACGCGCTGGGCGTGATGCCGGACTTGGTAATGGCTTCTGCTACGGTCATAGCAAAACTCCTTTCATTTGGGCTGATAGTAGGTCAGGCGCAGCTGCATCTGCATCCGGCAGCTGCCCGCGCTGCTGGTAACGATGTAGCCGGTGGAGGTGACGGCGATGCCGATGGGCTGTCGGGGTGCGGCCAGCGCGGGCAGGTGGTGGCAGTCATTCTGGGCCAGAACCCAGTCGGTGAGCTGCTCAAAAAAGCCGCTGTTCTGGATGGCCAGCACGTCCGCTTCGCCGTATTCCCGCCGGGACAAAAACAGGTAATTCTTTGCCATGTTCCGCCCGGAAAAATACTCGGTGATCACCGGGTCGCCGGGGCTGTCCTCAATGGAAAAGGCGGTGGCGTCCTCATCCAGCCCTGCAATGCGGAACGCCGCCCCGGTGGATTCCTGCTCTTCGGCGATGAGCGGGCAGCTCTTGAGCCACGCCCGCAGGGCGGCAATGGTGGGTCTCTCGCTCATAAGTGTCCCATCCCTCCCCAGAAGGTCGTGACAGCCCGCGCACCGTAAAGGGCGAGGTGCTCTCCGACGTCCGCCAGGGCACGCTGGCCCCAGTAGGAGCCGCGCAGACCGGTCTCTCCGTGCAGGCAAGTGCCCTGCTCATGCAGGTAATACTGCTTGCGTGCATAGGGCGTGTCATACACCAGCAGACCCTCGTCATACTTGCTGGCGAGGTTCACGCTGTTCTTCAGGGTGCCGGTGGCAAAGGGCACATAGCTGTCGATCAGCTTGGCCGCTTCCTGTGCGAGGGCATACTGTGCCTTTTGCAGAGCGGCGGTTTTCTCCGCGCCGAAGTCCGGCCGCCACGACAGCTGCATCTGGATGCCGTCTGTCTGATACCGGAACCCATCCGGCGGGTCAAACTTCGGTTTTGCCGACGGGGCAACGGGCCCGAACGGGATCATTTCGCTCATGTTCTCAGCTCCCTTCCACATGCCAGTGAGGCAGCAGCGGTTCCCGGGTGTCCGAGATGGCCGACACGGTGCAGCACAGGTGCGTTTTTTCGAGGTGGGCGTACTCTTCGGCGGTCAGGGTGGTCACCGCGCCCTGCACCAGCTTCCAGCCGCGTTTCAGCGTCCAGTGCTTTGCCTTTTCGGCAGCGGGCAGGGCTGCCCACTGCACATAGGGCAGGTAGCCCAGGGTGCAAACGCTGGCCGGGATGCGGATTTGGATGGTGCGCTCGGGGTCCTTGCTGGTGCCGGTGCCGGAGGTGTCCAGCTTTTCCCGCCAGCTGCAGGCCGGGAACACCCAGCACTTGGGCGTATCAGTGTCGGCCTTGGGGTCGTGGATGAGGTTCACCACGGTAACAGACGTGTTCATCTCACATGATCCCCCTGTACAGCAGGCCGTGGGGGTCCGCCCCGAGGGCGGCTTCCAGCACATGCCAGGCTTCAAAACGCACGGCGGCGCTCAGGCTTGTGTTGGCCGCAAAGGTCACAGCATAGCCGTCATTGGAGACGCTTTGTGCGCCCGGTGCAGCACCCACAGCGGCCTGTGCGGCAAACAGATCCACGATCTGAGCGCAGGCATCTGCCAGCATTTGGCGGCAGTCCTCGCACACGGCGGCGTGGGCTTCTGCCCGGCCAAAGGTGGCGCTGTCGATCAGGCGAGACGCCCGGCTGCACAGCACCCCGAAGGCCGCTTCCGGCACCGTACCGCCCGCCGCCTGGTATTCGTCATAGGTACAGTACAGCATGGCGGCTCCTTTCCTTAGACGTGCTTCTTGACGAGGATGGCGGCAGCCTTGGTCACCTTGTGGGCGTACACCTTGCGGCCCTGTACGGCACAGGCACCGATGTAAGTGCCGCTGCCCTTCAGGTCGTTCACGGCCACCGGCTCGGTCCACTCCTCGACCCGGGTAAACCAGTTGGGGTGACCGGCCACGAAGTCCACCTTGTCGCCCAGAGTGGTGTCCTCGAACACGTTGAAGCCTGCCACACGGCCCACAGCGCCGGTCTGCACCACGGCGTCGCCCAGGTCGGACGCCTTGATGAACTCCGGGCTCTTGAGCAGCAGGGCATAGGTGTCCGGAGACACCAGCAGCCAGCGGTCGTTGGTGGGAACGTAGGCGTTGGACAGCTGGGTGCGGGCGTCCACGATCTTCTCGTAAACGGTGGCCTTGGTCAGGGCAGCGGTGTCGTCCAGCGCGGTGCCGCCGGTGGTCAGCTCTTCAGAGGCGTCCTTTTCCATCTGCAGCGCCAGCGAGTAACCGGCGCTGTCCAGACGGTCGGCCACCAGATTGCCGGGCACGCTCTCGGCGTCAAAGCCGTCGATCAGCTCGTTCACAGCCTTGTCCTTGTCGATGGTCACGGTCAAGTAGCTGGTGTCGCCGTGGGTCATGGTGGAACCGGTCTTTTTGTTGTAGTCAGCAACGGCCACTTCGGTGTCACGCACGGGCACCTTGACCGCGCCCGCCTTGGGGGTGCCCTCGTAGCGGTTGTTGCAGATGACGCCCACGCGCTTGACGATGGTCGCGCGCAGCTTGGCGTCCACCAGTTCAGAATAACGTTCTCTTGCGGTATGAGGCATAGTTTCTTGTCCTTTCTTACAGTTTGATGGTGGGATTCAGGGTTTTAAAGGCAGCTTCCACCGGGTCGGTGTCGTCCTCGCCGTGCATGGGGTCGCCGTGGGCAGCACCGGTGGAGTAGGTGCCCGCGCTGGTCTGCCCCGCGTCCTCACCGAACGCCCAGGGGTTTGCTTTGGCGGCTTCGTCCAGCGCCTTGGCGATGTCGGCAGAGCGGTCAGCAGAGCCCTTCAGGCTGTCCACGTCCAGCAGGGCACGCACGGCCTTGACGCTGCGGCCCTTCTTGCCGAGGATGGCGGTGTCGAGGGCGTTGTCAAAGGCAAAGCCATCGGCCTGTGCCTTCAGATCGGCCTGAAGCTTGGCCAGCTCGGCCTCGTACTCTTCCGGCTTCTTCTTGCCGTCAAAGGCGGCAAGGCCGTCCTGCGCGGTCTTGAGCTGGGCATTCACGTTGTTCAGCTGGGTCTGCAGGGCGGTGGCGGCAGACTTCTCCCGGTTGATGTCTGCGCCGTTCTCCTGCATGATCCAGTTGAGCTGCTCGTCGGTGATGCCGGGGATCTTGTTCTTCACGTCTTCACGCTTCATGGTGGAAACTCCTTTCGTGTGTGAGACCTCAGTTTTTTACACTGTTCTCTGTCAGTGATCCGGTCGTGGGCGGCGCATGGCACCGTTTGCAGGGCTCGAACCTGCCGCTTCCGGTTTTGGAGACCGGTACTCTTCCAACATGAGCTAAAACGGCATAAAAAAGCACGGTGCAAAACTGCATCGTGCTTAAAAGTGGGCAAAAGAAAACCACGGTGCATGTGCATCGTGGTTCAATTACTGTTCCTGTTCCCAGGCCCAGTTTTTAAATTTATGATACGCTTTCAACGCTTCCTCAGGAACAGCAGAAAAGTCTTTTTCAAGAATCGCTGTACGGGAATGATCAAACGTATCGACTAACTTTTGAATTTCCGGGGGATAACCCAATATACACATGTTACGTTCGCCTCCTTAACGACATAAATTCCGCCTCGACTTCATCAAAGCGGTCGCCTAAATACATATCAGCAGCATATTTGCTGATTTCTCCTACATTATCGCGCGTAATGCCAAGTTTGTCAATGCGTTCCCTGCACTTTTTGCACAGAGCATCGAGATACTCCCCGCGATTTTCGCGGGTGATCGTCCAGCCGGATTGCCGGAAATCCTCTGCCTGCTTCATGTGCCACATTTCATGAGCTTCAACGGCACCAGCACCGCCGGATGCTTCCTGCACTGCCTTCTTGCCGATGCTTTCAGCGTAGTAAACGATATTCTCGCAGGGGTCATAGACGCCCACTGCACCGCGCAATTCGTCATCACTGACGATCACGATTTTAGGCTTGCGGTCAATGCTTACGCCCCAGTCGGTCAATGCGTGCTCAGTGTTCTGGTTGACCTCATGCAGTGCCTTGGGCTTGATAGACGCTTTATCTGAAACAAAAACCGGCGTTTTGTAAGATTCGACCTGCTTCACAGAGATTTCAACAGCTTCCGTTCTGCGGGTCAGTGTGATCTTACTTGCTGCACCCAGATCCTTGCGGTATGCCTGCGCTGCATACGCCGCCCTCTTTTGTGCATTGATGCGCTCCCGGTTGGCGGCGTAATCAATGCGGCGCATTTTGTTGATGTCGCCGCCCGCCTCACGATACTGCCGGTAATACTTGTCCGGATCGTACCCGGCAACTGTGGTGCGGTGGTCGAACCGGATGGTAAACTCACAGTCACAATGGGCGTGGATATGCTCCGCGTGCCCGCCCTTCAGCAGTTTCTGGCTGGCCTTCTGCCAACCATTGGACGCCAGCGTAATGCAGAAGGGGCAGGTGTCACCATGGGGCACCCATGCCCATTCCGCGCCGTCGCGAATGGCGTTTTTCAGGGTGGTGTCCGCACCGGCACGCTTGACAAGGCGGCTGACGCCGTTTGGCAGGTTGGCGGGGTTCTGGTCCTTGGTAGCGCTCACCATGCGGGCCACCTCGCCATAGCTGGCGGTAGCGGTAGGCTCTGCGGCGGGCACATACACGCCCTGCGCCTCGGCCAGTGCTTCATACATCTGGCAGGCCAGCTCTGCGCTGCCTTCACTGTACTTGGTCACCAGCCCGTAGGCGTAGGCCACAAGGCCGTCAGTGTCGGCGGTGCCGTGGGCGTCTATGTATTCCCGCATGAGCTGCCAGGCTTTCTGGTTCAGCCGGGACAGCCGGGTGATGTACTCATTCCACGTTTTCGCTGAGATCTGCATTTTCCATCTCCATCAGCAGCTTCTGACCGCGCGCCCGCTGCTCCTGCGCCTTGATGCGCCGGATGTCCGCCTGATCGAAGCCGATCATTTCCAGAAAGGTATCCGTCCCGGCAAACTCCTGCCGGGCAGATGCGATCTTGATAGCGGCATCTGCCGTCACGGCCACGCTGGGCATGGCCGGATTTCTAAAGTGCGCCATGATACCGGTTTCTTCTTCGGTCAGATCAGAAAGCTCACAGCCCCGTGCCACGGCCTGCGCCATGCAGGCAATGGTGCGCAGGGCGTCGCCGTTGCCGGTGTTCAGCTGCTGGGCCAGCAGCACCAGCGTCTGGCTCTGAGCAAGGATGGCATCGCTGCTGGTGGGGTTGGCGTCGTTCACCACGCCCACGTCGGTGACAGTCAGGCCGGTGGCCGCTGCAAACTGGGTGGCCGTCATGCGCATCTTCTCCACATGGGGCTGCAGGCTGCCCTGCGCCAGCTGGCCGAACTCCGGGTTTTCGCCGGTCTCCGGGTTGGAGGTGGCTGCGATGATTGCGCCGACATACTGTT
>OGHD01000957.1_pt1 | contig 12771 bp, 9 predicted proteins | sample 1571341 | NCBI WGS metagenome assembly OGHD01 (sample SAMEA2582026, study PRJEB24529) | metagenome | biome: Human gut stool | place: China | collected 2011 | reverse complement strand
TCTGGATAGCATCCAGAGTCTCAAAGCTTAATCCTTTCCAGTTTGCCGGATATTTTCCATGGATGTTACCGATACCTGCTGCAAGGAAATCAATACCAAGGTCTGCGATCATCTTGCATTCCTGAGGATCTGCGCATTCGCCCATTCCTACAACACCGTCTTCTTCACCACCGATGGAACCAACTTCTGCTTCCAGAGACATTCCGTGTTCAGCAACGATCTTAACCAGTTCTTTAGTTTTTGCAACGTTTTCTTCGATCGGGTAATGAGATCCGTCGAACATGATGGATGAGAATCCTGCTTCAACGCATTTTAAGCATCCTTCATAGCTGCCGTGGTCAAGGTGAAGAGCTACAGGAACAGTGATGTTCAGTTCTTCCATCATTCCGTTAACCATACCAACAACTGTTTTATAACCTGTCATATATTTACCAGCACCTTCGGATACACCAAGGATTACAGGAGAGTTCAGTTCCTGAGCTGTTAAAAGGATAGCCTTTGTCCACTCAAGGTTGTTGATGTTGAACTGTCCAACTGCATAATGACCTGCTTTTGCTTTTTTCAGCATTTCTGTTGCAGATACTAACATTTGTATTTCCTCCTAATCATAAGTTACCTAGATTATAGTACACTTTTCCCCAAAAATAAAGTTAATTTTTTAACAAAATATTTCAACTCTCTGCTTCAAATTTCGGATGACTACTTCCCGGTGTGCTCCGCCGAATTCACCGTCGAGTGTCCACGGTACTTCTTCCTTCGCCGTAATGTGTACGGCATCGGTTTTAAACGAATAAATCAGATCCGAATCATCAATCATATTTGTCAGGCAGGCAAGGATTTCATTCAGCTCAATCGGATTCTTCGGATTGCGGATCAAAGTCACTTCAAACAGACCGTCATCAAGTTTTACATCATTTCCGGTCATTCCCTTAAAGCCCCCGACAGAAACGGAATTGGTAACCATTCCGTATATAAATTCATCCTGAAACACTTTTCCGTCATATTCCACCTGCATACGGAACGATGGAATGTCCCGAAGCTGTTTGACACCCTCCATAATATATGCCACGTGCCCGAAAATATTTTTCAGCTGCTGGGATGTCTTATAGGAAACCTCTGTAAACAGACCAAACGCTGCTATATAGACAAAGGTATCCGAATTGAAATCTCCGATATCACATGGAAATCTGTTTTGTCCAACCGCACGTTCCGCTGCCTTTAGCATCTCCTTCGGGATTCCGAGAGAATTGGCAAAGTCGTTTGTACTTCCGGCCGGAATATATCCAATCGGAATATGCAGCTTCGCCTGCATCAGCCCGGTCATCACTTCATCAAGTGTTCCGTCACCCCCACTGCAGACAATACGGTCATATCCCGCACCCTCTTCCACCACCTTGCGCGTCGCATCTGCCTGTGCCTGTGTGGTATAAATTGTCACGTCAAATCCTGCCTTCACCATCATGTCCACAATATCTACAAGATGATTTTTAATCTGTCCTTTTCCTGCATGCGGATTAAAAATAAATAACAGTTTCTGGCTCATACGTAGTTCCCCTTTATATAAGATTTTCTGCAATTGCGGCAAGTTTCCGTAATCTGTGATTCACACCAGATTTTCCGACCGGTGGATCAAGATAAGTTCCCAGTTCCTTTAAAGTTGCCTCGGGATAATCCAGACGTGCCTGTGCAATCTCCGCCAGCGGTTCTGGAATGTTGTCAAACCCTATGGTATCCCGGATCCTCTTGATATCTTCCATTTGTTTCACTGCTGCATTCACCGTTTTGTTGATATTTGCAGTCTCACAGTTTACCTTGCGGTTCACAGAATTGCGCATCTCCTTTAAAATTCTTACATTTTCCAGATTCATCAAAGATACATAAGCTTCCATGACATTCAGCAGATCCACAATCTGTGAACCTTCTTTCAGGTAAACCACCATACGCTCTTTGCGTTCTACAATCTTAGGCTCCGTCTCAAAAAATTCCATCAGTTCTTTCAGCTGCTGTGCCTGTTCAAGCGTATGGCAGACAATTTCAAAATGATAGGATTTATTCGGATCACTGATCGATCCCGCTGCCATAAATGCTCCACGGATAAATGCTCTCTTACAGCATGTCTGCTGCACCAGCATCCCATCCGCTCTCCGGTGATTTATTTTCCGGGACCGGTACGGTTCCTGATCCCAGTGCAGCGTCTGCATGATCTGTAAAACCTCCTGTTCCTCTCCAAATATTTTTTGCAACAGCAGACCGTATTTTGTCTGCAGCAAAGAATTTTCGTTGGAAACTACAAGCTTTCCCTCTTCATCCAACATGCCTTCCAGTTCCAGTATTCCTGCCAGTTCTGCGATCTGGCAATGTCTGCTCCGTCCGAACTGTTTTGCCAGTTCCTCTTTTACTTCACTCGAAAACGACATCCTATTTTCCTCTCAGCGCATCTTTCCCGATATCGCGATGTTCAATTTTCAATCCGTATTCCCGGTTTTTTTTCTGACTCAGACGCTTGTACAATTCATTGGCAAGTGTAACGGAACGATGTTTTCCTCCGGTGCATCCGATGGAAATTACCAGCTGATTCTTGCCCTCGGAAATATAGTGTGGAATCAGAAATGTCACCATATCTTCCAGCTTGTTTAAAAAGATCTTTGCCTCATCATATTTCATGACATACTGCTGGATTTCCACATCATTTCCTGTCTTTGGACGAAGTTCTTCCACATAATACGGATTTGGCAGAAACCGCACATCCATGACGATATCAGAATCTGCCGGAATTCCATACTTGAATCCAAAAGAAAGGATCGTAACATACATGCTGTTAAATTCTTCATCCTGTACAAAGATCTTTTCCAGTTCTGTTTTTAATTCTCTCGTAAGCAGACGGCTGGTGTCGATAATATAATCCGCTTCTTTTTTCAGAAATTCCATTTTCTGACGTTCCCGCATGATTCCCTTATCCACACGCTCTCCCTGTGCCAGCGGATGGCTTCTTCGGGTCTCTTTATAGCGTTTTACAAGAACCGCATCCTCTGCATCCAGAAACAGCACTTCATACTGGACATCCTTACTTTTTAAAATTTCCAGCATATCCTGCACTTTATCCAGATTTTCACCGCTCCGCGCATCAATTCCGATCGCCACATTTTTCATCTGCGTATCAAAATTTGTTGCAAAATCCACAAGTTTATCCAGAAGCGGAATCGGAAGATTATCGATACAAAAGAATCCCATATCTTCCATCATTTTCATTGCTGTACTTTTTCCGGCTCCTGACATGCCCGTCACAATTACAAATCTCATCTAGAACTCTCCTATCATTTTCACTTCCGGTTCAAGTGTCACACCAGACTGTTTTTTCACACGTTCCTGTACATCTTTCATCAGCTGCAAAATCTCTGCTGCGGTGGCATTTCCTCTGTTTATCACAAATCCGCAGTGTTTTTCGGAAACCTGGGCATCCCCAACGGCATAGCCTCTCAGCCCGGCATCCATAATCAGTTTTCCTGCAAAATAGCCTTCCGGACGCTTAAACGTACTGCCTGCACTTGGATACTCCAGCGGCTGCTTCTCCACACGTTTTTCCCTGAGTTCTGCCATCTTTGCACGGATCTCCTGCTCCGGTGCCGGCGTCAGGGACAACTCTGCCTCCAGTACCAGAAAATGATTCTTGGGAATACAGCTGTGCCTGTAGGACAGATCCAGTTCCTCCCGTGAGAGTACCTTTTGCTCACACTCCGGGGTAAGCACTGTCACCTGCCGGATGACATCTTTCATTTCTCCGTCATAGGCACCCGCATTCATGGTCACTGCACCGCCCATGCTTCCCGGAATTCCGGCAGCAAATTCCATGCCGCCCAGCCCATTTGATGCCGCAGTATTGGCAATTTTAGAAAGCATTGCACCTGCCTGCGCCGTGATCTGCGTTCCATCCACTTCAATGTTTCCCATTGGGTCTGTCATCTCGATCACCACACCACGGATTCCCTTGTCTCCCACAAGCAGATTACTGCCATTTCCGATAAAAGAATATGACACATGATACTGTCTGCAGAGTGCAAGGATAGCCGCAAGTGCTGTTTCATCCGGCTGGACCAGCACATCTGCCGGCCCACCCACACGAAACGTTGTATGTTTTTTCATTGGCTCTTCCATAAATATCCCGGAGCCACCCATTACATTTTGAAGTTCTGTCAAAAACTGGTCATTCATTGATCTTCCCTAAGCTTCCTTTAAGAATGCAATATAGCCTCTGTATGCCTCATACAGATCAACTTTACTGATGATCTCCCATGGCGCATGCATATTTAATACCGGAACACCGCTGTCGATGACATTCATTCCATAGTTTGCAAGAATGTAAGCGATCGTTCCGCCGCCGCCCTGATCGACTTTACCGAGTTCGGCTGTCTGGAAGGACACCTCATTTGTATCCATAATATTTCTTAATTTTCCAATATACTCTGCATTTGCATCATTGGAACCACCCTTGCCTCTGGAACCTGTATATTTATTAAATACAAGTCCTTTTCCAAAATATGCGGTGTTTCGTTTTGTCATAACACTTGGGAAGTTCGGGTCAAACGCTGCTGATACATCTGAGGAAAGTACCTTGGAACCTGCCAGTGCTCTTCTGAGTGCCAGTTCTGAATAACTTCCTGCTGCTGCCATTACTTCTGCAACGGTGTTCTCGAAAAATCTGGACTGCATTCCGCTGGCTCCCACGCTTCCGATCTCCTCTTTGTCCACTAAAAGGCAGACACTTGTGATCTCTGGATTCTCTGAAACAAGCATTGCTTCAAAGGATGGATATGCACAAACTCTGTCGTCATGTCCATAACCCATGATCATGCTGCGGTCAAAGCCGTAATCTCTTGCTTCTCCTGCCGGAACCACCTCGATCTCTGCGGAAAGGAAATCTTCCTCCTCTATACCATATTCTTTGGATAAAAGATTCATGATATTCGCTTTTACTTTTTCTTTTACTTTCTCATCTTCTGTCTGCATTGGAATGCTTCCGATCAAAAGATCAAGATTTTCACCCTCGATCACTTTTGCAGCTTTCTTCTCTAACTGTTCTCCTGATAAATGGATCAGAAGATCACTCACTCCAAACACCGGGTCGCCTGGTTTATCGCCGACATTTACCTTTACAACAGTTCCGTCTTTTTTTGCAATAACACCATGTAATGCCAAAGGTAACGTTACCCACTGGTATTTCTTGATCCCGCCATAATAGTGGGTGTCTAACATAGCAAAATCGGTATCCTCATATAATGGATCCTGTTTTAAATCCAGACGTGGTGAGTCAATGTGTGCTCCAAGGATATTCATTCCTTTTTCCATGCTCTCTTTTCCGATCACAAATAAAGCCATGCCTTTTCCCATATTATTGGCATATACTCTGTCACCTGCTTTTAATGCTGTATGCTCTGCGATTACCTTTTCAAGATTTACAAAACCTGCTTTTTCTGCTTTCTCCACAAAAGAAGTAACGCACTCGCGCTCTGTCTTGCAATCAGAAATAAACTTGCGGTAATTCTCTGCAAACTGAAATACTTCCTCACGTTTATTTCCTTCCGGGTATTTTTCCCATGCAATTTTGTTTTCCATAATTTTGTCTCCAAATCTAACTATATATTTATAACGGTTTTTCCGCTATATGCAAAAATGTAAATATGTCGTCTCCGGCTTAATCGTCATCATCATGACCTTTTGTGATATTCTCCTGCACACGGCGGTAAAGCTCCTGTGCTGCATTGTAACCCATTTTCTTCTGTCTGTGGTTAACCGCTGCTGTCTCACAGATGACTGCAAGATTTCGTCCCGGACGGATTGGCAGCGAATGACACGCCACTTTATTTCCAAGAAATTCTGCGTATTCATCCTCTAAACCCAGACGGTCATACTCATTTTCTTTCTTCCAGTCCTCAAGCTTGATGACAAGGTCGATCTGCTGTTTTTCCTTGACACACTCAACACCGTAAAGCGCTTTCACATCGATAATACCGATACCACGCACCTCGATAAAATATCTCGTGATGTCCGGAGAAGTGCCGATCAGCGTATGCTCATTAATCTTGCGGATCTCCACAACATCATCTGTTACCAGACGATGTCCACGGCGCACAAGCTCCAATGCCGCCTCACTCTTACCGATTCCGCTCTCACCCATGATCAGAAGTCCTTCACCATAGACATCGACCAGAACTCCGTGAATGGAAATACATGGTGCCAGCTGTTCACTCAGACAGAAAATCAATTCTGCCATAAATTCCGATGTGCTTCTCTTCGTTCCCAAAACCGGAACATCATTTTCCGTAGCAATCTGTAAAAAATCTTCATCCGGCTGTAAATCCCTGCAGAAAATAATGCATGGAATATCATATGCGGTAAATTTCTGTAAAACTTTTTCCTTCTTCTCCACATCCAGTCTCTGTAAATAGGTGTACTCAACGTTTCCGATGATCTGTACACGCGACTGCTCAAAATGTTCAAAGAACCCACTCAACTGCAACGCCGGACGGTTCACATCACTGATTTTAATACGGTGTTTTTTCAAATCCATGTCCGGCAGGAAATTATACAGATCCATGATCTGTGCTACTTTGCTGACACTTACTCCATTCGTTCCATTCATACCCTTTTCTCCTTTATGTTCTGGGGATTTTTTGTTTTCCTCTGCACCGGAAAATACTTCTGCCGCATAGAAAACCCATTGTCATAAATATATCACAGAACAGCGTCTTTGTGAAGAAATTCATATACTGCCTGCGCCGCTTTTTCGTTCATGCTCTCGGTGTCGGCAAGATCTTCTGCCGAGGCCTCCCGGATTGCCTCTAACGACTGATATTTCTTCATCAAAGCTTTTCTTCTGGACGGACCGATTCCCGGAATATCATCCAGTATGGAATGCACCTGTTCTTTGCTACGCAGTGATCTGTGGTATTCGATTGCAAAACGATGCGCCTCGTCCTGAATTCTTGTGATAAGTTTGAATCCTTCACTGCCCCGGTCAATCGGTATCTCAATATTGTTATAGTATAACCCACGGGTTCTGTGATTATCATCTTTTACCATACCACAGACCGGAATATTCAGATGTAATTCATCCAGCACTTTCAGGCAGATATTGACCTGCCCTCTTCCACCATCCATCATAATAAGATCCGGGAAGCGTGTAAAACTGCCATACTCTGCACCGAGTTCTTTCTCCTGCATTTCTTCCTGCTCCCGCATGCCGTGTGTAAAACGCCTTGTAAGGACTTCATGCATGGAAGCGTAGTCATCTGGTCCGGTGACAGTGCGGAGTTTGAACTTTCTGTAATCGCTGCGCTTTGGTTTTCCTTTTTCATAAACCACCATGGAACCAACCGTCTCGAATCCGTTGATGTTGGAGATATCAAACGCTTCCACACGCTGTAAGCCCGGAAGATCCAGCCATCCTGCGATCTCTTTCATCGCTCCGATAGTTCTTCCCTCCTCACGCTTGATCTTCTCCTTATCCTGCGACAACACAAGTTCCGCATTCTTCTGCGCCAGTTCCACCAGTTTTTCCTTCATTCCTTTTTGTGGAATACGGATATAGACTTTGCCGCCGCGCTTCTCCCCTAACCATTCTGCCAATACTTCATGGTCATCGATCTCCTCCGGCAGCATGATCTCCCTCGGAATAAACGGCGTGCCGGAATAAAATTGTTTTACAAATGTAGTCAATATTTGTTCCTTAGTATCTTCATTTCCGATCTTTACATAAAAGTGATCCCGTCCGATCAGTTTTCCATCCCGGATAAAAAACACCTGTACGACCGCATCCCTGTCGTCTGCTGCAAGCGCAATAATATCCTTGTCCTCGCCGTCATTGTGCGTGATCTTCTGTTTCTGCGCGATCTGTTTCACACTGTTTAAAAGGTCACGGTATTCGATAGCCTTCTCAAACTGCATCTCCTCGGAAGCAGCCATCATTTTTTCCTGTAACGATTTTAAAATTGGTGCATAGTTTCCATTTAAAAATTCAACGGCTGCATCCACACGCTGTCTGTACTCCTCTTTGCTGATATATCCCTGACACGGTGCATTGCACTGATGAATATGGTAATTCAGGCACGGGCGGTCTTTTCCGATATCTTTTGGCAGATTCCGGTTACACGTTCTGAGCTGATATAATTTATTGATCAGTTCGATCGTATCCTTGACTGCCCCTGCACTTGTGTACGGTCCAAAATAGCGTGACCTGTCTTTTTTCTGCTGTCTGGAAAACAGAACCCGCGGAAAATCCTCTCCGACCGTCACTCTGATATAGGGATAAGTCTTATCATCCCGCAGCATGGTATTGTATTTTGGTCTGTGTTCCTTGATCAGATTACATTCTAAAACAAGTGCCTCCAGTTCAGAATCCGTGATGATATATTCAAAACGCGCAATCTGTTTTACCATCTGTGCTTTTTTGATCCCCTCATCATGGCTTGCCTGAAAATACTGGTGCACCCGTTTTCTAAGGCTGACTGCCTTTCCAATATAAATAATTGCATCTCTGCTGTCATGCATAATATAAACTCCCGGCTGATCCGGGAGTTTTTTTAATTCTTCTGCAATATCAAACATTATTCACCATCATTGCCTTTACTCTGGCGTTCAGCGTCCATTGCCTGTTCCATAAAGCTCTTCTTGCCGCTCTCTTCCTCCGGTTCCGGAATGCCTTTGATCTCGCGGAAAATCTTCATAAATTCTTTTCCGGTGATCGTCTCATGCTCGTACAGGTATTCGGAAATCTTATCTAATGATTCGCGGTTCTCGATCAAAAGCTGCATTGCGTCATCATAACATTTATTGATAATGGAAAGAACTTCTCCATCAATCTGCGCTGCGGTCTCCTCGCCACAGATCAGTCCTGCACGGTTATCCAGATACTGGTTTTCTGTTGTAGCAAGACACATCATTCCAAACTTATCTGACATACCATACTGTGTAACCATCGCTCTTGCGATCGCTGTTGCATTCTCAATATCGTTTGCAGCGCCGCTTGTTGCGGAGGAAAATACGAGTACTTCTGCCGCACGTCCTGCCATGTAGGTTGTGATCTTGGCAAGCAGTTCATCCTTCGTCTGTAAAAACTTCTCCTCTTCCGGTGTCTGTAACGTGTAACCGAGTGCTCCCATTGTTCTTGGAACGATCGTGATCTTCTGAACCGGCTCAGTGTTCTTCTGAAGTGCTGTCACAATCGCATGGCCAACCTCATGGTACGAAACGATCTTACGCTCTTTGTCACTCATCACGCGGTCTTTCTTCTCTTTACCGCCTACTGCTACTAACTCAAAAGCCTCAAACAGATCTGCCTGATTAACATATTTTCTTCCCTTCTTAACCGCATTGATCGCAGCCTCATTGATCATATTGGCAAGATCAGAACCAACAAGCCCTGCGGTTGCAAGTGCGAGTGCATCCAGATCTACAGTCTCATCCATAAGAACATCTTTGGAATGAACTTTTAACGTCTCAAGTCTTCCCTTCAGATCCGGCTTATCGACGATAATACGACGGTCAAAACGTCCCGGACGAAGCAGCGCTTTATCCAGAACTTCCGGTCTGTTGGTTGCAGCCAGGATCAAAAGTCCCTTGGAAGTATCAAAACCATCCATCTCGGCAAGCAGCTGGTTTAAGGTCTGCTCACGCTCGTCATTGCCGCCGCCATAGCGGGAATCACGGCTCTTACCGATTGCATCGATCTCATCAATAAAAATAATACACGGCGCCTGTTTCTGTGCCTCTTTGAAAAGATCGCGCACACGGGATGCACCGACACCCACAAACATCTCTACGAAGTCAGAACCTGCCAGGGAGAAAAATGGCACACCAGCCTCTCCTGCTACTGCTTTTGCGAGTAATGTCTTACCTGTACCCGGAGGTCCTACAAGCAGCGCTCCCTTTGGAAGTTTTGCTCCGATCTCACGGTATTTCTTTGGATTATGAAGGAAATCAACGACTTCCTGTAAAGACTCTTTTGCCTCATCCTGTCCGGCAACATCTTTAAAGGTAACGCCTGTGGTTTTTTCCACATAAACTTTTGCAGTGCTCTTGCCAACGCCCATAGCGCCGCCGCCCATACGCTTCATCAAAACGCCCATCAGTATCCAGATCAGTACGAGTGGAAGCAGGAAGCTTAAAATATTGTAAATCCATGTGGAAGTGTTGTCCGGGATCACACGGGAGATCGTGATTCCCTTATCCTTCAGTAAAGGAAGCAGATCCGGATCATCCAAACGTCCACAATAATAAGTCTGTTCCTGAAGATATGGATTCTTGTTTTCAGAAACCGGTGTGATATTGATCTGGTAAGAATCAAATTCCACCGACTCTACTTTTCCATCTTCTACCATCTGAAGGAAGTCAGAATAACTGATCTCCGAAGTGCTCATGGAAGTATACCGGTTCATGACCATGCTCATAATGAACAATGCTACCAGTGATACAAGGATAAACACCATGATCATCTGGCCATTCTTGTTATTCTTATTGTTATTATCCCCATTATTGCCGTTGTTATTATTGTTACCATTGCTGCCATTATTTCCCGGACCGCCACTGCCATAGCCGCCTCCGCCGTATCCGTTATTGCCGTTATTGTAATTGCTCTGGTTATCCATAAATCTATCCTTTCCACAGCCAGATTCTGGTTTGTCTGACTGGACTTATCGTATTGAATTATTTTCTTACGGCAAAAGTTCTCCTAATCTTTCAACCATAATGAAACATTAAATTCTTTCTTATTATATTGAAATTGAACTTCAAAAGCAATACATTGTTCGTGAAGTTTTCCTTTCATTTCTAAAGATTTTATAAACTCACTCGGATTAACTGCTAAAATTTTTTTATTTTTTTATAGATTTTAGAAAAACATCGTAGTATACTATTTCAGTTAAAAAAATTGTGTAATGTTTCCGCTGCACCCAGGCAGCGTTTCATTACCATATACAAACTAAGAGGATTTTGTTACTAATCATTATATTTCACATTTTTAGAGGAGGATAACCCTATGCCTGTAAAATACGTTTTTGTCACCGGTGGTGTTGTATCCGGTCTCGGTAAAGGTATCACCGCTGCTTCGCTTGGAAGACTTTTAAAAGCACGCGGATACAAAGTTACCATGCAGAAATTCGACCCTTACATCAACATCGATCCAGGAACCATGAACCCAATCCAGCACGGAGAAGTTTTCGTCACAGATGACGGTGCTGAAACTGACCTTGACCTTGGACATTATGAGCGTTTCATCGATGAGAGCTTAACCAAAAATTCCAATGTCACAACCGGAAAAGTATACTGGTCCGTTCTTCAGAAAGAACGCCGCGGCGATTACGGCGGAGGAACTGTTCAGGTCATTCCTCATATCACAAACGAGATCAAGAGCCGTTTTTACCGCAATTTCACTTCCGATGAGACACATATTGCCATCATTGAAGTTGGAGGAACCGTAGGTGATATCGAAAGCCAGCCTTTCTTAGAAGCGATCCGCCAGTTCCAGCATGAGGTCGGACATGAAAATGCCATTCTTATCCATGTAACGCTGATTCCATACTTAAAGGCTTCCGGCGAACTGAAAACAAAACCAACACAGGCTTCCGTAAAAGAATTACAGGGAATGGGTATCCAGCCTGATATTATCGTATGCCGTTCCGAGCACGAATTAGATCAGAGTTTAAAAGATAAAATCGCTCTGTTCTGTAACGTGCCAAACAGTCATGTGTTGCAGAACCTTGATGTGGAATACTTATATGAGGCACCACTTGCAATGGAAAAAGAGAATCTTGCAAAAGTTGCCTGTGAAGCTTTACATTTAGCTTGCCCAGAACCTGATTTAAAAGACTGGGAAGCAATGGTAGATGCACTCCGTCATCCAAATAAAGAAGTAAAAATTGCATTAGTCGGAAAATATATTGCCCTGCACGATGCATATATCTCTGTTGTGGAGGCATTAAAACACGGCGGTATCGCAGAGCATGCCACAGTCAACATTAAATGGATAGATTCTGAAGAACTTACTCCTGAAAATGCAGACGAATATTTGGGTGATGTTTCCGGTATCTTAGTACCTGGCGGATTCGGCTCCCGTGGTGTGGAAGGAAAAATTCTCGCTGCACAGTATGCCCGTGAACACAAGGTTCCTTACCTTGGTCTCTGCCTTGGTATGCAGGTTGCCATCATCGAATTTGCAAGACATGTCTGTGGATTCAACGATGCTCACAGTGTTGAGCTTGATCCAAACACAACACATCCGGTCATCGCTTTAATGCCAGACCAGAATGGTGTGGAAGATATCGGTGGAACCTTAAGACTTGGTTCTTATCCATGTATTTTGGACAAGACTTCTAAAGCTTATGAATTGTATGGCACTGAAAATATTGAAGAACGTCACCGCCATCGTTACGAAGTAAATAATGACTTCCGTGCAGTCCTCACAGAACATGGCATGAAACTCTGCGGTACTTCTCCTGATGGACGTATTGTTGAGATGGTAGAACTTCCGGATCATCCTTGGTTCATTGCAACACAGGCGCATCCTGAACTGAAGTCCAGACCTAACAGACCACATCCACTGTTCCATGGATTTGTGGAGGCAGCTACAAAATGTAAGCGGTAGTAACCGGAGTTTAATTGGCGTAGTGTCGCAGATTCTGTGGTGCTTTTATAGGTTGTGAGGGGCAGATATAAGCGTCCTCTCGCAAGTCGTGATTTTATAGGTTTATGAAAAGAAAAACGGTACAGACGAAATATGAT
>OGHD01000948.1_pt1 | contig 12850 bp, 10 predicted proteins | sample 1571341 | NCBI WGS metagenome assembly OGHD01 (sample SAMEA2582026, study PRJEB24529) | metagenome | biome: Human gut stool | place: China | collected 2011 | reverse complement strand
GGGCTCAAAGAATAGTATATATAAATAATATATTATTTATATATACTATTCTTTGGCCTATTTTTCACCCCCTTCCGTGAATTGCACGAACGCTTAATGTAACATGTAACATGTAACAATCCCCCAACCGCCATCAACATCCATCCCAGCCCTCAACCACCATGTAATCCTCTGCCACTCAGCATATTGCAACCCAAAAGCCACGCCCGCCGCAAGCCCGCACGCCGTCTCTCGTCCACCCGCGTGTTCACCTTCGTTAACAAAAAACCTCCTTCCCCCACCCTCTTCTCCGCTCAAAAACAGCGAAAAGCGCGTTGGATTCACACAAAAGCGCGTATTTTTGCGGGGGTCGGAGACTGCGTCCGGCGAGGGCAAAACAGGGGCGCGGCAGTCGCAATGGCTCATCGAAGCGTTGTTTTCGTTGTACTTGTTGCTCATGTCGTTCTTGCCAAATAGTATTAAACATTATTAAAATATCAAACAAGAGTTCTTTTGTCCAAACCTTGTTCATTATCTTTGCAGTGTTCAATCACATTGAACATGACCACATCATTGAACAAGCAAAGAAAAATGAAGGAAAATAGTATCATAATAAATCAAGCACTGGAAGCCCTTAAAGCAAGCCTTCCTGTGGATGATGTCGTGACATTAACCTCTGCCGACAGAACCAGTGACAGAGGATATGATGCTATACTCAATATGATGGGTATTGATTTTGTATGCTATATTAAGGAAAACATAACCAAGACCACACTGAACCCAACATTGGCAGCGATGCAAGCTGTGAATGATGGCAAGCATCAGATCCTGCTTGTCACGCGATATGTCACACCACGGTTGGCGACAGAATTGGCAAATAAAAGCATCAACTATCTTGATTGTGCAGGCAACTGCCTTGTCAGATATACGAAAAGGGGAAAAATGATTTTCCAAATATCCAACCAAGGCAGAAAAAGTCCCGAACCACAGACAAAGACATATCCTGTATTCCAAGAAGCAGGATTGAAAGTTGTCTTTTATCTGTTGCAAAATGCAGAGAATGTAAACAACCCCTATCGAGAGATAAAAGAGCAAACCAATGTGTCTTTGGGAAGTGTGAAAAACGTCTTGGATGAACTTGCGAGACGTGGTTTTGTATTCAACACTCAAAATGGTCGTTCCCTAAAAGACAAGAAGCAGCTTCTTGACTTGTGGGTAAGCAATTACAATGAGGTGCTGAAACCAAAACTTCTGATGGGTACGATGTCATTTAGAACTGAAGAGAAAAGAAACAACTGGCAAGACATTGCGTTGCCACAAGGAATGGCATGGGGAGGAGAGCCTGCTGCAAACTTGGCAGACGGATACTTGCAGCCAGGAAGTTTCGATATATATACGAAATCACCTGCCGCACATCTGATGCGGACTGGTGCGGTCAAACAAGACCTCAATGGGGAAATACATTTATACAAAAAATTTTGGAACGAGGAAACTGACAACAAGACGGTTCCTGCCATATTAATCTATGCAGACTTGATGGGCAGTGGCAATAGCCGCTGTTTGGAGGCTGCGCAGCGTATATTAGAGAATGAGCTTAAAGATTTCGAGTGAAAAGATAAACAATCCATTCCTTGTGGATTTGCTGGAGAAACTGGCAGGCAGCTTTTGCAAAATGGAGCATGACTTCTATATCATAGGAGCCACTGCCAGGGATATCATCATGCAACAGATGGCGGGCATATCGTCAAGCAGAAAGACAAGAGACTTGGACTTGGCGATAGCAGTTCCTAATTGGCAGGAGTTTGACAAGATCAAGAATTGTCTGATAGCGGATGGTTTTAAGAAAGACAAGACAAAACACCAACGCTTCTATCATGCCGACTATGAGATAGACATTGTGCCATACGGATATGTTGCCAAGGAAGACGACAACATCTATTGGCCACCCGAAGAAACGATTGCCATGTCGGTAAAAGGTTTCGACGAAGTGCTTTCGGATGCTATAAAGGTTAGCATAGACGACAGGTTCACGGTAAAAATAGCTTCTTTACATGGTCTGTTCCTGTTGAAATTCAACGCTTGGATGGACAGGCATCTGACCACAAGTAAGGACGCCGAGGACATGTCGTTCATTTTGGACAACTATTTTATGGCAAACTTAGAAAGAAATGTGTACCCAGAAGTATATGACTGGGAAGATTTTGATGAATATGTTGCAGGTGCCTATTGGTTGGCTAATGATTTAGCGAGTCTCTTAACCCAAGAGCAACTAGCATATTACGCTGACATGATAGACCGGGAATTACAGTTAGAGGAGAGAAGTCGTCTGATAAGCCAAACCCTCAATTCACAATCGGGATTGACTTATGACCAAGTAAAAAGAGCTTGGCAAACAATATATAAAGTTTGGTCCATCCGACATTTCGAGTGACGCATGGAGCAGCGCAAGTGATAAGGGCGATAAGAAAAACAACCAAAACAACTTTTACAACATATATTCCATACGCATAGAAACAAAAAGTTCCGCCCTGGTACGCTGTTCTATGGGAAGCGTGGCGGATTCTAGTGCTGCAAAAATACGGCTTTTATTTGATTGCTCCAAATATTTTCTTCAAAATCTGCTTGCCAAATATGGATTTTAACGCAGCCAGCCAACGGTTAGTCCGTTTTTCTCTGCAAGCACAACTTTCAGCCTGTTCAAATCACGATTTTCCATATTTAAAGTATTTCGATATGCATAGAGATAGCCGTGTGCGTGAGGGGTGATGATGCTGGTCGCGTCTCTCCCTTTGCTACGTCTATTGGGATGATTGCCGTGCTAACGAAGGATAAAAATGCGGTTGTGGAGTTAAATAATGTAAACGGGGGGGGTAAATGAATTGATAAAAAAAGTTCTTTTTACTTTTGCACTCTCATTAGAACGCTCTATCGCGCTCATGACAAGCGTAGATTGCTAAGTCGGTATGGTGCTCAGCCCCAGCGACTTCATACCTTACTCCCGCGACCTAAGGGAAGAGAGATGTGTATAAATAAAGGTCAATGGGGGATGGGTATTCATCGTCTCCTTCGGTCTTATGTGACCTCGCTTGCTGATACTAACTGTCTAAATCAATGTCTAATCGGGATGCAGAGGGGACATTCCAACACATAAACAATTAAAAATATGAGAAACTTTACATTACACAAATTTCTCGCCACGCTGCTGATGGCAGTATGTAGCGCGACGCTGAGTGTGGCGCAGAATGTGGCGAAGATTGGAACCACGGAGTATGCCACGCTGAAAGAGGCTGTAGATGCTGTGCAAACTGGTGCAAAGGGTTACATCTACATTCTTAATGATGCTTCGTTTGATGACCTTCGCATTGAAGGTAAGCAAATAATCATTAACCTGCAAAACCATACCGTTACGGGAAACAAAATTGATGTTTACGGAACGGAAGGAACAGATACTTATCTGAAAATCCTTGATTCCAAAGCTAAGCGTCTTAGCGTTAGTACAAAAAACAATTATAAAGTTTCTTATACTACTTCCGGTACTCTTGAATTGACAGGTAGCATCCGTGCGTACAATGGTGCTGCTATTAAGGTCGAGAGTGGAACCGTTGTATCGACCCAAGGTAGTGCTCTTTTTGCTATGGGTGATATAACTGGGCAGAAAGACATTACTTCGTCTATCAACATTACCGGTGGATATGTCAAAGCACAGGAGGTGGGCGCCAGTCCTCAAGGACGCGGAGCCTCCGTCACGGTGGATGGCGCTGCCGTGATAGAGTCGTTGGACAATGCTGCCGTAGCAGGCAATGGCACTAATGAGCCTGAAAAGAAGCTGGGTGGAACGTCCATCACCATTTCGGGCAAGTGCTGGCTCATCGGACGCATTCAGAGCCAAGGTTATGCCGCTTGTGGCATCTATCATCCCCAGCAGGGCACATTGACGATAAAATATAGTGCAGGCATTCCCAACATTGTTGCCATCAATGGCGCTGGTATCGTGATGCGTGGTGGAACACTCGATTATAGAGCAGGAAATATCATCGCTACTGGCGACGCCAACTTCGTAGGCAAGGTAGGCGATACGCCCATAGAAGTAGGAACCAGCGGTATCGTCTATGACCGCGATTGTGATTACTATGATGCTGCTAATGTCAAGATTACTATACCGAGTTCTGGAGAAAAGAAAGTCGTGGGCGCCAAGGCTGCCATACAGGTAATCAATGACAAGGCGCAAGACATCTCCGGTGTGTTTGATATCCAGGGAGGAAGTTTCTCTTCTGATGTGTCTGCGTATGTCAATACTAAGGAGCGTGAAGTGTTTGAGCACGAAGGAACCTACTATGTAGGTAAGTTCAAAGCCCAAGTTGTAGGCGGCTTGAAATATGAAATGGCCTCGACGGCTATCAGCAAAGCCCCAGCTGGTTCTACAGTTATTCTGTTGAATGATTGTGAAGAAGGGAACCTCGGACCTAGCGTGTCAAAGAACGTTACGTTGGACCTGAATGGCAAAAACTTGGTATTCCAATGTATTACCGTTGACATACATGGTAATCTGACTATCAAAGATAGTGGTAACGGCGGTACGTATAACGGTACGTATGTTGACTATAGTGTTCGTGTTAAGCGAGGCGGCATCTTCAACCTTGAGAGTGGCACGCTTACAAACTCTTCTACCACTGAAGGTACTTCCAATGTTGTGGTTTGGGTAGAAGGTGGCACTGCCAAAAAACCTGCTGCATCTACCGCCAACATCAAGGGTGGCAAGATTGAAACCAAGGGTACTCCCGTCTTTGTCCGCGACCCAGGCGCTACGGTCAATGTCTTTGGTGGCGAACTTACGGGCAGTGGTCTCGCTTGTATTGCTGGCAATGGTACTAAAGGTCAAGGCGGCACTACTATCAACGTGAGTGGCGGCACGCTTACTGCTAAGCCTTACGATGCTACATCGGCTGCTTGTGGTATCTATCATCCCAATGAGGGAACGCTCAATATCACAGGTGGAACCATCAATGTGGCCGACGGCGTGGGCGTGCTCATGCGTGGTGGTGAGATGACGATGACCGGTGGCGAAATCAACGCTACGGGTGATGATGCTACGAGAACAGGAAGCGTGGGCGACACGAACCAAAAGATTGGCGTGAGCGGCGTTATCTTTGACCGCGATGCCAACTATCCAGCTGTTGCCACAACCAGCATAAAGATTGATGGCGAGGCTAAGGTGAGCGGTGCCAAGGCTGCCGTGGAGCTGATAAACGACAATAATGTGGCTGATGCAAAGAGCGCCTTTAAGTTGAAAGGCGGTACCTATAGCAGCGATGTTTCTGCTCTGCTCGATGAAAACTCTGTGGCTGAGGAGAAGAATGGTGTCTATGTTGTCAAGACTTACTACGCGCAAGTAGGCGAGACAAAGTATGCCACGCTGCAGGAGGCTGCAAATGCAGCTGCAGCAGGACAGACCGTGAAGGTGCTCAATGATGTAGATATGACTACGCACGGCAACCTCACGGTATATGCAGGGAAGGATATAGTCCTTGATATGAACGGTCATTCTATCAAGGGTGCAAATGCCGATCATAAAAACATTTGGGTACGGGGCAAACTTACTCTCAAGGACTCCAAGGAGAACAGCACGGGTAAGATCTATGCAGAGACTCCGTATCAGTATGGTGTCTATGACAAGCCATTGGTATATGTAGGTAGTAAGGGCGAGTTTGTGATGGAGAGCGGCCATATCTACTCCGTTATCCCTGAGAAAACTGTCGACAATGGTCAGTTTGGTATCGGTGCATATGATAACAGTAAGGTTACTATCAATGGTGGTACGGTAGAGAGTGGATGGTATGCAATAGCAGGCAACGGCAGTGGGGTCCAAACCACCGCCATCACTATCAATGGTGGCACGCTGGTCTCTACAAGCGACTATGCCATCTATCATCCGCAGTTTGGCACGCTCACTATCAATGACGGCGCTGTAGTATATGGTGCGGCTGGTGCTATTGCCATGAAAAGAGGTAATCTTGTGGTCAATGGTGGAACCATGACCAGCAAGGGCATTGGCGACACAGGTAATTGGGGAGATGGCACAGGCAATCTGGGCAAGGCCGCTCTCAACTTCTGCGCGCCCTATGGTGACGTGACAGCTATCATCAAGGGTGGTACCATCACTGCCGAGGGCGATGCTGTGCTGATAGATGCCAAGCCTACGGAAGGCAAGGAGGTTTCTCTCGCTATCTCGGGCGGTACGTTCAGCAGCGATGTGTCTAAGTACTGTGCAGCTGGATTCACCGCTACGCCCAATGCTGACGGCACTTACGGTATCACCAAGGTAGGTGACCTTAGCGTAATGGTAGCCTATGACAAGGTCTATGACAATGTAGAGGCTGGTGGAACCGTGGATATAAATATGGACACGGTCAACAAGATACTGGTGGCAAAGACCGAGGTGGCTAACGTGACCACCACGCTGACCAAGACCTTCAGTTCCACGGGATGGAACGCATTCTTCGTGCCCTTCGACTTCACGCTGACCGCTGAGATGCTGAATGACTTTGAGTTTGCCAAGCTCTATGCAGTTATCGCTGAAAACAATGCACCCGTAGTGAATTTCAAGACAGTAGCAGCCAACGACAAGATTAGTGCTTATTCCCCCTATCTGATTAAGGCTAAGACTGCTGGCAGCCATTCGCTCAATGTAGGTGCGGTTACCTATAAGAGCAATGCAGGAGAACCACCGTACACTGCTACTATCGATGAGATTTACGCCTTCTATCCTGTGATGGAAATTACCTACACCGCAGTCGAGAAGGGATATTACCTCGACTCTGAGCAGAACAGCTTTGTCTATAATAAGAATGAAAAAGCTAATGTACCGCCGCTCAGATACTACATGACCATGTGGGATAAGAATGCCAAAGACTATATCGTGCCTACCAGTGGTGGCGCCAGCAAAGTTAAGTTCTGCGTGATCGGTGAGGACGAGCCTACTGGCATCACGGATATGGTAGATGATGCAGCCAACGCGTCGGGCAAGGTCTACAACCTGCAGGGTGTAGTGGTAGGCAACACTACCGAGGGTCTGCCCAAGGGCGTGTATATCAAGAACGGACGTAAGATAATCGTAAAATAATCAAGTAATATGAAAGAGAAAAGAGAAAATTATGTAAAGCCCCTATCGTATGTCATCGAATCGGAGCAGCCGCTGATGAGTGGTGGCAGCGCGATAGGTATCGGTGGAACAGTGAACCATCCCGGCGCTTGCGGCGTTCGCCGCTATGAGGACTATGAGGAAGAGGAAGAGGAGGACTGGAACTAGTAAGAAAGAAGTCTTGTGTAAAATAGGGATTGTCGTTCAATCCTAACAATTCAATATCTATAGACGAGGGTATGCCTTCTGAGGTTACCCTCGTCTTTTTTTTGTGGGGCATTGTCTTATGCAAAGACACAAAAAATATAACGCACAACTTTTGGTCATGTCGAAAAAGCTCCGTACCTTTGCGCTCAGAAACAACTCTAACTTGGATTCGACAGGATACCAGGTCATGAAAAGCAAAACAAATAAAAAAAACATCATGAAAAAAGACGAATTTGTGGACCTCATGCGCCAGCAGGGCTGGACAGCAGAGGAAGTGAAGGAGATGGTCGAGGTGCCCCTGTGCGGCTGCGTGCGTGCGGGCGTTCCCGACGAGTACGGCGACACCCCCCACGAGACGGGATCGATCCCGATGGAGTACGTATCGGGCAAATGCTGGCTGGTCGTCGTCCAGGGCGACAGCATGCGCGACTACGACCTCCACGAGGGCGACCGCCTGCTGGTGAGGACGCAGGACGTGGCGCGCTCGGGCGAGATCGTCGTGGCCCACTACGACGGCGGCCCTACCGTCAAGACCTACTTCGAGGACGAGGACGGGTCGAAGTGGCTCACGCCGGGCAACGACAATTACCAGGCCATGCGCATCGACGAGACGCACGAGTGTCGCATCTTTGGCGTGGTGCAGACGATCATCCACGAGCACCCGCTGGGCGACCCTGCGACCTGTATCAGGGCGGTGAAGAGGGCCAAGCAGGGCGCGCCAACGCAGGTCTCAGAGCGGGCCATCGCCTACGCACTGAGCCAGATCCGCGAGCATATCCAGTACAAGCGCCACTGGTTTGCCGTCTTTGCCGTGCTGCGCGACCTGCGGGTCGTCGGCGGCCTCGGCGAGTTTATCGACCTTCTGTCCGAGATTATGGGCGAGGAGGCTCCCGATCTCGACGTCAAGGACCTGGCGAAACTCAACGTGTTGAGCTTCAGAAAGCCCGTCTGCCTATGGGACGAGAACGACTCTCCTGCTGGCAATGGACGCTTTCAGGCGTATCGGGAGATAGCCCATCGCTTCCGCAAGAAGCTATCTGTGTAGGAAAAGGGAGGGGCTAAAACTTTCCCCAAACTTTCTCTAACTTTCCCCAAACTTTCTCCAAAGGGCCCAAAAAGGGGTGAAAAAGTGGACTTCTTTCCCCAAAACTTTCTCCAACTTTCCCCCGACCCTCAAAAATTCGTCGGGCACGAAAGAATCCCATACCTTTGCACCGTCAGTTGAGACCAACGAGGCCCGCTGACGGTGCTGGTCTTTTATAGCCCTCATTGCGCCGTCTCGCCTCCTGCGCCCGCCAGCTGGCAAAGTAACAGTTCAAGAACAAAAGGGTCGCGAAAAGGCGCGACGTAAAACGAGCGTTATGAGTATGTATTTCAGTTTCACGGTTTGGAGGTTTTTGTTTAGCCTCAGCATGAATTGTAGTAAAAAGGAAAAGTAAGCGCACGATGGAAGGAAAGATTATGCGTGTGGTGCAGCAGGGCGAGGCCTTCGCTGTGCAGAGTCAGAAGAGCGAGACGGGACAGGTGAAGAAGTGCAACATCCTGCTGCAGGAGCTGGGCGGGAAGTACGCCGACCAGTATGCCTGCACGATGCTGGGCAACGCGGCCACCTGCCGCTTCTCCCGGGACGAGCTGGTGGCCGTCAGCCTCCGCTTCACAGTCAACGAGTATGAGGGCCGCTGCTATCAGGACATCCTCGTGGCGGACATCCATCGGTTGAATCGGTGATTTATTTTTAACATTAATCATCGTTAATCGAAACATTAATCATCGTTAATCGAGACATTAATCATCATTAATAGGATTGGCCCAAGGGCCAATTTTGAGAACAGGAAAAAGTAAAAAATACCCGAAATATACGGTTGAAACGGGCTGAAAGCCCAAAAGCTCACAGCCCAGGGCATCGCCCTGGGTATAATAGCAAGCAACAAGACGCCCTGTAAGGGCAAAAGAATTGTTTATAGCAGGGATCTTTAATGCTTTTGCCCTTTCAGGGCGACAGGTTGGCGTCCATAATCACCCAGGGCGTCGCCCTGGGCTAGGAGCTTCTGCCCTTTCAGGGCGTATTGGGTAATTTCAACCGCATAGGTCGTGATTATTTCAACATGAATCATCGTAAATCGAAACATGAATCGGTGATTTATTTAAACATGAATCATCGTCAATCGGAACATTAATCATCGTTAATCGAAACATTAATCATCATTAATAGGATTGGCCCAAGGGCCAATTTTGAGAACAGGGAAGTAAAAATAGTAAAAATCTGAGTTGAGTACGAGGAGGATATTCCATGGTAAAGCGCGCAACAATCCACGTCTCTTCTCGCACAAAAAAGAATCATCCGAAATATGGAGGAATCAGGCGAATAAAAAGACCTACTCAGCAGGCTGCATCGAAACAACACGACACAACTTTAGATGCCCTCCATTTGAGGATAAAAAAACTATACAGTTATGAATAAGAACAATAAAACCAACAATGGCAACGAGAACCATGGCAGCCATTGCCAGCAGATGAGCGACGGGACGTTCGACTTCGTGCCACGGACGAAACCAAAGAGCCGCAGCGTGCTCATCCGCAAGCTCGCTCATGGGCGCAGAAGCAGGACGCAGGACGACGTTCTGCAGCTGACGTTGAGGTTTTTCCGCACGGAGAACGTGGCCATCGCCCAGGCCATCATGGACGAGGCGCAGGACGCTATCGACGCCCTGCTCAATGAACAACTGACGAAATAACAAAGAAAGGAGAAAGAAACTATCATGAGTGTACACGTAATATATTATCAGCAGGGCCACAAAATGATGAAGGCCGTGGAGACCGAGGAGGCCTACCGTCGATACAGAGACAGCCAGACGCAAGTGCGCAATCTCACGCTGATCCGCCATCCGCAGGAGGATACGGACGTGGCCGCGGCGAAGCGCAAGCTGGTGCAGTTCAACTATAGCTGCCTGCCTACGGAGGACGGGTGCCTCAAAGGCGCGACGCGGCTGAGCAAGTCGGTGGGCATGGACATCGACCATCTGAGCGCCGACGAGGTGAATGCAATAGCCGCTACGGCCATCGACAAGAAGGAGGAGCTGGGCCTGCTCATGCTGGAGCGCAGCGCGCGCGGAGGCGGCTTGCACGTCGTCTTCCGCCGCCATCCCGAGATGGATCAGGAGGCCAACCTGCGCTGGGCCTCCGACCTGCTGGGCGTGGAGTACGACGCAGGGGCGAAGGACATCACCCGCGTATTTTTCGCCACCACGTCCGAGGACTTGCTCTACCTGCACGAGGACCTCTTCGACAACGGGGAGTGTGGGGCTTTCACGGGCCAAGAGACTGCTTTCACGGATTCAGAGACCACTTTCGCGAGCCAAGAAGCAACTTCAACGGACCTGGAGACATCCCTCGCGGGCCAGGAAGCATCTTTCGCGGGCCCAAAGACAACGACCCAACCAGCAAGCGGCTCGCCGGAGGAAGGCGAGGACTGGGAGGAGCAGGAAGGCAAACAGGCCGAGAAGACGAGCGAAGGGGCGGGCCCCTTGAACTACGATGGCGTTCCCTACGACCGCATCATCAAGAAGTGGTGGGCCTTCTACAACCAGGGCAAAACGCCCTCGAAGTCCAATCGCAACACGCTGACCTTCGAGCTGGCCGTCAACCTGCGCCACATCTGCGGCTTCGACCGCTCCGTGCTCGACCGCGTCATCCCCTGCTACGACGGATTTGCCGAGGCCGAGAAGCTCTCCTGCATCGACTCGGCGCTGGGCGAGAGAAAGACGCAGATGCCACGGCGCCTGAAGGAGGTGGTCGAGGCCGTGCGCCAGGACATGATCGTCGAGGGCAGGGAGGTGGACTCCATCGACGAGGCCATGGAGCAGGACGACCTCTTCTATTATAACGAGCTGCCCCAGATGCCGCTGGGCGTGAGGGAGAGCATCAACGCCGTGGGCCCGCACCTCGCCATGCCCGCCATCTTCGCCATCACGCCGGCCATCGGCATGCTCGCCACGGGCGTGCGCGTCGATATCCACGGCAACCCCTCGCAGCTCAACCTCATCAGCTACATTGCTGGCGACTTCGCCTCGGGCAAGGGCAGTATCGACCCGATCATCTCCGCTTGGCTCTCGGAAGTAAAGATGGTGGATAAAGGCTACTTGGAGGCCGAAGAGGAATGGCGCGCGCGGAAGCGGGCGGCCAAGAACAAGAAGGAGCAGCCCGAGGACCCGAAGTATCCCGTGCGCTGGCTGACGCTCAACACCACCGTGGCCAACCTCGCCGACCGACTGGCCAACACCCAGGGCAAGCACGCCTTCTCCTTCACACCCGAGGCCGACACCGTCTCGCAGAAGTGGCGCACGGCGATGAGCGACTTCTCCGTGATGCTGCGACAGGCCTACGACGGCACGCCCTACGACCGCGAGGCGAAGTCGGCCGAGGCCGTCAACGTGCACATCGACAAACTGCTGTGGAACGTCGTGATGTGTGGCACGCCCGACGCGCTCTATCGTGTCGTGACCAACTATACGGACGGCTTTCAGAGCCGACTGGCCCTGGCACGCACGCCCGACAACACCTTCTCGCCGCTCTCGGAGAGCCTCTACCGTCTGACGGAGGACCAGGAGACGAAGATACAGCAGGTGGCCCATCTGCTGCCGCTCATGAGCGGCGACGTCAGGCTGCCCCTGCTGGAGAAGAGGGGGCGCCAGTGGTTGGAGCAGATCCGACTGGAGAGCATCAAGAACGACGACAAGACGCTGGCGCGCCAGCGCTTCCGCACCTGCCCCACGGCCATGCGCATGATGACCTGCCTGATGCTCTGCCGCGTGGCCGAGCGGCTCATCAACAACTACGGAATGCAGGGGGCGGAGACGCGGCTCAAGGGCGACCCCACGCTGTGGCAGAAGCTGATCCTGCGCCAGCAGACGCCGCAGATGCTCGCGGCCTTCGACGTGCTGGCCGACTACATGATCGACAACGCGATGTACTTCTTCAAAGAGCGCATCGAGATGGCGTTTCGATCGGCTGCCTATGCACCGAAGGCAAAACTGCGCAGCCGCAAAACCAAAAACGACACCATTTTTGAGCAACTGGGCGAACACTTCAACACGGAAGATGCCTACTGCACCACGGTCAGCACAAGAGGATTTGACGTGGCCCGGGCCAGGGTCATCTCCATGCTCTGCCGATGGGAGCGACAGGGCTTGGTCGAAAGGATAGACAAGGGAGTCTATAGAAAACTGACGACGAACGTCGTCGTAGCATAAGGGTCGTCATGCCATCATGTCATCATGTCGTAATGTCATCATGCCGTTAAGGATTTCGTAGTCGTCAAAACAAGACCCAAGAGACGTTTCGCCACCCGCCATGGGCAGCAACCGCCAAGCCCGGAGCTACTCATGGCTCGGCGAAGCGTCTCATTTCTTCTATATTTTGTGTTTTCATCGCCAAAAAGGCGTGTTTATAACAATTATAGAGAAAATAATTTCATTCAAGTTTCGCAAGTTAACAAAACATGACGTAACTGCCTAAAACAAAAGGGCA
>OGHD01000931.1_pt1 | contig 12979 bp, 12 predicted proteins | sample 1571341 | NCBI WGS metagenome assembly OGHD01 (sample SAMEA2582026, study PRJEB24529) | metagenome | biome: Human gut stool | place: China | collected 2011 | reverse complement strand
TCTCTCAAAGGTGTACCTGCTTTGATTGCTTCTCTTGGATAATGACCTGTAGGGATCAATACCATCGAAAAACACGCTCTATTAGTGTTCATATCGGCCATTTTAAGCCCTTATGACGAATTGTTTAACATAAACTAAAATTTTAAGATGAAAAAAAATATGCCCTTAGAGGGGCTTAGGTGGAGTCGTGATAGCGGTTCTGCCCTCTATGATACACCCCAAAACGGCCGTTCTCGGACGGGCTGTGGGGGGGTACAGCGACAATGTGAAATTTCTGAAGGATAAGACACAGAGAGTACTAGTCCCTTATGTCATAGTAGGATTGTTCCTTTGCTTATTACAAGATAGAGATATTTCACAAATGCTGAATGGCATCAGTCATTTGTGGTTCTTGATGACCATATTTGAGTGTTATGTCTTAGGCAAGTTGGTAGATACGGTATTGAGGATGCAGGAAGGAAAGGTTCAGTTAGTAATGGGGGGATTGGTACTATTTATAGTTCTAATACCTTATAGAATTCCTGTGATGCAATTTCTTTGCCTATCCAACATCATCAAATACTTCCCCTTTTACATGTTAGGTATGTTGGCAAGCAAAATGAATTTTGGGAAGTATACGAAGTATAAGGCAAAAACACTAGTATTGATAATAATACTATTACTGTCTTTTGTACTGCAACAAGTATATATCAAGAAAACTCCGATAACTATGTTGTTAGGAGTTACCATCGTATCCTTCATTTTCATCTATGCTAGATGTCTGAATATACCTAAACTTCCATCATGGGTGAAAAGCTTGGACAAGTGCAGTATGGGTATCTATATAGTACATCATATAGTGATACAAGAGATGAATCCTTGCTTCCCTTTTCATGAATTGGCAGTGAATTATTATTATGCATATCCAATCTTTCAATTCTTTATTGTCACTGGTGTAAGTTGGCTTTTTGTGGCAGTTTGTCAAAATTTAAAATATTCAAAGTATATATTAGGATAAAATTAAATGAATGAATCAAATAACAAGCGAATAGCGAAGAATACGCTACTTCTTTATGTCCGAATGCTTTTCATGATGGTCATCGGCTTATATACAAGTCGTGTCATCTTGGATAAGTTGGGAGAGGTGGATTTTGGTATTTATAACGTAGTAGGTGGCTTTGTCACCATGTTCACCATTATCAGTGGCGCAATGACAACGGCTACCCAACGATTCCTTTCCTTTGAGATAGGAAAGGGCGAGAAAGGAAATGTTAAGAGTATATTCAGTACGATGATATACATTCACTTGTTTCTTGCTTTGGTCATTTTGGTGGTAGGAGAGGTCGTAGGTGTTTGGTTCTTGAATACGTACATGAACTTCCCATCGGATAGATATGGTGCAGCCAACTGGGTATTCCAGTTGTCTTTGCTAGTATTTATACTGAACGTCATCAATGTTCCATATAATGGAGCGTTGATAGCTTACGAGAAGATGTCGGCATTTGCCTATTTCAGTATTTTTGATGCCATCTTCAAATTGACGATATGTTACGTGATAACATTGACTCCATTTGATAAACTAATAGTTTATGCAGTTTTAATGGCGATTATTCAAATCGTTATCCTTGCCATGTACTTCTTGTATTGCAGGGGTAAGTTTAAGGAATGTCGATTTACAGGTAAGTTTAATAGGGAATATGGTAAAAATGTAGGTTCGTTTGTCGGTTGGAATTTGATAGGTTCTCTTGCTGTTGTTGCAAAGGAACAAGGTGTGAACGTCGTGTTGAACATGTTCTTTGGACCAGCAGTAAATGCCGCTCGTGGAGTTGCGTATCAAGTACTTAGCAAACTTAATGGCTTTGTTGGAAATTTCCAAATGGCAATGAATCCTCAGATTGTCAAAAATTATGCTTCTGGAGAGATAGAAAGTATGTATAAGTTGGTGTTTAGAGGTTCGAAGTTATCGTATTTGTTGTTGCTTACTTTGTCACTTCCGGTAGTGATAGAAGCACCATTGATTTTAAGCGTTTGGTTGAAAGAAGTTCCTGAATATACGGTGATATTTCTACAAATAGCGATATTCACTTCTTTGCTGAATGCATTGTCTAATCCATTGATTGTCTCAATGCATGCTTCAGGAAAGGTTCGTGATTATCAAATCGTGGTTGGCTGCTTGTCACTTCTTACATTGCCGATTGTATATGTAGCCTTTAAGATGGGAACCGAACCTTATATGGCGATGATAATAGCATTTGTCATAGAACTAGCTTGTCATTTCGCAAGACTTTATATGTTGGTAAGAAGTATAGAGTTTCCAATGTGGAGATTTGTGAAGGATGTGACGTTAAGAGTATTTGCCATAACAATAGTAGCTATGGTGTTGCCGATATTGGCATATCGGAGCATAGATATAACTATTCTGCGATTTATAATTGTTTGCTTGTTATCAATGGTTTCAACAATAGGCTTCGGATACTATTTGGGTTTCAATAACGAAGATAGACAAACGATTAAGGTTAAGGTAACATCCATAATAAACAAGAAAATCTTAAAGAGAAAAATTTGATGAAAAATATAAGTGAAGTCCATGACTGCTATGGCTGTGGCGTATGCGCCACAGCATGCGGTAGAAAGATTATAGAGATAGGTCTGAATAAGGATGGCTTTTATGAGCCGCATATCACAGACGAGAGTAGATGCATTGAGTGTGGCATTTGTACAGAAGTCTGCGCTTATCTTCATGATGACCTCTCGCTCAAAGAACCAGAGATACATTCCTATGCAGCTTGGAGCAAAGACCATTTGGTGAGAAGAAAGTGCTCATCGGGTGGTGCTGGCTTTGAGATAGGTAAGTGTCTTTTGGGACAAGGTTATAAGGTATGTGGTGTTCGATATGATGCTGAGAAAAATAGAGCAGAGCATTATATCGCTACCACGGTAGAAGAACTGATTCCAAGTGCAGGAAGTAAATACATCCAAAGTTATACTGTAGATGGCTTTAAGGCCATTAATCGCAAGGAGAAATACTTGGTTACAGGTACACCTTGTCAGATAGATTCCTTCCGTAGATATATCAAGAAGTTCCGTTGCGAGGATAATTTTGTTTTGCTTGATTTCTTCTGTCATGGTGTTCCATCTATGTTAGTATGGCAGAAATATACCAAGTGGGCAGAGAAGCAAGTGGGAAGAATCACTTATGCGTCATGGCGTAATAAGTGGACTGGATGGCATGATTCCTGGGCAATGGGCATTGATGGCGAGGAGCATGGCGAGAAGATAAATTGGTATGACTCTTACGATAACTTGATTGCAGAAAAGAAAAATTATCTTGAAAGTCGACGTTCACAAGGTGATATGTTTTATGCCCTTTTCTTGGGAGACTGTTGTTTAGGTAAGCAGTGTTATAGCCATTGTAAGTACAAGTACGACTTGTCATCAGCAGACATTCGTATAGGTGACCTATGGGGAAACACATATAAAGATAATAAAGATGGAGTGAGTTGTGCTGTTGCTTTTACAGCTAAAGGTTATGAAACATTGAAGGCTAGTAATTGTGAATTAGTAAAACATGCTTTTGATGTTGTTGCAGAAGGCCAGATGAAATTTATGCCTAAAGATTATAGGTCCTATCATATCTTTAGATTCTTTTTGAGAATGTCTAGTCTTAATATAAGCAAAATCGTATTTATATTTAAAGCTTTAACTAAGATTCATAATCGTATTAAAAGTTTTTGAAAACAAATAGATTATTTACCTTATATCTGCTTTTGCATAAGAGAATTAGATTGTTATATTGATAGAAAAATATTATTTTAAATGTATACAGTTGGAATAATAACAACTTTTCGTCAGCCAAATTTTGGTTCTGTATTGCAGGCTTTTGCTTTGCAATACATCATTAAAAAGATGGGATATGATGTAAAAGTTATAGATTATAAATATCCTAATGAGTATCATTGGGATGCAGGTTTGAGACTTGGTTGTAGGAAAATTACATTGCGTAATCGTTTAGGGAATATTAAGCGAAAAATTCAGCTCTATTTAGGTTTGCGAAAACCAACAAAAATGGAAATGTTGAATAAATATATAAAGGAGGAAATGCAGTGTACTATATTTTATCCGTCTAAAAAATCAATACTTAAAAATCCTCCGATTTTTGATATATATGTCTCCGGTAGTGATCAAATATGGAACCCTAATACGATGTTTGGAGATATGACTTATATGTTCGATTTTGCTCCATTGAATAGAAAGAAAATTGCTTATTCTTCCTCTTTTTCATGTGACAGGATACCCCAAAAATATCTTATGGGCTATAAAACATATTTGAAACACTTTGAGGCTATTGGGGTAAGAGAAAAAAATGGAGTCAAGTTATTGAGAGAAACTTTTGGAAGAAATGATTCAAAATTAGTATTGGATCCAACTTTGCTTCTTACAAAAGAAGAATGGCATATTTACGCTCAAAAAACTCAAAAATTAAGCCTTCCTCCAAAGTTTATATTGTTCTATATGTTAGCATATACATATAGTCCAGAAGAAAAAATGAAAGATTTGTTGAGCTTTGTACAGAAAAAATACAATATGCCAATTGTGTCTTTGAGCCAAAAACCCCAGGGATTTTCAGGTGATTTTATCCAAATTGAGGATAGTTGTGCTGTAGGAAACTATGAATTCTTACATTTGTTTGAAAAAGCTGAAATAGTTGTGACTTCTTCATTTCATGGAACTGCTTATGCTTTAAATTTTGGAAAACCTTTATTGGCTTTGGAAAATGGAAAGTCTAAAAGTGATGATCGAATTTCAAGTTTACTGAATTCTGTCGACTTGTCAACTCAACTTATTTTTACAGATACAGAATTATCGGATGTTATTACACCCTATTATAATGTTGAGGATGAACAACGTAAGATAGATGTATTGCGTAATGAATCGTTGTCTTTTTTGAATTCTTCGTTAAAAGATTGATAGAACTATGCTACATTACATATTATTTATTGTCTTATTGTGTCTTCTGATACGTGATTTTGCCAAAACAACGATTCTGGTAGCAGCATTGGCATGTTGGTTATCTTTGTTTATTGATCCTTTGGACTCAGTGGGTAATTTGTATCTTACACTTTCTTTGCTGATATCTTTGTTGGGTATATTGAAGTATCATAAGCAATTTGGAAAGCTTCCTTTTTTATGGTGTGGCATTCCTGTCCTTCTCTCATATTCGATTACAATGAATGTTCATGGATTTCATTCTAAGCAATATCTTGTATTGATAGCCCGATATGTGTTTCCATGCATATTGTATTGTGTATTGAATTGTAGAGAACGAGTTTCGCTATATGTAAAATATGCTTCAACTTTTTTGCTTTTAGCAGTGGCATATTGTTTCATAGAGGAATCAATTTCTGCAAATCCAATTATGCATTGGTGTGAGAATAACCAAAGTTCTTTTACATGGTTGATTGATAGAACAGAATCTCGTTTTGGTGTAAAAAGAGCTCAGTCTTTTTTTGCGGATGTTGTTCCATTTGGTATTTCTGCAGCTTATACCTTTATTTTACTTTTTATTTTTCAGAGAGACAGAAATCAAATAATGCAGAAAAAATGGCGACGTATTCTTTTGGTGTTGTTGCCTATTTGCGTATTTATGACTGGTACGAGAAGTGTTATTATGTGTTTTCTTCTTGCAAGTGTTTCCTTGTTAACAGTTACAACGATTAAAAGATATCGTTTTCAGTTGTTAATATTTGCTTTATTCATCGCTTTATTCATGGGGTCTTATCTAGGTTCAATTTATGATTCTATATTTGTGGATAGTGCAGAATTAGGTGGAAGTTCTTCTGATATGCGAGAAGGGCAGTGGGATATTGCGTTTTTCTATATGGCACAAGATTTTTGGATCGGAAATGGTATTGGTTTTACTGGAAATTTGCTTGCTCATGGTGGTGTTGCTGGCCTATTTGGTGCAGAAGGTATGTGGCTTCCTATTATGATGGATACTGGCATGTTAGGTGTTATCGGTGTTTTAATTTCTTTTATTATTGGATTGATGAGCATATTATATAGAAAAAAATATAATTTAATATGGATATGGGCATCATTCTTGCTTTTAAAAACAATTACAACAGGTGTGGGAGTGGAGCCAACCTATTATGAAGTAATACTTGTTGTTTTATTTAGATATTTACAATTTAATGAGTACCCAAAAAACAAAATTTATGATTTCAATAATAATTCCAGTTTATAAAGTCGAGAAGTATCTTGACGAGTGTGTTTCATCGCTTATTAAGCAGACATATCATGATATAGAAGTTATCCTTGTAGATGATGGTTCGCCTGATAAATGTCCACAGATATGTGATGAATGGGCAAAAAAAGATGTCCGTATTAAGGTGGTTCATAAGAAAAATGGGGGATTGTCTTCTGCTCGCAATGCTGGTATTGCAGTTGCTAAGGGAGAGTATATTGGATTTGTTGATAGCGATGACTATGTGAACACTACGATGTATGAGGACTTGATGAGAGTGATGAAACAGGATGAGCGTATCATTGTGGTTTCATCTCCTTTTGTCCGTGATGTGGATGGCAAGATTGTGCCTTACAAGGTGGGAACGTTTGAGTATAAGGATGGGGCAGTAATGTCATTCTCTCAGTATATGAAGTTGTTTTTGGGACTTAATATGGATGCGACAGTGACAAATAAACTCTTTCAGCGTGAATTTATCCAGACGCTCTTCCGTGAAGGTCGTAATAATGAGGACTATTTGTTTATGTACTATAATGTGAAGCAAGTTTTTGATACAGACAAGTTGCTGGCGGTTACTGATAAGGCGCATTATTACTATCGTGATAATGTTCAGAGTATCTGTCATCAGGTCTCTACTTCTGTGAATAGATTGTTCTTTGACGAACTATATAATTTGCAAGAGATTGCTAAAGATTTGAATGTTTGGAATGCTAAGATGTATGATTTTTTAATGCCTTTAATGGAGGGAATACTCATACATGCTTGTGACCAAATGTTGAAATTTCCAATACTGAGAGTGAAACGTCCTCAGGACTGTCAATTTATTGATGGAATATTGCAAAATGATATAAGCCTGTTCCGCAAGGGGCGTCCTTTCTCTAGTACCTTCAAGTTGTTCTTGTTTAAGTACTTCCCAAAAGTATATTTGTTGAAATCTAAGATTCAGAGGTCAAATGTATAATTTTTAAGGAAAATCTTGTAGATTCTATTGATTCATGAGAGATGAGAAAATAACGATAGCGAAGGCGATTGCCATCATGCTTATGGTGATTTGTCATGCTGGATTGCCACATGTGGGGGGCAATTTGTGACGATGTTCCACATGCCGCTGTTCTTCTTTGTCAGTGGCTACTGTTTCAAGGATAAGTACCTCAATGATGTGAGGCAGTTCTCCATTAACAAGGTCAAGGGATTGTATGTGCCATTCGTGAAATGGTCGCTGCTCTTCCTCGTGTTGCACAATGTGTTCTTCCATCTAAACATTTATAATGATGTATGTGGATGGAAAGGAGTGGTGTCGCTGCTGTATGGTTGGAAAGATGTGGTGAAGAATGTGGCAAAGATAGTTCTGGCTATGAACGAGACGGAGCAACTCTTGGGAGGCTACTGGTTTTTGAAGGAACTTTTCTTGGGGTCGTTCTTGGCCTTGGGCTGTTTTAAGTATCTAAAGAATGACTTCTTAGGGGCTTCGATTCTGCTCTTGATAGCTATCGTGATGTCGTGGTTAGATGTCAAGCTCCTACTGTACATATTGCCTCTCGCACTTTCTTTGCTGGTTTCTTTATTGTTATGGGAAGGGCATATAAGCGGATGAATGTGGATGCAGATAAGTGGCCGATTACGATTATGGCTTTCATCATCGTATCGATGGGTTCTGTTTGGTGTGGCACATCCATGCTGTCTTATTCTGCCATCCAGATATTGCCTTATTCGGTGTGTGCCATTTTGGGAACAATTATGATACTGAATCTGAGTCATCGCCTGAGTCTTTATCAGAACTGGGCTAAGCGATTCTTGATGTTTGTGGGCGACCATACCTTGGAGGTCTTGACGTGGCATTTCTTGTCGTTCAAGCTCGTCTCTCTCCTCATCATTTGGGTGTATGCCTTGCCGATAGAGCAGTTGGCTGGTTTCCCTATCATCAAGGGATATTCCCTTATGTATTGGCCGCTATATTCATTCGTGGGTGTCAGTGTGCCGATAGGTGCATTGTATATTAGAAAACGATTATCATATGAAAGAAAAACAAAATAATTTAGCAATTGTTATCCCTGCCTATAAGGCAACATTCCTTGCCGCTGCCTTGGATTCCATTGCAGCTCAAACTTGTCAGGACTTCACGCTTTATATAGGTGATGACTGTAGTCCAAACAATTTGGAGGAGATAGTGGATAGGTATAAGGATAAAATCAACTTAGTTTATAAACGCTTTGATACAAATCTTGGGGGTAAGGATCTTGTAGCTCAATGGGAACGTTGTATTGATATGATCCAAGGAGAGGAATGGCTTTGGCTGTTCTCAGATGACGATGTGATGGAAGCAAAATGTGTGGAGGATTTTTATAAGACTATAAAGGAAAATCCTCAAGCAGGTTTAGTCCATTTCAATGTTTTGGGATTATATGGAAAAACTGAAAAAGAAAAAACATTTCCTTTATTTCCTAGATATGTTAACGCAAAAGAATATCTAGACAATAAATTGAAAGGTAATTTTGTGTCTTTTGTAGTTGAATTTATTATTAGAAAAGATATCTTTTATGAGTCTGGGCGTTTTGAAAAATTCGATTTGGCATGGGGAAGTGATTTTGTAAGTTGGATAAAATTTGCTAGCATGGCAAATGGTATTTACACTTGTCCTTCTGGAAGGGTAAAATGGAGAAGCAGTGGAGAAAATGTTTCTACGGATGATAGAAACGAAATTGTAGTCAGAAAAGTTAAAGCCTTTTTGGCGTATACTTTTTGGATTTACAAATATAGTAAAATGCAAAAATATGGACATCCTTTCTTTTATTCAAAAGGAATTTTCGGTGAAATTGTAAAACGTCGCAGATTTCTAAAAATGTGGCAAGTTCTGTATCTTAATATCCTTGCGATGAAAAAGTTTGGTATAGATATGGTTTTGATTTTAGTAGATTCTTTAAGTTACATTTTTTATAAAGACAAAATATGAAACGAATAGTTTGGATAACAGCTGATTATTTTTCAGAAACTGATCTTAATTTTGATGTATTAGCAAATATTTCTATTGAATATGAAATATTTTGGATAGTTTTAGAAGGTAGGACCCCTTATTTTGAGCATAGTGCCTATGATAAGGTTATGAAATTACCGAATCTTCATTTGGTATTCTTGAAGAACCAATATCGAACTAGAGATCCTAGAAGTTTATTATTCTATTATAGTGTGTTGAAAAAAATCAAGAAATTAAAGCCTGATTTGGTTTACTATAATGTGGCTCCAAATCCAGCTTCGGCTCTAGTTAGTCTTTTCTTTGATAAAGAGAAGACCATCTTTACGGCTCATGATGGAAAGGCACAAAATGATAGTGCAGCTTTTGGTAGAATGAGAACATTTGCCTATAATGTAACTTTTCATCATGCAAAGAATATAAATATGTTTTCAAAAGCTCAAGCTGATTTGATGAGACAAACATATGGAGAAAAGAATATTCATATAATGAATCTTCCATTGAAGAATTTTGGAAAATCAAAGAAGACCAAGCCTGTAGATATGGTTCGCTTCTTGTCTTTCGGACATATTATATATCAAAAGAATATTGATTTGCTGATTGAAGCCGGAAATCTTATGTATGAGCGAGGATTGAGAGGCTTCAAAATATCCATAAATGGTACTTGCGAGGATTGGAAATTCTATGAGGATAAAATTAAATATAAGGAAATTTTTGAATGTAATCCAAACTTCATCTCTAACGATGAATTGCTAGATTTATTTGCAACATCACATTATGCAGTTTTTCCTTATAGAAGAGTATCACAATCTGGAGTCTTAAAAGTAGCTTTTAATTATAAACTCCCTGTTGTCGTAAGTAATATTGGTTCCTTCAAAGAAGAAGTTAAAGAAGGTGAGAATGGTTTCTTCTTCAATGTTGGGAGTGCTGAAAGTTTAGCTGATGTTTTGGAAAAACTACTAAAAACTCATCAGCAGGAATATGCTTTACGTTGTGAAAAGATGGACGCCTTTATAAAGAATCATTATTCTAATGAAAAGTCGGCGGAATCTTATATTAATTTCTTCAAACAGATAATTAATGGATAGGCTTATGGAAGAAAAAGTATCAATAGCCTTTATGTGTAACAATATAGATCCTTCTGCTGGTGGAACGGAACGTGTTACACGCTATGTTGCAGATAGTTTGGAGCATAAGGGATATAGTTGTTTCTATATATATTCTCATATAGATGATCATTTGCTCTCTAATACAAAAAAAATAAAAATAGATCAATATGGGAAAGTTAATGATTTGGCTAAAGAGTTAATTTCTTTTGTAAAAGATAATCGTATTGAAGTGTTGATCGTGGTCAACCAGATATATCAAACTCCTAAATATCAGAAAGTATATCGTATATTGAAAGAAAAAACTGAAGTTAAAATTATCGGTTGTTTGCATGCTGCTCCTGATAATTGGAAAAAGTCTGATAAGTTAAGCTTGGTCTTGCCTAAGATTTATCTTAAAAGCAGACTTAAAAGATGGTTATGCTATATTTATAATAGAAATGCTCTAAAATCGATAGGAATGTATGGCATCTCGGATAAGTTCTTGTTGCTTTCAGATAGATATATACCAACGTTTTGTAATACATTTCATATTGATGATTCGATAAATCATAAATTGGTAGCAATACCGAACCCATGTCCTTTTACTGATTCATATCAGGGTGAAGAAAGAAAAAATGTGGTTTTGATAGTTGCTCGAATGGCAGAAATTCAGAAACGTATTTATTTTGCATTGAAAGTTTGGAACAAGATTTTCCGAAATACTCAAAAATGGACTCTTGTAATAGTAGGAGGTGGACCTCAACTTAATTCGTATAAGAAATACGCTAATAAGCATAAATTGGATAATGTTCAATTTGTAGGTCATTCTAATCATGTAAAGGAATACTATAAAACATCCAAGATATTTTTAATGACTTCTGTTTGGGAAGGTCAGCCTATGAGTGTAATTGAAGCAATGCATTTTGGTTGTGTTCCTGTAGTCGTAGACAGTTTTGAAGCTATTCATGACCTAGTCAAAAATAATATCAATGGTATTTTGTGTAAATATAATGATTTTGATGACGTGTGCAATAAGTTGTCGAATTTGTTATCTGATGAAGATACTATAAAAGAATATAGTAATACAATTCTGAATTCTCGAAATGAATTGTTTTTGGAGGACAATATCCTGGCAAAATGGGATAGATTGTTAATGTCTCTTGTAACGAAAGCTTAGATGAAACCAATAGGATTAGTAACTTGCTATTTCCATCATAATTATGGAAGTATGCTTCAGGCGTATGCCACAGAGATGATTATGCAGCAGATGGGACTTCCTTTTCAAACCATCGCCTGTAAGGCTCCAATCAACTATATGCAAGAGAATAAAATTCTCTATATCATCAAGAAATTGTTGATTGCTGACTGGAAGATGCGTTTGGGTAAGATGAAGATTGAGCGTGCCAAGAAAGAAAACCCTATGTTTGCTAAAAATTGGGAGATTCGTAATAAGGCATTCGATCAATTTGCTGAAACGTTTTTCCATGTATCGCCTTATTGCAAGAATCGCGAGGAACTTACAAAGATGGCTGAAAACTATTCTGCTTTTCTGGTAGGTAGCGATCAGCTGTGGCGAACAGATAGTGTAGAACACGGTTATTATACCCTGGAATGGGTTCCTGATCATATTCGTAAGATTGCTTATTCAACTAGCATTGGGGTGAAGGAAGTGCCATGGTTCCAGGTTGAGAAGAATAAGCGATTTATGAACCGCTTTGACCATATAGCTTTGCGAGAGCAGAGTGCCTGTGATTTGGTTTATAAGTTGACAGGTAGAAAGGTTCCTGTGGTTCTTGATCCGACACTTCTCTTTACTGGTGACCAATGGTTGGGAATCCAGCAACGAGAGCCTTTAACAAATGGCAAATACATATTTTGCTATCTTTTGGGAGATAATCCTTCGCAAAGGGAATTCATTAAAAGAGTGAAGGAAAAGACAGGATACAAGATTGTCGCCCTTCAGCACTTAGATGACTATATTCCTTCGGATGAGGGATTTGCTGATGAGGCACCATACGTTGGTCCTCGTGAGTTCCTTAATTACATTCGCAATGCGGAGTATGTATTTACTGATTCTTTCCATTGTTCAGTTTTCTCTATCTTGTATAAGAAGAACTTCTTTACGTTCAGCCGGTTTGCGGAAGGTGCAAAGCAGAGTACCAATACTCGTATCGATAATTTGCTTCATATCACAGGTTTAGAGGAAAGAAGAATGACAAACGATAAGACCATAGAGGAGGTTGCCAACTTCAAGAGAAATTTTGATGGAGTAGATGAGAAGTTAAATGCTTTGAGAAAGTCGTCTATGGATTATTTGTATAATGCCTTTAAGGATTTGAAATGATAGATATAAAAGACAAAAGTCAATGTTGTGGTTGTTGGGCATGCTATAACGCTTGCCCCAAGCACTGCATTGAGATGATAGAGGATGAGGAAGGTTTCCGCTATCCTCATGTTGATAAGGATAAGTGTATTGATTGCGGATTATGCGAAAAGGTGTGTCCTTTGCAAAAGCCGAAAATGGACGATACTTTGCCTGAGAGTTTCGTGGTACAGCAAAAGGATACAGAAGTGTTACGTACAAGTACTTCTGGCGGCTTTTTTACTGCTATCTCTAAATGGGCAATAGAGCAGGGAGGTGTTGTCTTTGGAGCTGCCTTTGGTGAAGATATGGAATTGAGACATTCTTATGCTGAAACA
>OGHD01000918.1_pt1 | contig 13097 bp, 12 predicted proteins | sample 1571341 | NCBI WGS metagenome assembly OGHD01 (sample SAMEA2582026, study PRJEB24529) | metagenome | biome: Human gut stool | place: China | collected 2011 | reverse complement strand
ACGGCGAACACGATCAGCTCGCGCGTTCGCTTTTTCTTATCCACGCGCCCTACCCCCTTTTGTCTCTCTCGTCCATTTTTCCGCTTGGAATACAGCACTTATTTATACCACCTGCACGCAGGAAATGCAAGTCTTCCTTCATGATTAACCGCCGCTTTACAGCATCTTTTCGTCTTCTTAACAGAGCCCTGACCCCTCCCCTTTTTCTTCAATAAATAGAGCAGCGGAAGGAGACAGTGCTGCCCCCTTCCGCCGCTCTATTCCACTTTTCTCGTTATCGTCACAATACGAAGATGATCAGGATGGCCACGATCAGCGCATAGATGATGACCGTCAGTTCACGTTCGACACGTATAAGCAGTTTATCGCCGCGGCGGGCTACGACGATGTCGACTATGCCTACTGTCCCGGCCGCGTGCCCTGCGCCGTCGCCGTGATCCACAAGCCGTAAAAAGCAAGAAAAAAGGCTCCGCAGAGTATTCTGCGGAGCCTTTTTTACATTTTGTATTCACTTTCTCTTCTGCCGGCGGATGTCTTCGCCGAAAAAGAGCAGCATTTGATACTCTCCCTGCAATCTTGACAGCACCGGCGCGCCGTAGCGCCGCCCGAGCTCGTCGGGGCTCAGGTTCGTGGAGATGACGGTCTTCTTCCCCGTGATGAGGCGCGTGTTGACGATCTGATACATCGCGCTGTGGACAAAGCTCGTCATCAGCTCGGTGCCGAGGTCGTCTAAAATCAGCAGGTCGCAGCCGAGCGCGCGGCTCACGGCGGTGTCGGCGTTCTCGCCGTCGTCGCGGCCGAACTTCTGCGCCTCGAAGCGGGCGAAGACGTGCCCCGCCGTGTCGTAGACCACGCTGTGGCCGCTCGCGCTCACGACGCGCGCGATGGACGCGGAGAGGAACGTTTTCCCCAGTCCCGTGCCGCCGGTCAGCAGCAGGTTGCCGCTCTTGGGCGAAAACTCGTGCGCGTAGTCCTGGCAGATGTCGTACACGCGCTCCATGTTCGTGCGCGGCGACACGCCGAGGTCCTCGTCCGGCACGGACGAATAGTAGTCGAAGTTGAAATTTTCGAAGCACTGCGAGCCGAGGTCCAAAAGGCCCGAGAGCTCCTTGTTCTGCTCCCTGGCGTAATAGCCGCGCAGGCACGAGCAGACCTCGCTGCCGAGAAAGCCCGTGTCGTTGCAGCGCGAGCACTTGGGCTTTTCCTCGAGATAGTCGCCCGGCAGTCCCAGGCGCGTCAGGAGAAGGCGCTTTTCCTGCTGCAAGTTGAGGTTTTCCTCCCGCAGCGCCTCAATGGCCGGGCGCGGGTCCGTCCCGCGGCGCAGGCCGGAGGCGATGATCTTCGCCATCGTGTGCGACAGCTCGCGGTCGATCTCCTCAATGCGCGGGCACTTGGTATATACCGCGCGCTCACGCGCGCGGAAATTCTCCGCGCGGCGCTGCTTGTCCTCGTCGAAGCGCGCCAGTGCTTGGCGCATCAGCCGCCCATCGTAAGACATCCTTCTCCCCCGCTTTCGTTACTGATTCAAATATTCCTTCATCCAGGCGTTGCCGCCGGTGGTGTTCTTCTTCGGCCTGCTCTGCTCCTTGGCGTTCTCGGCCCTGACCTCGGCGAGCGTGTGCAGGCCCTTTTCGTGCCAGCGCTTCAAAATGCCGTTGCAGTACGGCCAGCGGAATTCGTGGCAGTGCAGCACCGTGCGGTCGTAGGCTTCGGACACCGTCTCGGCCGGGAAGCCCATCTCCGCCCACGCGGAGAGATACTTTTCCTCGCTCGGCGCGCTCGCGCGGCCCTGCATTTGCAGCGCCGCCATGTACTCGGGGTACCTGCCGCGCAGGGCTTGCTCGCGCTTCATGTACTCGCTGGCCTTTTCGATGGAAAAGAGCTCCTTGCGCGCCCAGACGTAGCCCTCTTTTTCGATCTCGCGCATGTTGGGCAGCCGCCCCTCGCCGAACTGCTGCTCCTTTTTCGCGATGCAGTAGTTGACGAGCGTGTAAACGACGTCCGCGGGCAAGCCGAGGTTTTCGTACAGCCCTAACAGCTTCTTGACCGACGGGGTCGAGAGCGGGCCGAGCTTGTGCTCCACCTCGCGCAGAAGGCAGGCGAAGCGCCCGTCGCCCTCCAGCTTTCGCGCGATGTCCTCGCGCGTGTACTCGGGCGGCTCGCTGAGCTGCTGGGGCGGCGGAAGGGGCACTTCCTCCTTCTTCTCCGGCGCGCCGACGAGCTTCATCTCGTAGAGCGCCTGCTCCGCCGCGCGAAGACGCGTTTCGTCCCACTTGAGCTCGCGCGCGAGCTTGCCGGAGTCCGCCGCGCCGCGCGCATGCAGGATGGCGAGGTACAGCAGCGCCGCGTCGCCGCTGCCACCCGCGATCAATCGCTTGACCGTCGCCGATGAGAGCGTGATGTTCTCCTCGGTGCTCAAATGCAGCACATAGCCTGCCATGTTCCCCGCCTCCTTTCGTCCATTTTCGATTCCATTATTCTACATGAAATTTTCCCGTTCGTAAACATGAAATTTTTTGCTTCCCCCTTTTCACATTTTCACTCCCGTGTTATACTGTTAGAGATTATATGGGTGGAATTTGCCCTTTTTTGTGCAACGCCGAAATAGAAAGGAGCACACAAATCATGGAAAACCGCATCACGATCTCCATCTGCGACGAGGAATACACCTTTGTCGCCGAGGAAGCCCCCTCCTATATGCAGAAGGTCGGCTCCTACGTCAACGACAAAATGAGCGAACTGCTCGACGCTGCTAAGGTCGGCCGCACGGACGCCGCCGTGCTGACCGCCGTGAACATCACCGACGAGCTCTTCAAAGAGCGCGAGGCCGGCGACGCGCTGCGCCGTCAGGTCAAGCAGTACCTTGACGAGGCGAGCCAAGCTAAAAACGAGGTCAGCGAGCTCAAGCGCGAGATCTTCAAGCTCCAGCAGCAGAAAAAGTAAACCCTTGACGACGGAGCTGTTAGCGCCCGCGGGCGGGCAGGAGGCGCTTGTCGCCGCCGTACAGAGCGGTGCGGACGCCGTGTATATGGGCTTTGGCGCGTTCAACGCGCGCCGCAGCGCGAGGAACTTCTCCGATGAGGAATTCCGCGCGGCGGTCTCTTATTGCCATTTGCGGGGCGCGAAGGTCTATCTGACGCTCAACACGCTCGTCACCGACCGCGAGCTCCCCGCGCTTGCCGCGGAGGCGCGCACCGCGTCGGAGTGCGGCGTGGACGCGATCCTGGTGCAGGATTGGGGCGTTCTGGCGACGCTGCAAAAAATTATTCCCGACGTGCCGCTGCACGCCTCGACGCAGATGAGCCTGCACACGCTCTCGGGCGTAAAAGAATCGGCCCGCCTCGGCATGACGCGCGCGGTGCTCGCGCGCGAGCTTTCCCGAGAAGAAATTGCCGAAATTTGCCAAAACAGCCCCATTGAGATCGAGACCTTTGTCCACGGCGCGCTGTGCATGTGCTACAGCGGCCAGTGCGAGATGTCCGCCGTCATCGGGCGGCGCAGCGGCAACCGCGGCGCCTGCGCCCAGCCCTGCCGGCTTCCCTACGGCTTTTCCGGCAAGGCGAACGCCCATCCGCTGAGCTTGAAGGACGCGTGCCTCGCGCCCTTCGTGCCGGAGATGATGGATATGGGCGTTGCCTGCCTCAAGATCGAAGGGCGCATGAAGCGCCCGGAATATGTCGCCGCCGTGACGGAGATCTACGCGCGCCTTCTGCGCGAGCATCGCACGCCGACGAAGGACGAGCAGAAAAAGCTCGCCCTCGCCTTCTCGCGCGACGGCTTTACCGAGGGGTACTACCGCGGTGTGCGCGGACGTGAAATGTTCGGCACGCGGCCCGAAAATGCAAGATGGCCCGAGGACTGGTTCAGCGAGATTCGCACGCGCTATGAAAAGGAAAATTTGCGGCTCGTGCCGCTCGCATTAAATTGCACCATCCGCGCCGGAGAGCCGATGCACCTGACGGCGGAGGACTTAGGCGGCCACCGCGTGACCGTCACCGGCGCAGTGCCCGAGGCGGCGCGCAGCCGCGCCGTCACCGCGGAAGAGGTCGAAACGCGCCTCAGGAAAACCGGCGGCACGGCGTTTTCGGTGACGCAGTGCGCCGTCGCACTCGACGGCGGTCTCGCCGTCAGCGCGGGCGCGCTCAATGCCCTGCGCCGCGAAGCGCTCGCGCAGATGGAAGCGCAGCGCACCGCCGTGCCGGAACGCCGCGTATTCGACTTTGTTCCGCCAACAATTGTCAAAAACGGCGCGGACAAGCCGCTTTTGACCGTCTCCCTCCACAGGGCCGAGCAGCTGAGTGAGGAACTGATCGCGCTCGCTCCCGCGCGGGTGTATGTGCCCGTCGAACTGCTGGCGCAGCTCGACCTTTCGTCACATCTCGGCAGAACCGAATTTTTCGCGGTGCTGCCGCGCATCTACCGCACGCAGGACGAGCCTATTTTGCGCGCGCTGCTCGAGGACGCCGCCAAAAAAGGCGTCACGGGCGTGTCGATCGGCAACCTCGGCCACCTGCCGCTCGCGCGTGGACTTGATTGCAAGCTGCACGGCGGCTGGGCGCTGAACCTCTACAACTCCGCCGCGCTCGCTTTCTGGAAAGAACAGGGACTTTCGAGCGCGTGCGTCTCGTTCGAGCTGCGCGACGCGCAGATTCGGGACCTCAGCAAGTGCCTCCCGTGCGAGGCCATCGTCTATGGCCGCCTTCCCCTGATGCTCACGGAAAACTGCCTGAATGCGAACGCGTTCGGCTGTCGATACTTTACCGAGCGCCCCGCCTCCGTTCCCTGCGACGGCGCGTGCGCAAGCGCCCCCGAGCTGACCGACCGGCGCGGCGAGCACTTCCCCGTGCTGCGCGCATGGGGCTGCCGCAGCGAGATCGAGAACGGAAAGATTCTTTATCTCGCGGACAAATCGAAGGACTGGCAGTCGCTCGGTCTGCGCTTTGCGCAGCTCCGTTTCACGACCGAGAGCGCCTCTGAATGCGTCCGCGTGCTGCGCGCGTATCAGGGCGAAACGGTCGAAGCGCCGGAGAACATCACCCGTGGTCTCTTCTATCGCGGCGCAGAATGAATTCCAAATTATAATTTTTTATCTTGATTATACTCTTTATTATCAAATAGTGAGGCAATATCATGGCAATCGTTTTGGCTTCTCAATCCCCGCGCCGTCAGGAGCTGCTCGCCCGCATCGGCGTGGAGGACTTCAAAACGCTCTCGCTCGACATTGACGAGAGCTATCCGGAAGGTCTTTCTCCCGAGGACACGGTGCGCTACATTGCAAAGAAGAAGTGTGACGCTGCCGCCGCGCTCTGCGCGCCCGACGATCTCATCATCACGGCGGACACGATGGTCTTTTTGGGCAATGACCGCCTCGGAAAACCGCGCGATGAGGAGGACGCGCTGCGCATGCTGCGCGCGCTTTCCGGCCGCGCTCACACGGTCTGCACGGGTGTGAGCGTTCGCCGCGGCGCGCAGGAAGAGCGCTTCGCCGTGTCCACGCGCGTCTTTTTCCGCCCGATGACGGACGACGAGATCCGCGCCTACATCAAAACCGGCGAGCCGATGGACAAAGCCGGCGCCTACGGCGTGCAGAGCCGCGGCGCGCTCTTCGTCGAGCGCATCGACGGCGACTTTTTCAACGTCATGGGACTTCCCGTCGAGCAGCTTGGCTTAGTGCTCGCGCGCTTTGGCGTCAAGCTCCTCTAACCTCTCCCCTGCCCTACGATGAAAGGAGGGTAAGCCTTGAAAGAATTTTTCCGTCAGCACGGGCTGCGCATTCTGGCCGTCGCCGCGGCGGTCGCCGTGGCATTGAGCCTTTTGACCTACTTTTCCTCGACGTCCTCGGTGCTTGAAAACATCGCGGGCGTGCTGACGTACCCGTTCCGCGCCGCCGCCACCGCCGTGAGCGACTGGGCGGCCGACAAGCGCCAGTATTACGAGGACACGACCACACTCAAGGAGGAAAATGCGGCGCTCAAAAAAGAGATCGCGGACCTTCGCGCCCAGCAGCGTCAGGCGCAGGCCGACAGCGAGGAAAATAAGCTCCTGCGCGAGCTTTTGAAGCTCCAGCAGCAGCGGCGCGACTTCACATTCGTCTCCACCGCCGTCCTCGCCCACAGCGAGAGCAGCTGGACGTCGTCGCTGTCTCTCAACCACGGCACCGATCAGGACATCGCCGTGGGCGACTGCGTCGTCAGCGCCGAGGGCTATCTCGTCGGCGTCATTTCCGAGGTCGGCCTCAACTGGTCGACAGTGCTGACCGTCGTCGACACGGACACCGAGCTCGGCGCGCGCATCTTCCGCACCGGCGAGGTCGCCGTGGCGGAGGGCGACTTCTCCCTGATGGGTCAGGGCAAATTAAAGCTCTCGTACCTCACGTCGGACGACGAGGTGCTCATCGGCGATCAGATCGTCACGTCGGGCCTTGGCGGATATTACCCGAGCGGCCTTGTCATCGGCTCGGTCGAATCGCTCCAGACCGGCGACGACGGCCTTGCCCGCTACGCGGTCCTCGCGCCCATGATGGACTTTGCCGCCCTGACCGAGGTGTTCGTCATCACGGACTACGACATTGTCGACTGAGGGAGGCGCGCATGAATCTCACCCAAACCACCGCGCTTAAATGGACGTTTTACGCGCTCGCCGCTGCGGCGCTCTTTTTCCTGCGGCGGCTGCTTCTCGGGTCGATGGCGTTTTTCGGTGTCATCCCCTTTCTGCCGCCTGTGATCCTTGCAGTCATGGCGTCGTTTGAGCTGCCGCGCTCGTCCGTCATCGCGGGCATCGTCTTCGGCGCACTGTGCGACCTTGTGCTCCCCGCGCCATTCGCGTGTCTCTATACCATTGCATTTACGCTTGCGGCGCTGCTTATCTCCACTGTTGTCAGCAATTTATTGCAGCAGGGCTTTGCCCGTGCGCTGCTCTCGACCGTGCTGGCGTTTCTGCTTGTCGATCTTTTGCAGGCATTCGCTCTGCTGCCGCGCAGCGGCTCAGCAGCCATTTTGCCGATGCTGCACCTGTTCGCGCGCGAAACGGCGCTCTCGTGTCTGCTGCTCGTGCCGGTGTATCCGGCGCTGCGCGCCGTGCGCCGCGCCTTCCCCGACTGATTTTCCCATTTTCCCTCAAGCCTCAAGGAAAGGAGGCCGCTATGGATTCCAAACGCTTTACCCGCCGCCTCGTTGCGCTCGGCGCGGCGATGTTTCTCTGCGCGCTCGTGTTCGTCGTCACGCTGTTCGACGCGCAGATCGTCAACGGCGACGATTATCTCGCCCAGTCCATCCGCACGAATGCCAAGTCCGAGACTGTCAAGGCTTCACGCGGCGTCATCACCGACCGCAACGGCAAGGTACTCGTGTCGAACCGCGCGGTCTACACGCTGAATTTTGATTCCTCGCTCGTCTCTTCCGACGAGCTCAACGACGCGCTGCTGCGCGTCATCGACCTGATGAACGCGCAGGGCGTTGAAATTAAGGACACGCTTCCGCTCGCCAGGACCTCGCCCTACGCCTACGACACCGCGAACGGCAGCGCGAAAACGCTCGTCAAATACCTCGTCTCTCTCAAGTGGATCAATGAAAAGAACGTCGGCGACGACGGCCTCCCCACTACGCTGACAGGCTCTGCGCTGTATCTGAAGCTGCGCAGCGAGTACGGGATCGACGAAACCCTGCCCACCGGCACGGTGCGCACGCTCATCGGGCTGCGTTACTCCCTCGCCTCCGCCAAAATGAACGGCTCCACGACCTTCGAATTTGCGAGCGACGTGGATGTTTCGCTCATTTCCCTCATCAAGGACGGCAACTACGCCGGCGTGCAGGTGGACACCTCGTCCGTGCGCGTTTACGAGACCGACTACGCCGCCCACGTCCTCGGCTACACCGGCAGCATTCAGGACTGGGACGATTATAAGGACAAGGACGGCTACACGCTCGCGAGCACCGTCGGCATCTCCGGCGTGGAAAATGCGTTTGAAGACTATCTCCACGGCAGCGACGGCAAGCGCCTTGTCACGCTCAACGAATCCGGCAAGATCACCGGCGAGCTCTATACCAAGGAACCTCAGCCCGGCGGTACCGTGGCCCTGACCCTGGACATCGACCTGCAGGAGGACACGGAAAAATCCCTGGCCCAGACCATCCAGGCCATGACGCAAAAGGACGGCGTGGTCCGTGGCGGCGCAGCGGTGGTGGTGGGTGTTGGCAGCGGCGAGGTGCTGGCCATGGCCAGCTATCCCACCTATAATCTGTCTACCTTTGACCAGGATTACTCCAAGCTGGTCAGCGACACCGTGGGCACGCCCCTGCTGAACCGGGCCATCGGCGGTGCGTATGCACCGGGCTCCACCTTTAAGCCCTGCACAGCGGTAGCGGCTCTGGAGTCCGGTATCATCACCCCCTCCTCCACCATTGTGGACCGGGGCGTCTACGACTATTACAAGTCTCCCCAGCCCCGGTGCTGGATCTACAACGAGTACGGCGGCACCCACGGACGGGTCAACGTGTCCCAGGCCATCACCGTTTCCTGCAACTACTTCTTCTATGAGGTGGGCCGCCTGACGGGGATCAAGACCCTGGCCAGCTATGCCAAGCAGTTCGGTCTGGGCGAATATACCGGCATCGAGATCGGCGGCCCCGGCAGCGCCGAGGCCAAGGGCTCCATGGCCACCCCGGAATTTGCCGAGGCCGAGCACCTGGAATGGACCGACGGCCAGACCCTCACCGCCGCCATCGGCCAGAGCTATGACCTGTTCACTCCCCTACAGCTGGCCAACTATATCGCCACTCTGGTGGGCAACGGACAGCATTATGAGGCCCACCTGCTGAAAAACGTGAAATCCTACGACAACTCCTCGGTGATCTATGCCTATGATAAGGAGCCCCTGAACACGGTGCAGATGAGTGACAGCACCGTCCGGGCAGTGAAGGAAGGCATGCACAATCTGACCACCGGCAGCCTGTCTTACTACTTTTCCAAGTGCGTGGTATCCGCCGGCGCCAAAACCGGTACAGCCGAGACGGGTATCAACAACACCAACAACGGTGTGTTTGTGTGCTTTGCCCCCTACGACGATCCCCAGATCGCTGTGGCCGTGGTCATTGAAAAGGGCGGCTCCGGCGCTGCCCTGGCCTCTACTGCCGTGGACATCGTCAACTCCTACTTTTCTCAGGAGGAGATCGGTGCCGTGATCATCGGCGAAAATACCCTGTTGAAATGAGGGAACCCTATGAGCAAGATTTTTGATTCCCGCGACCCGGAATACAAGTCCCCCTTTGGCGCCGCCGCGTGCGGCGCCGCTGTCCGTTTCGCGGTTCGTCCCGGGACTGAAAACGTTACCGGAGTATCTCTGCTGCTGCGCCGGGAATTCGGCGGCACAGAGCAGGCGCTGCCCTTGTCCCCATCCGGCGACGGCCGCTGGCAAGTCGTCTATACCGCCCCAGCGGAGCCGGACCTGGTATGGTATGCGTTTCAATTCACTTATTCGGACTGTGTTCGTCCATACGGTCCCCACGGTTTTGATGACTCCTCCCGCTGGCAGCTGACGGTGTACGATGACAGCCGCCCCGCCCCCGCCTGGTTCGGCCGCGGCGTCACCTATCAGATCTTTCCGGACCGGTTTTGTCGTCTGTCTGTGCCAAACGCTGCCGGCATGGTGGGGGACCGTGTGGTCCATCAGAGCTGGGACGATACGCCGGTATGGCGGCCTGACGAAAACGGCATCGTCCGCAACAATGACTTTTTTGGCGGCAGTCTGGCGGGCATCACCTCCCAATTAGACTACCTACAGAGTATGGGAGTGGGTACGTTGTATCTGTGTCCCATTTTTGAATCCGACAGCAATCACCGATACGACACTGCCGACTACCGGCGTATTGACCCCATGCTGGGCACGGAGGAGGACTTCCGAACCCTGTGCCGGGAGGCACGCTGCCGGGGCATCCGGGTGATGCTGGACGGCGTGTTCAACCACACCGGCAACAACAGCCGGTATTTCAACGCTCAAGGCTTTTATCCGGAGCTGGGCGCGGCCCAGAGCCGGGAGTCTCCCTATTATTCGTGGTATTCCTTCCACCCCTGGCCCGACGACTATGACGCCTGGTGGGGCATCAAGACCCTGCCTGCCGTGCAGGAATCCACCGACAGCTACCGCCGCTTCGTCATCCGGGATCACGACTCCGTGGTGCGGCACTGGCTGCGGCAGGGCGCCTCCGGCTGGCGGCTGGATGTAGCCGACGAACTGCCCGATGACTTTATCGCCGAGATCCGCGACGCCATGGAGCAGGAGAATCCCGATAGCTTCCTGCTGGGGGAGGTCTGGGAGGACGGCAGCAACAAGGTGGCCTACAGCCAGCGCCGCCGGTATCTGCTGGGCAGTGAGACTCACGGCCTGATGAACTACCCCTTCCGGACGGCCGCTCTGGATTGGCTCCGGGGCGGCGATGCCGCCTGCTTCCGGGATACCATGGAGACAATCCGCGAGCACTATCCTCGTCCGGCGTTTTACAGTGCCCTGAACATTCTGGGCACCCACGACACTCCGCGCATTCTGACTCTGTTGGGTGCGGAGCATGTGCCGGACACCAAGGACGCCCGTGCGGCCTACCGTCTCTCCCCGGAGGAGCGGCAAAAGGGCGAAGCCCGGCTGCGGGTGGGTGAAATGCTGCTGTACTGTTTCCCCGGCTCCCCTACCGTGTACTACGGTGATGAGGCCGGAATGGAGGGCTTCGAGGACCCCCTGAACCGAAAAACCTATCCCTGGGACCGGCAGGACCGGGCGCTGCTGGATTTCTTTCGCAGTCTGGGTCAGCTGCGGCGACATCGCCCCTCTTTGCAGGACGGCGATCTGACCTATGTCTATGCTCAGGGCGGCGCACTGGTACTGCGGCGGCAATTGGGAGACGAAATCACTGTGGCGGCGCTGAATGCTGGGGAAACAGCCGTGGAGGTATCTCTCCCTTGGCCCCGGGAGCTGGCCCGGGAGGCCCTGACCTTCCAGCAGTTCTTTGCCCCCGGCGGGAAGCTGCGGCTGCGGCTGCCGCCGGTTTCGGGGATGATTTTGATTTGAACTGTTACAAGGTGGATGTTTCACGTGAAACATCCACCTTTTTCATTGTTTCTTCTGTTTCACGTGAAACATTTTTCTCAAGTTTTTTCTCGTTTTGCAAATTTTCTATTGAAACCGCTCGAAAATGTGATATACTAAATAAAAAGACTGACAGAAAGTGAGTGGGAAAAGTGGCGAAAATCGTAGCGATCGTGAACCAAAAAGGCGGCGTTGGAAAGACTACCACCTGCGTCAACCTGGCTGCGGCACTAAAATATCTGGGAAAGCGCGTGCTTTTGTGCGATTTTGATCCCCAGGCCAACGCCACTTCCGGCATGGGCGTGGACAAGTCCACCTCCAACGGCGTATATGATGTTCTCATCAACGGCGTGGACACCGCCAAAGCCATCGTCGCCACGCCTTACGGCGACGTGCTGCCCAGCAGCAAGGCCCTGGCCGGCGGCGGCGTGGAAATGATCGAGCTGGCAGACCGGCAATTTCTGCTGCGCAACGCCCTGAACGGTGTACGGGAAAACTACGACTACATTTTCATCGATTGTCCCCCTTCCCTGGAACTTCTGACCCTCAACGCCCTGTGTGCTGCAGATTCCCTGCTGGTGCCTTTGCAGGGAGAGTATTACGCCTTGGAGGGCCTCAGTGACCTGATGAACACCGTGCGTATTGTCCGCCGGAATATGAATCCACGTCTCCAGATTGAAGGCGTTCTGCTGACCATGTTCGACGGCCGAACCAACCTGGCTATCCAGGTGGCGCAAGAGGTGAAGCGATTCTTCCCCGGCAAGGTGTATGCCACAGTGATCCCCAGAAATATTCGCCTGTCCGAGGCGCCCAGTCACGGAAAGCCCATTACCGCCTATGATCGGACCTGCCGCGGTGCGGAGGCATATCTGTCACTGGCCAACGAATTTCTCAAGAAAAATGTTTGATTCTGTGCGGAAAGGAGCGTTTTAGCAATGGCCAATAACCCAAAAGGGCTGGGCAAAGGCCTGGCCGCCCTGCTGGGAGATGATGTCATCGATTCCCAGGAGGAGAAAAGCAGTTTGTTTCTGCCAATTTCCCAGGTGGAAAGCTGCGCATCCCAACCCCGCAAGCAATTTGACCCCGAATCTCTGGCGGACTTGGCTGACTCCATCCGGGAGCACGGCATCATCCAGCCCCTGACGGTACGGAAGCTGCAATCCGGCTATTATCAGATCATCGCCGGAGAGCGCCGTTGGCGCGCAGCCCGGATGGTGGGCCTGACCCAGGTTCCCGCCATCATCATCGAGGCCGTCGATCGAAAGGCCATGGAGTTGGCCATGATTGAAAACCTCCAGCGGGAGGACCTGAACCCCATTGAAGAGGCCGAGGGCTACCAGGTGCTCATGAGCCAGTACAACATGACCCAGGAGGAAACGGCCCAGCGAGTGGGCAAATCCCGGTCCGCTGTGGCCAACGCCCTGCGTCTGCTGAACCTGTGTCCGCCGGTGCGGGCCATGGTGGAGGACGGACGTCTCACCAACGGTCACGCCCGGGCACTGCTGCCCCTGTCCCCTGCCCTACAGGAAACAGCCTCTGCCTCCATTCTGAAAAACGACCTGTCCGTCCGCCAGACGGAACTGCTGGTGAAGAAGCTCACCGCCGAAAAGAGGGAGAAGCCCTCCCCCACCGGCGTCACCGTAGACTATGCTCAGGAGGCCGCCCGCGATCTGGGAAATTCCCTGGGGCGCGGCTGTCGGATCGTCACTGGGCGGAAAAAGGGCCGCATCGAACTGGAGTATTACAGCGTGGACGACCTCAACGACCTGTTGGAGGCCCTCCATACCATCAAAAAGAAATAACTGTTTCACGTGAAACACGGAAAGGTGCATTACCATGCTTGATATCAAATTTGTCCGGGACAACCCGGAAGCCGTCAAGGAGAATATCCGCAAGAAATTTCAGAACGCCAAGCTCCCCCTGGTAGACGAGGTAATCGCTCTGGATGCCGAAAAACGCGCCGCCATGAACGAGGCCAACGACCTGCGGGCCCAGCGCAACCAGCTGTCCAAGCAGATTGGCA
>OGHD01000915.1_pt1 | contig 13134 bp, 9 predicted proteins | sample 1571341 | NCBI WGS metagenome assembly OGHD01 (sample SAMEA2582026, study PRJEB24529) | metagenome | biome: Human gut stool | place: China | collected 2011 | reverse complement strand
CTTGATAAAGAATTAAAAATTAAGAATTAAAAAATAAAAAATTAAGAAGCTGAAATTAAGAAATTGAAGAATTATGAATGTGATTAGAAAAATAATGATCCTGTGCTTGCTGGCGGGAATGCTGATGCCGGTGTGGGCAAAAGATTACCAGATGACTATGTTCGGGATCAAGTCGGATGGGACGACCATGAATACCCGTTCCATACAAAAGGCGATCGACTTTATTTCCGAGAGCGGGGGTGGACGTCTGGTGTTTACTGTCGGACGTTATTTGACCGGCAGTATTCATCTGAAGTCAAATGTGACGATCCATTTGGGAGAGGGGGCCGTGTTGGTCGGTTCCACTAATCCTTATGATTATGATATGGAGCTGAATGCTTGGTATGGTTTGATCTTGGCGAATAAGCAGGATAATATCGGTATCACCGGCAAAGGGGTGATCGACGGTCGTGGACGTGAGCTTGCCAATAACTTCATCAACCAGGTTTATTCAGGGGTGATCAAGGATAAGTTGCAGTTGGGACGTGTTGCCAACCGTCCGAAGCTGGTCTATTTCCGCGAATGCAAGAATGTGGAGATAAAAGGTGTGACGATGATGAATCCGGCTTTCTGGACGCAGACCTATGACCAGTGCGAGAACCTGTTGATCGACGGTATCACGGTGCATAGCCGTGCTTACTGGAATAACGACGGGATGGATATTGTCGACTGTAACGGCGCATTGATCCAAAACTGTTATGTGGATGCGACAGACGATGCGATCTGCCTGAAATCCCATAGTGCCGATGCTGTTTGCCAGAATATCGAGGTGCGTAACAATACGGCTTGTTCAAGTGCAAGCGGTATCAAGTTCGGTACGGCTTCGACTGGTGGCTTCAAGAACATAAAGATTATCAACAATACTATATTCGACACGTTCCGTTCGGCTATAACGATCCAGGCGGTTGATGGTGGACTGGTTGAGAATATAGTGGTGGACAGCCTTCGTTCCATCAATACCGGAAATCCTATCTATTTGGTCGTGGGAGAACGTCGTGAGGGACGTCGCAGCCGGATGGACAACGTGCATATCTCGAATGTTTATGCCGAAGTCCCGGCAACGAAACCGGATGCAGGATATGACTACGAAGGGCCGACGGAAGATAATCCGCGTAATGTCTCGCCTTCCGGCATTGTCGGCTTGCAAGATAACAAGATTACGAATGTCTCTATCGAGAATGTCGAGATCGTCTATCCGGGCGGTGGTAATCCGTTGTATGCTAAAGTTGGATTGGACGAACTGGATAAAGTACCGGAAATGCCGAAAGCTTATCCTGAATTCTCTCAGCATAAGGAGTTGCCTGCCTGGGGATTTTATGTCCGCCATGTCGATGGGGTCACTTTCAAGAATGTGAAGCTGACTGCTTTGAAGAAAGACTATCGTCCGGCTATCGTCTTGGACGATGTGCACAACGGGGCATTTACAAAGATCAAAGTGGTTGAACCGTCTGCCGGAAAGAAGGAAAAGATACACGTTTACAAGTCTACGAAGATAAAAAAATAGAACGGGAGATACGGGAGACACATAAAAGGGGAGGGAATGCAAAATGTGCATATCCCCCCTTTTTTTATGTAGCAGAACAGACAATATCTCTCCCTTCCTTCCTCGGAGCAGGATAAGAAGGGAAAAAACTGTTTAAGAAAGACTGAACCAATCAAAGGATAGTTTATCTGGCAATTACTGAATACGATTAGGAAAGACTGGGCTTATTTAAGTGACGATCGCCATGATTCTGTTGTCAGACAGCCTGGTCATAAACCTTTTGCCTTTGGTCGAATACGTTTTCGCCCTTAGTCGAAAAGGTTTTTGACGAGTGTCGAAAGGGCTTTTGACCAAGGGCGAAAAGTAAAGGTGTGGTAGTAATGGCCGTAAATACCTGTATGTTTTTGTTTTCTTTTCGTGATAAAGACGGCTTTAGAAATACCCGTGCGTTTCCACATCTCCATATTTGAGGGCTATCTCTACCCGTTTGACAGTGAATGCACCGTCATCTTCGGACTGGAACCCGATGCGGTTGTATCCCTGTTTGAGAACTTCGTCGGGTAGGATAAAGGCATATTCCTTTTCTTCTTTTTCCAGCCCTCGTTCCCTATCGTATAGGTGGGTGTAGGCCGGCATTTCTTTCTCACCGGCTTTTCCGTTTACTGTCAACCGGCAGGATGCCGGCCGACTGGTGCGGATGAATAGGATTGCTTCTTCCGGATATCCTTCCTCTACCGAATCGCCGATATAAAGATTGACTTCTTTCTCTTCTCCCTTGCCTATTTTTAGCGGGAGTGGAGAGTCCGGCTTTATATTATACTGGACAACCCCGTCAGACAGTGCATATATCTTATTCCTGCCTTTTAAAGTTTCCAACGATCCTAATTCCTGAAGCAGTTCCGGCATCATGACCCGGCAAACCTGGCCGCCGTCTTCCAGATACAGTTTCCCGTCATGTTCGGTATTGAGCGTGCCGAAATAATAATTGAACAGGTAGATCCCGTCTGCCCCCTGTGAGAGGATATGGGAACACATCCCCCTGTGCATGCCGTGTGACCAGAATTCCCGCGGGCGGTAGCCTCCGTCGTCGATCGAACTGTAGAACGGAATGTTGAGGTCTTTCCCCATTTCTTCCCTGAACTTGGCTACCGGCATGGCGGGATCGCCTCTCCAATGGACACCTGTACTGATAAAGTCCAGCAATCCGAGGCGTAGCCATTCGCGTATATCCAGTCCTTTCATCATGTTTTGCTCGACCGTCGGCGCTACACGTGCGGAGAGTAGGATCTTTCTGCCTTGTTTGGCTGAAATTTCATCCACCTTCTGACGGATGTCTTTCACCAACTGTGTCATCAGCGGTGCGTTCTGCGGCCCTGTGCCAGACTTGAAGTAAACGATAAAGCGCATGAAGTCGAGATCGTATCCGTCGATTATGTCGGCGTAATTTTCCAATTGCTCGGAAATAATCGCCAATTTGCGGTCGCGCACTTCCTTTATGGCAAAGTCAAAAGCCCCGCCGCTGTTATAACCTTGTGTCGTGTCGTTCAGCCAGTATTCCGGATGCTGAATCCAGAAATCGGTGTACCAGATCGGACAATGGGTAGTCGTATCATTGAAATGCAAGTCGTTCATCCGGTAAGTGATGAAGGCTTCCATCCCCTTCTCCTTTGCCCTTTTTAAGGTATAAGCGACCAAGTCCGTCCCCTCTTTTTCCAGGTTCAGATGGTTCCGGTAGTATTTTCGGAAAGAGTTGTATTGAGCTGTGTCGCAACCGCAATCCAACGTCCCGTTCAGATCGTCTCCCATCACATGGCCGTATTTGGAACGAACATAGAAGAAATCGCTGCCGGAACACATCATATAGGTCGTGACCTGTGAGTTCGCCACCATATCGACGCAGGAGTCCAAGTCGGCAAGCGTAAGCGGACGATATTTGAACCAGCGGTTTCCTAACAGGTCGGAACCATCGTTGTTATGAATGATCCGGAATGTCCGTTCGGGAGTCTTTTTTACATCGGGTGCACAGGCAAAGAAAGCCTGTACACATAAAAGAATCGAGAGATAGTTAGTTATAAGTGATTTCATGGTGTGTTGTGTGTTTATTCGACTAATGAGTACGGCTTTTCCTCTGTTGTGAACTGCCTTCTCTTATTGGGGCTTGAAGTCATTTGGAAGACGAGTTCCCCTCCGTTCATGATGTCCTGATGGGTGATGTAGGCCTTTTTGTAAGGTTGACCGTTTAGGGTGACAGATTTGATGTAGCGGTTCTTGTCACTGACCTTGTCTGCTCTGACTGTAAATGTTTTTCCGTTTTCCAGGTTTACCTGCATATAGGGCAGGTAAGGAGCTCCGATCACATACTGATCGGTTCCTGGGCATACCGGATAAAAGCCCATGGCTGAGAAGATGTACCAGGCGGACATCTGGCCGCAGTCGTCATTGCCGCATAAGCCGTCGATATTGTTGCGGTACATACGGTTCATGATTTCACGAATCCAGTATTGCGTTTTCCACGGTTCGGTAGTCCAGCTATATAAATAAGGGATATGGTGGCTCGGTTCGTTGCCGTGGACATAAGTGCCGAGCAGGCCTTCTCGTGTCACATCTTCGGTCTGGGCGAAGAATTCATCCGGCAGATGCATGGTAAACAAGGAGTCCAGCTTGTTGATAAAACTGCGGTTTCCACCCATCAGGCGAATCAGATCGGACGGAGCCTGCGGAACATAGAAAGAGTAGTTCCAGGCATTTCCCTCGATAAAACCTTGTCCGTGTGTGCTGAGCAGATCGATCTCCTCTTTCCAGCTACCGTCTTTGTAACGCGGACAGGCAAAACCGAGACCGGGTTTGAACACGTTCCGGTAGTAGAGGGCACGTTTCTTGTAAGTATCGGCAATCTGTTTGTCTCCCAGCAAAAGGGCGGTGTGATAGACCGTCCAGTCTTCATAGGCATTCTCCAACGTGATGGAGGCGGAAGTGGGGGATTGGTCGAAAGGAACATATCCTAATTGTTTATACTCATCCGTATGATCATAATAAGGCACGTTTGAACTGCTGACCATCGCTTTGACTGCTTCTTGCTTGTCGATTGGCAAGCCTTTGGTGATGGCATCGGCCAGGACGGAAACCGAGTGATAGCCGATCATGCACCAGTTTTCGTTACCCATATGCGACCAGACCGGCAGCAGATGATGCACGCTTTGGCTGTAATGGGCGAGCATCGACTTTACAAGATCCGTACTGACATCCCGTTTGATGATGTTGAACAGCGGATGTAAAGCCCGGTACGTATCCCAGACTGAAAATACGGTATAGTTTGTAAAGCCCTCGGCCTGGTGGATGTTGTGGTCGATCCCTCGGTATTTCCCGTCTACATCCATATAAACGGACGGGTTGATCATCGTATGGTACAAAGATGTGTAAAGCATGGATAGCTGGTCGTTACTGCCCTCTGCATCGATGACGGACAGTGCGTTCTCCCATTTCCCATTCGTTTCCTGGCGGATCGTGTCAAACGATTTACCGGTAGCCTCTGCTTGCAGGTTCTTTACGGCTCCGTCTGTTCCGACAGCCGAAAGAGCCACTTTGATTTCGAGCGGAGCGCTTCCTTCTTTGAACTCGAAATAGGAAACAACTTTACGTCCTCCGATCTCCGGGAAGTTCTCTGCTGTATTGAAACGCCGGAAACCACCCGGATAGTTGACTTTTTCCCGGTCTGTATATCCGTAACGGGTGACCGGCTGGGAGAACGAGATGGCAAAATAGGTATAGTTTACGCGACTCCATCCGTTGGTAATGCGGTAGCCCGTAACCAAAGTGTCGTTTTCGACCCGGAGGTTTGCCCATAACACCTTGCCATCGTAATTGTAGATACCGTGGTTGAGGTCGAGTATCAGCTGTTTCTTCTGATCGGCCGGATAGGTGTATTTATGAATACCGGTCCGTTCGGTTGCTGTCAGTTGCACTTTGATCTGATCGTCGGTCAGCAACACTTCGTAGTAGCCTGGACGGGATATTTCGGTGTCGTGGCTGAATCGGGAACGATAGCCGCTGTCCGGATTATCAGCCGTACCAGGGTTGATCTGCAATTTTCCGGTGAAGGGCATCAGCAGAATATCACCGAGGTCGGAATGCCCCGTTCCGCTGAAGTGGGTATGGCTGAAGCCGACGATGGAACTGTCTTTATGTTGGTAGCCGGCACAGTATTCATACGCGCGAGGCTGATAGACACCGTCAATGTTATGAGGAATGGTATCGGTATCAGGACTTACTTGTACGATACCAAACGGAGCGCAGGCGCCGGGAAATGTATGTCCCATCCCGTTTGTTCCGATGATCGGGTTTACCAGATCGGTCTTTTGTGCCATAATCGGCATGCTCATGTAGGCAAAGGCGACGATCAGTGATTTCATTAGTTTTTGCATATGTGTGTTTTTCTTATTTTCTAGGATGTCCAAAAGTAAGCAAAGTCGCAAATATGCAAATGTATTTTTTGTCGGATTTATTTAGATATTTGGCTAAATGGTGAAAAGCGGACGCTGGTCCTAACCGGCCTGTTTCCCTTGCGGACGCGATTTGCCTGTTACGGCCATCAGACTGACGATTGGGAAATAGATCAGTTTCCTCATGGCAATCACTGTTTTAATTCTTACGAAAATGCGTTTCCTGGTAAGAACAAAAAGGCCGCCTTTTTTTACAGAGGCGGCCTTTCGGATATATGGAATAAGTTTGTTATTACTTAACTAATGCAGCGAATTCGCTGTTAGTTGCATATTTTGCAAATTCCAGGTCGATAGCAGCTTCTTTAGCCATAGCCTTATCAGCAGCGATAGCAGCTTTCAGGTTGCTGATAACTGCGTTAGCGTCGGGTTTAGCAACTGCGTTCAGAGTTTGAGAAGCTTTGCTGTAATCCTTAGTCAGGATCTGAGCCAAAGCAGCGTTGTTAGACTTAACTGAACCGAAAGAGTTAGCAGCCTTAGCCCATTCGCCCTGTTCCAGATACAGAACACCCAGAGCTTCGCCTAATTCAGCAACGCCTGCTGCGCTACCGAACAACTGTTGAGCCTTAGCCTGGTCACCCTTAGTCAGAGCGATCAAACCTAAGTTCATGTTAGCTTCCGGATTAGCTTTTACAGAGTTTGATTTGTTGAACATCTGTTCTGCCTTAGCCAAGTCGCCGGCACGGAATGCCATCATACCGATGTTGTTCCAAGTGCGGTAGCAGTTAGGATACAGTTCAGAAGCTTTTGTATAGATAGCCATCTTTTCTGCGTCGTTGTTAGTCAGAGTAGCAGCATACAGAATTTCTTCGATGTTCAGTTCAGAAGGATTGCTCTTGGCTAATGCGCTGATTTCGTCGTCAGACTTGCCGATGATTTCGATGTTGGCAGTCAAACGAGAACGACGAAGTTGCGGCAAGATTGTTTCTGCCAGATCAGAGTAAACAGCAGAGATATTCTTGATTTCTTTTTCTCTTGTTTCGGGATCCTGGTACATAGAGATAACTCTCAGTACGAGGTCTTTATCTTGCAAGTTAGATGCAGCTACCAATTCTTTGAAGCCTTCCCAGTCCTGAGCAGTGTAACGAGCGTCAACCGGAGCGTCAACCTTCATCTTCTTCAATTCTTTAGACAGGTATTTGCTTGTGTTGCCTTCACGTCTTTCAGCCAAGCCAGTGTTCAGTTTAACACCACCATCAGGAGAAGCGTAAGCAGAGATTTCGATTGCTACGTTCTGGTTAGGAGCTTCGTCTGCATTCTTAACAAGTTCTTTCCATTCTTTGATTGCGTCAGAGTTCAACTCTTGAGCACGCAGGTTAGCCTGTTGGATAAGGAACATGATGTTTGCGTCGTGAGCTTCTTTGATGATACGTTGGAATTTGTCTGCTGCAATAGCTGCATTAGCAGTAGCTGCGTCAGCCAGTTCGGATGTAGCGATCACACCTTCTCCGATTTTTACATCCGGCAATTTAACTGTCTTGTTCTTGATCTTTGCGTCGAAAGTCAGATACAATTCAGATTTCTTCATTTCCGGTTTGTAAGTGAAAGCAGATTTCATGGTTACGTTAGCACCTTCTTTCTGTGGGATAACTTGGTTGTTGCCCTTTACTTTTTCACCTTGGTAAGTGTAAGATGTTCCCCATGCTTCACCACCGGCATAACGAAGAACCGGAGTCACAGTTACAACTGCTTTTTTGTTGAACCATTTTGCAGGGAATGTGGCATTAATAGTCACAGGAACTTTGCCTCCGATGGCCTCAAGCGGCTGCGGTTCAGCTTTGATGTACTCTTCAGCTAACGGTTTCAACTTGTTTGAACAAGAAGAAAAAGTCAGAATTGCTGCCAATACGAGGAAAGGCATTAAATACTTTTTGTTCATAATTTGATGTAAGTTTAAAATGTTACTATGTTTATATATTCACTTTCAAATATCCCTTAGCCATCAAAGTGCAAAACTAAAGCATTTTTTTGTTATGAAGAGCAAACAAGAGATAAAATCTTTCCAATTAATACTTATTAATGAATCTTGTCTCCATTTTTTTCAGTCTGATGTCAAAACAGATAGGAAATGAATCCGGTGAATCCTTTCGGATTTTGTCTAACCCTTATTGTCAAATTTTAATCAAAACAGGGCTTTTTGAGTATAAAGTTTGTTATTGTAAACAATTTTCACAATATATATGCCGGCCGGGATCGAACCAATCGGCAAGGTCGTTTGTTGCCCGGTGATGGAATAATTGCGTATAGCCTTTCCTGTGGGCGAAACGAAGGTGAGGGAGGCCCGGCTGACGGGAACTGCAAAGTCGATGTGGATCGTATGCCGGTATCTGTCGACAGACAGGCTGACATCCGTTGCCGCTTCTATGTGCTCGTTGGCCGTTCCGCTTCCTTCGTTCGGATCCATTCCGTTGCAACTGCGAGCTGTTACTCCGATAGGATCGAGCCAGTATTTGAGCTGCTTGCTACTATCGGCCGGTTCGGACCAGCTTTTTTGTATGGAGAAAAAGAAGTCTTCGACCGGATTGAGACAGCTGGAAGCACCGCCTGTCAAGCCTCCGATGATCCGGTTGTCGCTATCAAAAAGGGGAGAACCGGACGAGCCTCCGGCTGTACATCCTGTCGCCCAACGGGCTACCTTCCAATGTGAATTTTCATTGAAGTCGGTAACCTGTATTTTATAGGTCGTCAGCTCTACGTTTCCTTCGGCGAGGTTAAGCCTCTTGAGCGATCCGCCCGGATGGTGGATACACGTATAAGGAGCTGTCCCCGCATCCAGAGCGTTCCAGCCGGCATAATAGGCTCGGTAATCGGCGGGTGGTGTGTCCTGCAATTCCAGTAATGCCATATCCGTTGATTCATTCACAGCCCGGAAATGGGCCGAAGCGATTGTCTGGTCAGTATGTCCAGGTTCAACCGGACTGCATTGGGGGCTGTTGTAATTGAAGTAACAGACAATATTGCCTGCCACCTCTTCATAATCTGGGTTTTTGATCTGGAACTGGTTATTCAAGCAATGCGAGGCTGTAAGGAGGTAAGGTTTTCCGTCGTTAGCCGTGTTGTTGACAAGCGTTCCCGTGCAACCGGTCGTCCCGTTGATAATCATCAGGACTACGCTGCGTTCGATAGCGTCGTAACGGGTTGTCGAATCCTGGTAGCAGGCGATGACCGGCATACATCTGAAAGCCGCAAAGTCGGGCTGCGGTTCCGAGAGTCTGAGGTTTCGATAGCCGTGGTTCACCTCGCCGACCGCGAGTTTTCCAGAGAAAGCGGTTTTCGCCGGTTCTTGGTATTCGATGATCAACTCGTCTCCCTGGATCGGGGCCACGGGCAGAATACCACGTTCCGAATTGTTCAGGTGGTTGAACGAGCCCAAGACTTCCGATTGGTCGCTATTGTACAGGAATACGCGTGCGCCTTCGGGCAGATGGTATTTACTGAACATTATATTGAGGGAGAGCGCACCTTCGGAACGTATCCCGAGTCGCCAGACCTTTGTCCCGTCGGACAGGGTGAAATGGACTCCGGAATTCTCCGGCGTATAGTCTGTCACGAACTTATAGGCAAAGCGGAATCCATTCCGTAGGCCGGTTGCTTCTAGCGAATCGAGCCGGAGCTGTTCCGCCAGGTCGAATGGGGGCATTGTAATAAACATATCCTCTGTCAGGCTTTTGGTGGCCGTGAGAGGGAGTGGCTGTCCTCCGTGACTGATCTGTGCCTTGACGGAAACACCGAGAAACAGGCATAATCCGAAATATATTATAATAATAAGATGCTTTGCCATAATAGCGACAAATATACGATTTTAGGAAAATAATCAGCTATTTCAGATTCATTTTAAAATTGCTCCTGATATTTGTCCTGTCAAAAGATTAGACAGATAAAAAGTAGAACTATAAAAGATGAATGAAATGAAGAAAATTTTAGCACTGTTAGTTTGCCTGCTTACCATAAGTACGGGCGTTCGCGCGGACGATGACCGTCCGGTTCGTTTCGACCAGCTGCCCGCTAAGGCACAGGCATATGTAAAGAAATATTTCCCACAGGAAAAGGTGGCGCTGGCAAAGATGGAAAAGGATTTTTTCGACAAGAAGTATGAAGTGATTTTTGCCAACAGCAGCAAAGTGGAGTTCTTTAAGGACGGAACTTGGAAAGAAGTGGATTGCAAGTATTCCACTGTTCCCGAAGCTGTCATTCCCGAAGCCATCCTACGCTATGTAAAGGCTACTTATCCCGATCATAAGGTCGTTAAGATCGAAAAGGAAGACCGGGGGTATGAGGCGAAACTTGCCAACGGTATGAAGCTGGAGTTTGACAATAAGTTTAACTTGATAGATATAAACAATTAATTAAGAACCGATTTTAAATAGAAATGGTATGATTAAAAATGTATTTTTACTTGCGGCACTATCTCTGTGCCTGTTCCAAAGTTGTGACAATGATGATAACGAACCGGTTCCCGGTTATGTGAGTGCCGAAACCAAAGCTGCTTTTGACGAAAAATATCCTGCGGCAAAAGATGTGGAGTGGGAGACGCGTAACGATTATTTGATTGTGGATTTCAAACAAGATAAAGTAGAGAAGGAAGCTTGGTTCGACAATAGCGGAACTTGGTATATGACGGAAACGGATATCCCTTTTGCACAGCTTCCCGATGCGGTGAAGACTGCTTTCCAGCAAGGTGAATATTCGACTTGGAAAGTGGACGATGTGGATATGATCGAACGCCGGGATGTCGAGACCGTCTATGTGATCGAGACGGAACAGGGCAATAGTGAGGTGGATCTTTATTATTCTCCGGACGGTATCTTGGGGAAAACCGTTCTCGATGCGGGTGGGAACGATGGATATGAAGATTTCATCCCGTCACAGCCTTCCTCTTCCGTAGATGCTTATGTCAAAGAACATTATCCTTCTGCCCGTATCTTGGATATCGACCGGGAAAAAGGTGTTACGGAAGTTGAAATATTGGATGGAACAGTTTGCCGCGAACTCCTGTTCGACGATGGAGGCGCTTGGATGCAGACTAAAACGGAACTTCGTATTACAGCGCTGCCGGACGCGGTAATGGCTGCTATCAAGGCTTCGCAATATGCAACCTATAGGATCGACGATGCTGATTTCATCGAGACTCTGACTGGCGAATGGTATCTCGTTGAACTAGAATCCGGCAAGCAGGAAGTGAAACTTCGCATAGACGCTACCGGAAAGATATTGTAGAAACCTACCGTTATCGCTTTCAGGTTCGTGAGAGAAAATTGGACATGGTATCCGGTATATCGGAGATAATCCGGCTTTGTTTTCCAGCCACCAAACAGGTGATAGCCCGTTCCCATGTCCAAAACTTAGTATTTGCAGTCGTGTAGGAGATGTGCAGTAGCATCCAAGGTAATTAGTGCTTCGGAGAAACGGACGCATGTTGCTTAATCCAATTCCAGCCTGATGACCGTTCCGTATGAAGGGACATTTTTGAATGCTTCTTTCAAGTCATATTCTCCGGCATAGACACGGGCACAGGTCAAGACTCCGCCATGTGCGAAAATGCATACTTTCTGCAGGCCACTTTCTCTTATTTCATTTAGGAAATGACTGACACGGGTATATTGATCTTGCAAGGATTCGCCCGAAGGAGCCGGAACATTGATCCAGTCGTTGAACCAGGCTTCCGATCGAGGATCGGAGGATAGTTCATCCCAAGATTTCATTTCCCATTCCCCGAAGCTGATTTCCTTAATGCGGTCTTCCTTTTCTGCGTCCGGATAGCCGCAATAGGCGGCGAGGCGGGTACAGCGTGTAAGCGGGCTGCTCCACACTTTGTCGAATGTATGGCCGGATAAGTTTTTTTTTACGGCTTCGGCTTCATCTTCGAATGAAGGACGAAGGGGAACATCGGTTTGTCCGTATGCATAGCCGGCGGGAATGTCGACGGATGTATGTCTGACCAGATAAATTTCCATGTAATATATGTTTTATATGATTGTCGTATAAATAACGGCTATCCCTAAATAGAAACTCAGTTCGCAAAGCAAAAATGTTGCTCCGCAGCAGTCACCTGTATAGCCTTGTATTTTCTTTTTCATTAGAGAGGTGAGAAAATAAAAGACAAGAACAGGCAGTAGACCTGCCAGGAGATAAACGGGTTCCGGCAGCCAGAACATCGGAATCAGAGCGGAGAAAAGGCAACATGTATATTCACTTGTAGTCATCCGGCTGTAGACCGTTTTGTTTTTGGCCTCTTCTTCCTTGCGTGCGTAGGGAAGCCTATTGATGATCATTCCGGCAACTCCTTTGGAAAAAGGATCGCCTGCCAGTATCGCACTTCCGGCAAGAGTCAGTGGCAGGCTGCTCAACAATGTATATAGAAGTGCAAAATAAAGAATCAACCCGATCACCCCGTAGCTTCCTATATGTGAGTCTTTCATAATTGAAAGGATACGTTCTCGAGAGGTTCCTCCCCCGAAGCTGTCGAAAAAGTCGGCAAGTCCGTCTTCATGTAGGCAACCGGTTATCAGCAGCCGGGTGACGATTGCCAATAGTACGGCAACACTTGCCGGCAGTATCAGTGAAACTGTGTAAAGTACGATTACGGAAAGCCCGGCTGTGAGCCAGCCGACTAACGCCCAGCGGCTGACTACATTCTTGAAATATTCCGAAGGAACTTCAGCCAGTCGCCAGAATGGTAGCCGGGTGAAAAATATAAAGGCGGCAAGGATACGGAGCATGGATTGGAAATTAATAATTAAAAAGGAGTTAGAAATATTTGGTGATGGAGGCTTGCTGGAAGCTGTGCATCTCGTTGATCATGCGGACTGCCGAGTCCACAATCGGATAGGCGCATACGGAGCCGGAACCTTCACCCAGGCGTAAGCCGAGATTTAGCAACGGCTTGGCTTGTAGGATATCCAGTACACGTTTGTGTCCGGCCTCGTCTCCGCAGTGTCCGAATATGCAGTAGGGAAGCATTTCCGGATACAAGTGTGAAGCAGCCAGTACGCAGTTTGTCATGATAAAGCCATCTACCAGAATAACCATCTTCAATTCTGCTGCGCGGAGCATGCCTCCCACAGCCATCACCATCTCGTAGCCGCCGAAATAGCGGATTACATCCAACGTGCTGTT
>OGHD01000900.1_pt1 | contig 13243 bp, 11 predicted proteins | sample 1571341 | NCBI WGS metagenome assembly OGHD01 (sample SAMEA2582026, study PRJEB24529) | metagenome | biome: Human gut stool | place: China | collected 2011 | reverse complement strand
GGCGGCAGGAACGCTTCAATATATTAAACGGGACGAATCCGGGAATTTATACCATATAAAAGATTTTACGACATCCGAAATCGGGACACAGTTGCGTTTCGCTCCGGGTGAACGCGCTTATAACGGGCGTTCGGGGAAAGAATCCGTATTCAACCTGTCTAAAGATGCCCCTGTATTCAAGCTCTCCCATCAATTAGGTATTAAAGGCGTGTTAGGCGGCGATTACAATTACAACCATACGATCAGTGCCGAGAAACGTATCTGGCTTTCTTCGTTTGGGCATATCGATGCACAGATTAAAGCGGGCAAGGTCTGGGACAAGGTACCTTTCCCCCTGTTGATTTTGCCGAATACGAACCAATCTATCACAATCCAGCCGGAAGCATTCCACATGATGAACGCGTTGGAGTTTGTGACCGACCAATATGTATCGTTCAATGCTACTTATTATCTGAAGGGCTGGATCCTGAACCGTATTCCGGGCATCAAGTGGTTGCGTCTGCGTGAAGTCCTATCCTTTAATATGATCTATGGTGGACTGACGGACAAAAATAATCCGACCTTGACGCCGGGACTTTTCCTATTACCAGATGGGACGCAGCCATTAGGTAGCACTCCATATATGGAATGCAGCGTCGGTTTGGAAAATATATTCAAGATCCTGCGCATTGATTATTACAGACGCTTAACTTATTTGGATCATCCTGATATTAAGAAGGGAGGTATCCGTATTGCATTAAGATTCACTTTCTAACATGCGGTTTAATTAAGAATGACAGATCTGAACAGTTCACGTTTACACCATGCCCCTAATCCTTGGGCACTGACACCTTTGGTTGTTTTTTTATTGTCTTACCTTGTAGTGTCCATCATCGCAGGCGATTTCTATAAGATGCCTATTACCGTAGCCTTTGTTATCGCCTCAGTTGTTGCCATCGCCATGTCCAAAGGGGGTAAGATCAGCAATCGGATCGAGCAATTCTGCCGGGGGGCAGCCAACAGCAATATCATGCTGATGGTATTGATCTTCATTCTTGCCGGTGCTTTCGCCCAAACAGCCAAAGCGATGGGAGCAGTCGATGCTACCGTGAATCTGGCCATGTCCATCCTACCTGGCAATTTGTTGGCAGCCGGAATATTCCTTGCTGCCTGTTTCATTTCCATTTCTGTCGGGACATCTGTCGGAACAATCGTTGCCTTGGCTCCTGTTGCCGTAGGAATCGCCGACAAAACCGGAATGCCAGATGCCCTGATGCTGGGTGTCGTAGTAAGCGGAGCCATGTTTGGAGACAACCTGTCTTTCATATCGGATACCACTATCGTCGCCACCCGCACACAAGGTTGTAATATGAACGACAAGTTCAAAGTGAATATTCGAATTGCTCTGCCGATCGCCATCCTGACCGGTCTTCTCTATGTGCTGATCGGGAGTGGGGTCGGGAGCGGATATGAAACAGGGCCGATCGAATGGATCAAGGTCCTGCCCTACCTAGTTGTCCTGGTAACAGCTATCTGCGGTGTGAATGTCATGATGGTCCTAATAGCCGGGATCATTCTTTCCGGTATCGTCGGATTGCTTACAGGCGGATTCGATGCGGAATCTGTTGACATAGTCGTAGAAGGTACATTGAGTTTCTTTGTTGAAGTATGCACTGACGTAGGTGCGATTGGTGCCTATGGTTGCAGCTATGTCTGATACTTTGAGGTTAGGGTTCAGATAAACCTTTTCTTTTTCGAAAAGAATGGCTATGCGTTTTCCGATTTGGGTGTCTTTTGTGATGGTTGCAGTGTCATCTTGCATGTCAATATATTGACTGTCATATAGTTCGTCAAGCACTGACTCGTGTTTATAGATATAGTAGCTTATGAACATCCATACCACCAAAGAAATGCTCATATATAGTGCTTCGATGATATAATCTGCATATATGCTGTTAGCTATCCAGAGTATCAAGATGAATACAAATGACAGGAATATGGCGCGCAACCAGTTTAGGTTGATGTTTTTGGTGTAGGAGAAGCGTTGATTTAGTTCTCTGTTGTATCTGGGAATGGCGATGATTCCCCATATCGTAAAATAAAGGCCATAAGCGAATGTTTCGAACACCTCAGCGTAATAGAATAAGACATTTTTGGTCAAGATGAAGAGGACAAAAGGTGCTATAAATAGTAGCTCATGTACGATGATAGTACGACGGGTGAGGCTTGTAGGACTGCATAGTTCGATGAGGATAAAGGCGTATAAAGGGATTGCCACCACGTCGGAAGCTATTGTCATCATCCATCTTATCTCGTTAGGATCGTTTATGGGTTTGATAAAATATAGATTCTTCAAACATTGCACACCGATAACCAGCATCAAGACTGCCACGAGTCTTGATAGTAGTTCTTTGTCCTTATGGAAGAAGAGCCATGACATCATGAAATAGAACATGACGCACAGTCCGTAAATGAAATAAATGGTGTGCAACATTTTGTTATTGTCTGTTTAGGTTGTAGAGCAAAGTCTACCGCAAATATACACATTTTATTTGAATAATTATCTCTTAGTCCTTTTTTTTATTCAATCTTTCTTTCATCATGAAGTCGTCATTGGGGGAATTTTGCTTTCGTTTGTTACCATACTATCCCCTTGGTATCGTTACTTGTGTACTTTTTATCCTCATTCTTTTCATCATATCATTTTGCAGAATTTACGAAAAGAAAAAAGGATTTTTCTAATCATTGGGGGCAATAGAAATCCCTCGAAATATGAAAGCGGCTTCGATAGTCAATGAAGCCTATTTGCGTTGAGCATCAGTGACTTGCGAAATGTCTTCGTGCCATATTTTGGCAGCTGTAGCCGCATGGATGTCGTTGCCTTCGCGGAAGGCTTCCGTCATATTGGGATCCTCGCTGAGATGGGCCATGATGCGTAGCTCTATTTGAGAGTAGTCGGCAGAAAAGAACAGACATCCTGGCTCTGGGATGAAGCATCGGCGTATCTCCTTTCCGTCGTCATCGCGTACAGGGATATTCTGCAGGTTAGGGTCGCTGGATGAGAGACGTCCTGTGGATGTGATGGCTTGGTTGAACGAGGCATGAATGCGTCCTGTGCGAGGGTTGATGAGTTTTGGAAGAGAGTCGACATAGGTGCTGAGGAGTTTCTTTAACCCTCTGTAGTTCAATATCTCATCGATGATAGGACTCTTGCTTCTCAGCTGTTGCAGCACTTCCTCGCTTGTCACATATTGTCCTGTCTTGGTCTTCTTTGGCTTGTCTACGATTTTCATCTTTCCAAAGAGTATTTCTCCTACTTGTCGAGGAGAGGCTATGTTGAATGACTCGCCTGCCAACTCATAGATGTGGCGCTCTATCTCGGTCTGCCTGTTGGTGAGGTTGACTGATGTTTCTTTAAGTGTGTTGGTATCTATACAGACACCATTCATCTCCATGTGTGCCAGCACTGGTACGAGCGGCATCTCTACATTCCAGAAAAGTTCTTCCAGATTCAGTTCCTTGAGTTTGGGCTCCAGAACATTCTTGAGTCGCAAAGTGATGTCGGCATCTTCGGCGGCGTACTCATAGACTTCGGATGGTGCCAGGTCGCGCATCGATTTCTGATTTTTGCCTTTAGGCCCTATCAGGTCTTCGATATGTACAGTCTGATAATGCAGATATACTTCTGCCAGATAATCCATATTGTGGTAGAGTTCTGGCTGGATAAGGTAATGGGCAATCATCGTGTCGAACATCTTTCCTTGTATCTCTACACCATAGTTCATCAGTACCTCATAATCGTACTTGATGTTTTGTCCCACTTTCATGATTTTTGGATTCTCATAGAGTGGTTTAAAGATGTTTACGAATTTTAAGGCTTCTTCACGATCGGAAGGAATAGCCACATAAAAAGCTTCTTTTTCCTCCACAGCAAAGCTCAAACCTACCAATTCGGCATCAACAGCATGGGTTGAAGTAGTTTCTGTATCTAAACTGAGAATTTGTTTTGTAAATAAATAATCATAAAGACGCTTTGCATCTTCCTCATTATCAATGAGATTATATTTATGTTCTACAGTTTTAATGCTCTCAAAATTCGCGTTTTTCTGCTCATCCTGACCATTGGTCGGATTTTCGGCAAATAAATCAAGCTCTAATGAAGCGTTTGTTGGCTTTTGTTGAGGTTTTTTAAGAACTCTATTGGCAAAGGACTTAAACTCTAATTCGGTGAAGATTTCGTCGAGTTTTTCCTTGTTGGCTTCTACCAACTTCAAATTGTCCATATCGAGAGCAACGGGCACGTCGGTTCGGATGGTTGCCAAGAACTTCGACATCTTGATGTCTTCGATAGCACCTTCTACTTTTTCGCGCAGCTTTCCTTTTATCTTAGAAGAATTCTCTATCAGATTCTCAACGTTGCCAAACTCGTTGACGAGTTTGATGGCAGTCTTTTCGCCCACGCCTGGACAACCCGGGAAGTTGTCGGCAGAGTCGCCCATTAACGCCAAGAGGTCGATAACCTGGAGTGGGGAAGTGATGCTATATTTTTCTTCAATCTCCTTGGTTCCGAGTTTCTCGTATCCTCCACCATGTTGTGGGCGATACATATAGACATTGTCTTTTACCAACTGTCCATAATCCTTGTCGGGTGTGAGCATATAGGTCTCAACACCCTTTTCGCCTGCCTTTGTGGCTAAGGTGCCAATGACGTCGTCTGCCTCGAACCCGTCAACTTGCAGAATAGGGATGTGGTAGGCATCGAGGATATTTTTGATGATAGGTACTGACAGTTTGATGTCTTCTGGAGTTTCCTCACGTTGAGCCTTATAAGCAGGGAAAGCCTCGTGGCGGAATGTCTTTCCGTGGTCGAAAGCCACTCCTATGTGTGTAGGCTTTTCTTTGGTAAGTATCTCGTTGAGTGTGTTGCAGAATCCCATGATGCATGAAGTGTTGAGCCCTTTCGAATTGATTCGTGGGTTCTTCATGAATGCATAATACGACCTGTAAATCAGTGCGTAAGCGTCTAAAAGAAACAGTTTATCCATAAATAATTATTTTTATCGCGTAAAATTACTAAAAAATTGCCACATTTCGCGAAGAATTGATTAGTTTTGTAACAAATTTCGGAAATAATGGATTATTTATCACTTATCAAGCAACCTATAGAGTCTGAATTGGCTGATTTTGTAGACTTGTTCAACAAGTCTTTGATGCATGGCGATGGTCTTCTCTCGCAGGCGCTCGATCATATTCGACAGCGTGCGGGCAAGCGTATGCGCCCTATGCTCATCTTGCTGATGGCCAAGAATTTTGGTAAGGTAACTCCAGTTACTCAGCATTCTGCTGTGGGATTGGAATTGCTTCATACGGCTTCTCTTGTTCATGATGATGTGGTGGACGAGAGTGGAGAGAGAAGAGGTCAGGCGAGTGTGAATGCTACTTATAATAACAAGGTGGCTGTACTTGTGGGCGACTATATCCTTTCTACTGCTTTGCTCCATGTGTCGTATTCGCACTCTGAGGAAATCGTGCGTTATCTGGCTGAATTGGGTCGAGTGCTTTCTAATGGAGAAATACTGCAGTTGAATAGTATCAACAATCAGGAAATATCAGAAGATGTTTATTATCAGGTGATTAAGCAGAAGACTGCTGCCTTGTTTGAGGCTTGTGCCGGGATAGGAGCCTTGTCGGCAAAAGCTTCTATTGAGGCTGTAGAGGCCGCAAAGAAATTCGGGCAGAATCTTGGTATTATCTTCCAGATTCGTGATGATATTTTCGATTATTATGACTCTAAGGAGATAGGCAAACCTACGGGTAATGATATGGTGGAGGGCAAATTGACCCTGCCTGTCATTTATGCTCTAAATTCTACTGGTAACGAACAGATGATGAAGTTGGCCCGCAAGGTAAAGGCACATGATGTTTCGCAGGAAGAAATAGCTCAGTTGGTGGCTTTTACCAAACAGAATGGAGGCATTGAATATGCAGACAAGAGAATGTGGGAATTCCATGCGGAGTCCATGGATTTTCTTGATACTTATGTAGAGGATAAGGATGTCTATCAGGCTCTAAAAGCCTATTTAGATTATGTTATAGAAAGGAAGATATAGTTTTTTTGCTTAGGATGATTCTATGTTCTATAGTTTGGAACTTATGTTCTATACTTTGGAACTTATGTTCTAAAGTTTAGAACTTATGTCCTAAAGTTTAGAACATAGAATGAATAAGGATTTCATGACATTTTGTCCTTATAGAAAATACAATTTAATACAGTATACGATAAAAAAATAAGAGCTTGATTCCCAATGATTGGAACCAAGCTCTTATGCGTATGAAGTAATGCTAATGACACCTATGCCTTAGAAATACTTGATTTCCTTGCCTAAAATTTCGCTCAAGAGGAGGTTGGTAAGGCGTGATGTACCGAGTCGCAACCACTGATTGGTCAGCCATTTTTCGCCTAAGACTTCCTTTACGATGGTGTAGTAAACTACTGCATCGTGGACGGTATTAATGCCACCTGCAGGCTTGAAACCTATCTGAATGCCAGTCTTTTCGTAGTATGCTTTGATGGCCTGACACATTACGTATGCAGCCTCAGGAGTGGCAGAAATCTTCTCCTTACCTGTAGAGGTCTTGATGTAGTCGGAGCCAGAGTACATGGCTAAGATAGAGGCTTTCATGATGTTGCTGCAGTTCTTCAGGCAACCTGTCTCAAGGATACATTTCATCTTGTGCTCTCCACAGGTTTCCTTCAGTTCCTGGATGTCATCGCAAAGACCCTCGTAATCCTCGCTGAAGAACTTGCCTACAGGCATCACGATATCAACCTCTGTAGCGCCGTCTTTGATGGCCATGGCGGTCTCGGCTATCTTTACCTCTATAAATGTCTGTGAAGAAGGGAAATTGCCGCTTACGACGGCGATTTCCACGCCATCAACCTCCAAGCTCTGGCTGATCAGTCCAGCAAAGTTAGGGTAGGTGCATACAGTAGCTACATGAGGAAGCTGTGGATAATCCTTGGCAAACTGGTTTACCTTTTCGATCATTTTCAGGATGCTTTCCTCTGTATCTTCGGTATGAAGAGAGGTCAACTCGATGCTTCCAAAGAGGAATTTCTTTACCTCCATGGTCTCGTTCTCAGCCACTTTCTCGTCGAGTATCTTCTTGACTTCTGCTGCTACTTCCTCGTCGTTGAGGTCGCAGTTATACTGTTTCAAAACTGACAAATACTTGTCGTCCATCTCGCTGTACTGCCCTTTTTTCTGGGCAATAACTTGTTCCTTGATACTGCTCATACTTAATGTTTTTTATTGTTGTTATTTATTGTTTGTCTTTTCCTTGTTCTGTGCTTAATTTAGGGTTGTTTTTATGTCTTTCTGTATCTCTTTGGGTTTTCTTGTTGAAGCTCTTTTGAAGCTCTTCTGTAAGGTCGATCCCCGTTTGATTTGCCAGACATATAAGTACCCAAAGAACATCGGCCATTTCTTCTCCAAGGTTGGGTTTTTCTCCCTTTTTGAAGCTTTGGTCGCCATAGGTTCTTGCTATGACTCGAGCCAGTTCACCTACCTCTTCAGTCAGGCAAGCCATATTGGTTAGTTCGCTGAAATAGCGTACTCCATATTGCTTAATCCACTTATCTACAGCATCTTGTGTTTCTTTTATAGTCATAACAGATGATCTTTAATAATCAAATAGGTCAAACTTAGCCATAATCCAGTGAAGAATAACGCGGCAATGGTGTTGTAGATACCGATCTTTCCGTCCTCTCTTTTGTCATTTAAGAACTCCAGGTTCAGACCCATGATCATGAGAGTTTGACCTGCGTATACAGCCCATTGGTTGTCTAATAACCTTTGTGAAAAGGCGATAGACAGAATCAATCCTATGGTTGATAGCCAATCTTTATACTTTACTATTCTTTTCATTTTTCAGTTTTATAGAATAGTCTGTATCTACTCCTTATTATGGGTGTCCATCATGATGGTAACAGGGCCGTCGTTCAGCAGATCTACCTTCATATCTGCGCCAAATTCCCCTGTCCCTACAGGCTTTCCAAGTGACTCAGAAAGCTTTTTGCAGAACTCTTCGTAGAGCGGAACGCTTATCTCGTGTTTGGCAGCTCTTAACCAACTGGGGCGATTTCCTTTCTTGTAGCTGGCGAATAGGGTAAACTGGCTGATGACCAATATCTCGCCCTTTATATCCATAATAGAGCGATTCATCACATGATTCTCGTCATCGAAAACACGGAGTCCAATTACTTTTCTTACTAACCAGTCTATGTCTTCAGAAGTGTCGCTTTCCTCTATGCCGAGAAGGATGAGATAGCCCTGTTGGATAGCAGATTTTACTTCTCCCTCGATGGCGACAGATGCGTGTGCGACGCGTTGTATTACAATTCTCATATTTCTTAATTATATCTTCTGCAAATATACATTATTTTTGCCGAATTGCCATCATTTAGGCTGATTATTTTCAAAATAATCCCTTAATATGCTTGCCTTATGCTGGCCCACAATCTCTGTTAGGGCTTCCAGGCTTGCTTCTTTTATCTTTTTGACGCTTTTAAAATGGCTCAGAAGTGCCTCTTTTGCCTTAGGGCCGATGCCTTTAATATCGTCGAGTTCGGAGTGTAAAGCATGCTTGGACCGCTTGTCTCGGTGGAATGTGATGGCGTATCGGTGTACTTCGTCCTGAATCTGTGTGAGGACTTTGAATAGCTCACTCTCAGTCGGTATGGCAACCGTTTGAGGAGGAAAGCCAAAAAGTAGCTCGTTGGTGCGGTGTCGGTCGTCTTTTGCGAGTCCAGCTATGCTTATATGAAGCCTGAGCTCGTCTTCTATTACGGCTCTTACAACCTCCATCTGGCCTTTACCACCATCGGTAATAATAAGGTCGGGTAGCGGTGTGCCTTCTTCTATCATACGGCTGTATCTGCGCCTTACCACCTCCTGCATTGATGCGTAATCGTCGGGACCTACAACGGTTTTTATGTTGTATTTTCTGTAGTCTTTACGGCTTGGCTTCATACCTTTATATACGATACAGCCTGCCACGGCATCTGTGCCGGAGATGTTGGAGTTGTCGAAGCATTCTATCTGATAAGGCAGTTTTGGCAACTTTAATTTGGATTGCAATTCCTTCATCAGTCGAGTTTGTTTTTGTTCTGGATTGAGCTTTTCTGCCTGCTTAAGACGGTCGAATTTGTACTGTTTGCAGTTCATTTCCGACAATTCCAAAAGATGTTTCTTGTCGCCTCTCTGTGGTACGAAGAAAGTGGCGTCTTTTAATTTCCATTCCATTTCGAAAGGCACAATAATCTCTTTGGAAGCAGAGTGGAAACGTTCTCTTATCTCAGGTATGGCAGTTATCAAAAGCTCTTCGTCGCTTTCCTCCAACTTGCGTTTATATTCGTAGGTAAAGCTCTGGTTGATGGTTCCATTTTTGACGTGAATATAGTTGATAAATGCGTTCTTGTTACTGTCGTCGTTCACGATAGTAAATACATCTACATCGGTAATGGTGTGGCTTACAACCTCGCTTTTTGCCTCAAATTCGTCGAGCAAAATATACTTTCTCTTGTATTCTTCGGCCACCTCGAACTTAAGAATCTCGGCATTTTTCATCATCATATCGTAGAGATATTTGCTTACTTCCCGTGTGTTTCCCTTCAGAATCTCACGAGCCTGGCGCATGTTTTCCTGATATTCTTCGTAGCTTTGTTTGTTAATGCAAGGCGCTCCGCAGTTGTGTATGTGATAGTCGAGACAGGGCTTGTATTTTCCGTCTCTGATGCCTTCTCTTGTCAAAGGAAAGCGACAAGTGCGGGGCTTGTAGAGCTTTTTGATGATTTCAAGTACTGCATACATGCTTCCTATGTGAGGATAAGGTCCGTAGAATGTTCCTACGCGCTTGTTGATGTTTCTTGTTTTGAAAATTCTCGGGAAAGGCTCGTTGGTTACGCAAATAGAAGGGTAAGTCTTGCCGTCTTTCAGCAAAACGTTATATTTGGGGTTGTATTTCTTGATCAGGCTGTTTTCCAGCAGTAGTGCGTCTTCTTCTGTATTGACCACTGTGTAGGAAATGTCGTGAATTTTGGAAACAAGCACTTTGGTTTTGTATCTGTCTACTTCCTTATGGAAATAGGAAGATACTCTTCGCTTCAGATTTTTAGCTTTTCCTACATATATAATAGTATGGTTCTCGTCGTAGTATTGGTAACTTCCTGGCTTTTCAGGCATACTTAATACTATATTTTTGAGCTTGGCTAATCTTTGTTCGTTGTCTTGCTTTGACATTTCCTTTATATTTAAGGGTAAAAAACCGCTATGGTTTCACGTGAAACAATAGCGGTTTATGTTTTATAATTGTAAGAGGGTAGATACTTCTACGTCGTTATCGAAGACCTTTCTACCTATGAAATTCTCGTTTACCAATTCGATGATGAAGTTGGCATAAACCTTCTTGGGATGGAATTTCTTGACCAGGTCGCAGGCGGCTTTCATGGTTCCGCCAGTTGCGAGCAAGTCGTCGTGGAGCAGAATAACGTCGTTTTCATTGATGGCGTCTTTGTGGATTTCGATAGTGTCGATTCCATATTCTTTAGCATAACTCTCCTGTACGGTTTCGCAGGGGAGTTTTCCGGGTTTTCTGCAAAGTACGACTCCAGCTCCCAGTCGTATGGCTAAGGCAGAAGACATGACAAAACCGCGAGATTCGATGCCTACGATCTTTGTGATGCCTTTGTCTTTGTAGAGTTCGTACATTTCGTCGTTGATCTCTTTGAGGGCTTCCGGACTCTTGAAAAGAGTGGTGACATCGCGGAAGTTTACTCCCTTGATTGGCCAATCGGGAATGCTTCTCAGATTGTCTAATAATAACTTGTTGTTCATTTCTTTTATATGTTTAATTTGTTACTTCTTTCTTGTTGTTCTTGCTCTTTGTTTCTATCCCTGTACAGCATGTACTTTTGCTTATGCTTAAAGTGACGCTTTAACTCTATTTTTCTTGATGTAACCGGTGTTAATGGTGTTATTATCAATACTTTAGCTTTATAGTGGTTTCACGTGAAACATTTACTTGTTTCATAGTTTCGCAAGGGTAGGAACTGGGTGTGGCTTCTATCTGCCGAGCAGTACAAGCATGACGTTGATGTCGCTTGGAGAAACGCCCGGGATTCGGCTTGCTTGTGCCAGAGTTTCGGGGTTTATCTTCGAGAGTTTCTGGCGTCCTTCGGTAGATATCTCGTGAAGTTCTTCGTAGTTGAATCTTCCCTTAATTTTGATATTCTCGAGTCTGTGCATCTTGTCGGCGATGATTCTTTCCCGGTCGATGTATCCTTTGTACTTCATTCTGATTTCAGCAGCCTCTGTGATTTCTTCTTTGCGATTGGCGGGAGCATTTATCACTTCCTTCAAATCAGGGATAATTTCCGCTAAGTTTTGCAAATTCAGATGAGGTCGTGCCACCAGGTCTATCAGTTTGCAGCCAGCTCTGAGTGGAGTAGTGCCTAAAGCTTCCAGTTTGGAATTGACCATTTCTTTCTTGATCGGGTAGTTGGCGCAGAATTCGATGATTCTATCGATTTGCTCTTTCTTTTGCATCCACCATTCAAATCTGTCTCTTTTGGCAATTCCCAATTCGTATGCTTTTTCTGTGAGTCGGGCATCAGCATCGTCCTGTCTGAGAAGAATGCGATATTCGGCACGCGAGGTAAACATACGGTAAGGTTCGTCCACTCCCTTTGTTGTCAAGTCGTCGATGAGCACACCGATGTAAGATTCATCTCTTTGCATTTCGAAAGTCTTGTTGCCTGTGCAATAAAATGCGGCGTTGATTCCAGCAACGGTTCCTTGTCCGCCAGCTTCTTCGTATCCTGTTGTTCCGTTCACCTGTCCGGCGAAGAACAAGCCCTTGATGATTTTAGACTCCAATGAGTGTTTTAGTTGAGTGGGGTCGAAGTAGTCGTACTCTATGGCGTAACCGGGGCGATAAATTTTCGCATCTCTCAGCGCAGGTATCTCGTGAAGAGCTTTGAGCTGTATGTCCATAGGCATACTGGAAGAAAAACCGTTCAGGTACATCTCGTTGGTGTCTTCTCCTTCTGGTTCCAGGAAGAGAGGATGCTGATCTTTGTCGGGGAACGTGACGAGTTTGGTTTCTATACTTGGACAATAGCGAGGACCTGTGCTTTGAATCTGTCCGTTGTAAAGAGGAGAGTCGGCAAGTCCGCTTTTTAGTGTCTCGTGTACTTTATTATTAGTATAGCAAGTCCAGCAAGGCAACTGTTTCAGCACTCTGTGTTCGCCCATATACGAGAATTGATGAAAGTCGCTGTCGCCAGGCTGAATTTCCATATCTTCGAAATGCACACTTCGCTTGTCGATGCGAACAGGAGTTCCTGTTTTCATTCTTGCGGTTGTGATTCCCCATCGTGTGATGCTTTCTGTGAAGTGATGTACTGCAGGTTCGGCGCATCTGCCTCCTTCTACCATTTTTCTTCCTACATGCATCAGTCCGTTGAGGAAAGTTCCAGCAGTAATGATAATGCTTTTAGCGAAGAACTCAGCGCCCCAAATGGTGCGTACTCCAACAGCTTCTCCGTTTTCCACTAACAGTTCTTCAGCCTGGTCTTGCCAGATGTCCAGATTGTCGGTATGGTCGAGAATGGTTCTCCATTCCCATATGAACTTTCCTCTGTCGCATTGAGCTCGAGGGCTCCATACGGCAGGTCCTTTACCTATATTTAACATACGGAACTGGATGGCGGTCTTGTCGGTGACTATACCCATCTGTCCGCCTAATGCATCAATCTCTCTTACAATTTGTCCTTTGGCGATTCCGCCCACGGCAGGGTTGCAGCTCATCTGTCCAATCTTGTTCATGTCCATTGTGATGAGGCATGTCTTGGCTCCCATGTTCGCAGCAGCTGTAGCGGCTTCACTTCCGGCATGGCCTCCGCCTATAACGAGGACGTCGTACTTGAAATTCATAATCTATACTATTTCTAATTTTCGGCAAAAGTAAGAATTTTAATTGAATTTTTAGCAAAAACACTTTGATAAATCATGAATTTATAGTAATTTTGCAGCAAACTTGCGGCCATGTACCTAAAAATAGGTATTTTGGGCGGTGCAAGCAAACATCTTGTACGGTGATATTTAAAGAAGAATATAAATTAGTTTCAAACAGTTAAATATTTAAAAATCAATCATTTATGTGGTTAATCAATTCATCTATTGGTAGAAAGGTAGTGATGTCA